>SDBS01001288.1_pt1 | contig 25436 bp, 31 predicted proteins | sample 2277091 | NCBI WGS metagenome assembly SDBS01 (sample SAMN10404972, study PRJNA504765) | marine sediment metagenome | isolation source: marine sediment core GS10_PC15, 163 cmbsf | place: Arctic Ocean: Southern Knipovich Ridge | collected 2010
GCAGCTACAATCCAGCTTTTTACCTTATCTTCAAGTTCGGTGCGGGAGTCTTCGTCCAGTTCCGAGTCAACAAGATATGCTACTTCATAGTTGCGCATTGAGGTCTCCTTTCCTCGGGATTGCCATCGACGACTTGCCAGGTGACAAGCATCAAGAGCGGAAAGCACGCCATAGGTTTGGCGCTGCAACGGTCACAAGTCTATCACGCCCCCCCCCAAATGACAATCTCTATGCTAGCTCCTCTGCGAGCACTCTATTGGATCTATTGGATGGTCAATTTCTTTCACGGTATAATCCATACTGAGCAATTCCTCCAATTGAGGAAGCTCTTAGAAAGAAGTCTTAAATTCAGCATCTAGACACACAAGGATGTCGATTTCATTATCAGACTCATGCGGCCAGGTATATAATTGCCTGGTCCATTTATTGCCGGTGCATCTTTTGATGCATCCATCCACTTGGAGGCCGAATGGCAGCAAATCAAATCAAGTTTGGAACGGATGGATGGCGTGGGAGAATCGCCGATAATTACACTTTTTCCGCAGTTCGTCGATGCAGTCAAGGCTTTGCAAAGTTCTTATTAGAAGAGGAGGGCGACAAGCGACCTGTCATCATTGGATATGATAAACGGTTCGCTTCGGGTGCTTTTGCTGCGGCAGCCGCAGAAGTCTTGGCGAGTAACGGTCTAAGCGTGTTATTAACGGACGGCCCCACGCCTACACCAACCATATCCTATGCAGCAGTAGCACAAAAAGCTGCAGGTGCGGTCAATATCACGGCATCACACAATCCTCCATGGGATAACGGCTTCAAAGTGCGTGATCGTCACGGGGGAGCTATTGCTCCCGATGGCTTGCTGCGAATCGAAACTTACATCCCTGAAGATGATGCAGATATCCCACGCATCAACCTCCAGGATGGTCTCAGCGACGGTCGTATCAAGTATTTCGATGCCACCCCAGACTATATCCAACAGATCGATAGGTTGATTGATCTAGAACCGATCCGTAATGCGGGCCTCAAGATAGTCATAGATGCGATGTGGGGGAATGGTGCAGGTTGGTTCTCACAGTTACTTTCTGGAGGCTCTACCAGTGTCACGGAGATACATAATTCGCGCAATCCAATTTTCCCTGATATGGAGCGACCGGAACCAATACCTCCGAATATCGATGTCGGTCTTGCAGCGACGACGGAGCAGAATGCAGATGTACTTCTCATAACGGATGGTGACGCGGACAGGCTTGGCTTGGGTGATGAACATGGCGCCTTCGTCAATCAATTGAGAGTTTTCGGCTTGCTCGCTTATTATTTGCTGGAAGTTAAAGGCGAACGTGGTCCAATTGTGAAAACCCTGTCCACCACGTCCATGCTTGAAAAACTTGGGAAAATCTACGACGTTCCTGTCCATCAGACAGGAGTTGGTTTTAAATATGTCGCACCAAAGATGCTCGAAGTGGATGCCCTTATTGGGGGCGAAGAATCGGGCGGATATGCCTTTCGAGGTCATGTCCCTGAACGCGACGGCATCCTGGCAGGATTGTACATACTTGATATGATGGTAAAGCTTGGGATGAAACCTAGCGAATTGGTCAAATTGCTCTTCGAGAAAGTCGGTCCACATTATTACGATCGTATCGATTCTCCACTGTCACCGGAGAAGCGCGATGAATATCGGAAGCTTATGGATGAGGCACGACCAACGACCGTTGGCGGGCTAGAAGTTACAGGTATATCAACCCAGGATGGCTACAAGTTTTCGTTGGAAGATGGCGGCTGGCTCTTGGTGAGGTTTTCCGGCACAGAGCCGATCGTCAGGGTATACTGCGAAACGACTCATGAAGACTTGGTTTCTGACATCCTGGAAGATGGGCTCAAGCTGGTGGGAGTTAAATGACGCCGCAGCAGCAGAACTTCACCGACACACATTGTCACCTGAATATCTCAGCCTTCGGGGGTGATCTCCCCGATGTCCTCGCGCGAGCCCGCTTGGAAGGCATTCAGCGCATGCTTATTCCTGGTATGGATCTAGAAACGAGCCGGTTCGCCGTTGAAATATCCCAGGATATCCCTGAAGCCTATGCGGCAGTGGGCGTTCACCCTCATTATGCCGACAGCTGGAATGATGAAGTTCATGCAGAAATTCGGGAGCTTGCTCGCTCCTCAAAAGTCGTCGCAATCGGAGAAATTGGTCTTGATTTCTACCGCAATCTGTCATCACGCGAGGCTCAAATATCTGCTTTTAAAGATCAACTACAACTTGCCAGCGAGCTCGAACTTCCCGTAGTCATTCACAATCGCGAAGCCATGGCAGAGATACTCGAGATCATCGTGCCATGGGCGGAGCAGAATGCATCCGTCGGCATTCAACCTCCCGGTGTTCTTCATGCGTACTCCGCGGACGCTGAATCGGCAAGTGTCGCCATCACGCACGGATTTTATCTTGGGGTTGCAGGGCCAATAACGTTCCGAAATGCTGAAATCAGGCGCGAAATCACAGCTCAAATCCCACTCGATCGGCTCCTGCTTGAGACAGATTCTCCCTATATGTCTCCTCACCCACTGCGGGGGAAGCGCAATGAGCCTGCGAATATTAGATATATCGCACAAAAACTATCGGAACTCTTCGAACTGAATCTTTCGGTGATCATAGAAAACACGGCCGAGAATGCCAACGAATTATTCAGATGGAATAATGGAACAGAAAACCGCCACCTTCTTTGATCTTACGCAGCTCGCACTTCTCGAGGTTGAAGCTGCGATGCGTTCGAGTCCTGATGAGCATCACCCGCATCTTGATGATGCTATCGATCAACTCATCACATCAGGCGGGAAACGAATTCGCCCAAGGACTGTGATCCTTATAGGCGAAATGCTTGGAGGCAATCAGGACGGCATTATCACGCACGCTGCAGCCATTGAACTGCTGCATACAGCGACCCTCGTGCATGATGACCTTGTGGATGGATCACTTCTGCGGCGGGGAACCCCCACCATAAATTCTAAATGGGGACCCGATGCGACCGTTCTTGCAGGGGATTACATCTTCGCGAGAGCAGCATATCTCGCAGCCAAGGCGGGCTCGCTGCCATTGATGGAATCCTTTGCAAAGACATTAATGGTCATAGCGAACGGCGAGTTCACGCAGTTGTTCGCTATACACACTCAAAATCTGCGTGAGACGTACTTAGACCACATTTACGCGAAGACTGCATCGTTGTTCGAAGTTGCGGCTGAAGGGGCGGCGCTGTTAAGTCGTTCCGATACCGGGACGATTGAGTCCATGAAATCCTTTGGGCGGAATATCGGCTTAGCATTCCAAATCGTTGACGACGTGCTTGATTTTTCAGGTTTACAAGAGGACATCGGTAAGCCTGTTGCCAGCGATCTTAGGCAGGGAGTTATTACCCTCCCCGCCGTTTATTATTTCGAAGAGAAAAATATAAGTAGTGCCTACATTAAAAAGGTTTGTGATTTAGAGATCGGTGAAGATGAAAAGCTGGATCTCATTGAAGACATTCGAGGTTCTGATGGAATCGACCGAGCCATAGAGGATGCAGAGGGGTATATTAAAGCTGCAATTCGCGACTTGGAATATGTGCCACGCGTTCAGGCGCAGCGAGCATTAGTTGAATTGGCTGAGTTTATCACCCAACGCAGTACCTGATCTGGGGACGGAGGAAAAATGGATATCGAAGTTGTTGAATACAAACGGGTCGTCGTAGTATCGGTGAGCGGAAGAATCGACGGAGCCACATCCGGAGAGTTCGAGTCGACCTTGCATGCCGAGATGCAGAAGGGAAAGAACAACATCATACTCGATATGAGCAAGGTTGAATTTATCTCTTCTGCTGGCCTCCGTGTCCTCGTGACGAAGCGGAAAGCGGTGAAATCCGCAGGTGGTGACATCGTCCTGGCTGAACCTTCTCAACAGGTCATCGATACGATGGATATTGCAGGTCTGGACGTCTTATTCCGCCAGTTCGATGACCGCGAATCAGCCGTCGCCGCCTTCTAAAATAAGTATGCAAGAAAAGCAGCTCAGCATACCAAGCAAACTGGACCAGGTTGAGAGCGTCTGTCGTTTTATTGATGAATCAGCACGCTCCGCTGGCTTCGACGAAAAAGAGAGCTATGCATGCCAGCTTGCCGTAACGGAGGCCTGTGAAAACATCATCCTCCATGGCTACCAGGGCGCCAATGGGGAAAAGATCACTGTTAAAATTAAAACTCGTCCAGGCGATCTCATGATCAAGATTATCGATCAGGCTCCGCCTTTCAATCCAGCAGAACCTCTCCCTGAGAAGACTGCTTCCCCGGATGACCCACCTATCGGAGGGCTGGGCCTCGTCATCCTGAACAAGGTGATGGATGAAGTCGAATATAAAAGGACTCAAAGCGGGAACACGCTCAGATTGAGAAAGACAAAGAAATCCTAAAATCAACCCTAACTTGATCGTCGAATAAATTGAGCCGAGTAATTTTTAGCGTGCGGTTAAGATATCGGCACGCTATGCAGTTAAACAGCAACTCGGTTGACCCCGAGTTGCAGCAGCCCAGCAAACCAGGAAAAATCCGGCATGGAACGTGATTATCCCGATAACCTGATAGACACACTCGCCGAAGCTGGTAGATCCATTACATCCGCTGGCTTTGATGAAGAGGAACTGGCCGAGATCACGTACGTTGAGGCGGCGAGATTGATCGAGACAGATTTCTTTCAAATGGGAATCTTCGAAGATTCTCGCTACGCGACACTCATCTGGATTAAGGATAACGATCGAGTCGAGAACGTAAGTTTCGAGCTCTCCCCTGATAAGACAGGAATTGTCGGATGGGTCCGCGACTCAGGTGAGACCGTGCTCGTTTCCGATTTCGAAGTGGAGAAGGATATTCTTCCAGCACAACCGAGCTATGATGCGGAAGATGCGCCCAGGTCGGGAATGTTTGTTCCTATAAAGCTGGGTGAAAGCGTGATCGGAATTATCTCCATCCAGAGCCGGCGCCCGGGAGCGTTCGATCTAACCCATACTCACCTGATTGAAATTCTTTCCAGTTACGTGGCTCCCATCCTGCTTAATATCCGACTGCGTTCCGAGACAGAGTACCTTACGATCCACACCGTTATTACGCAGGAGGTTTCCAGGCATCTTCTTTCACTCGATCCTATTCATGATCGTCTTGAGCGCGTCATCTCCCTTCTCTGCCAGGCATTTGGGTTCGAGTTTGTAGATCTGTATGAAAATGTCGATGAGGAAATTTTATTGCTCGCCTCATCAAGATCCGGTAGCGACCAACCCGATGAGCCCAGGATGGCCACCTTTGCCAAAGAGGCAGCCGCGAACCAGGACATGATCATTCGGACGATCGAAGGCCATGACGAACCTCAGAGGGACGAATCTTCAGGGCTCTGTTATTCCATCCCTCTGATGATACAGAATCGTGTGCTGGGCGTGCTTGGTATTTGCTGCCATCGCACGGGTGACACCATTGAAGACCATATTTCGCTCATCAGAATGCTGGCGACCCAGATGGGGTTTGCCATACTCGAGTCCCGGAATTACACGCAGCATCAAGAAGAAGCCTGGATCACGACTGTGCTCCTGGAAGTTGCAAGGCATGCAGCTCAACCCGGCGATCCAATGTTAGCCCTTGAAGCGGTCCTGCAGCTAGCCACAATTCTCGCAGGAACAAATTGGGCAATGCTTCTCTTGCCAGAAGAAGGCAGCAGCGATCTTATCGTCGGACCAGCCGCTGGCTTGAAGCGTCAGGATCTCATGCTGCTCAGCGAGAATCGCATCTCCCCAGATTTTTTTGGAACATCACCGAAAGTGGAAGAAAGTGACGAACCTTATCTGGTCTCTCTTCCGGGTTATCTCGCCGAGGTTCTCGGGAGTGATATGGCCGTCTGCCTGGTTCTAAGCGATGGTAAATCTTTGCTGGGCGTCCTCCTCTTCGAAGATCAACCACTCTCCCAGCGCCGAGTGTCCTTGTTGATGGGTATTGCACACCAGATTTCTCTTCGCATCGAAAACACACGCCTGATTGAAGAAGCAACGCATCGGCACTCACTCGAGCGGGAACTAGTCATGGCACGAGACATCCAGGCCAGTTTCCTGCCTCGTGATGTGCCTGAGGTTCCAGGGTGGGAAGTGGGAGTTACCTGGAGGTCCGCCAGGGAAGTCGGCGGCGATTTTTATGATTTCATCCCCCTCCCAGAGGGGCCTCACGGAACACGCTGGGGCATTATCATCGCTGACGTTTCTGATAAGGGCATTCCGGCAGCCCTCTATATGGCCCTCAGTCGAACCCTGATCAGAACGGTGGCCAGTGATAATGTTTCTCCAGCCGATTCACTCGAACGTGTGAATTATCTGCTCTTACGGGATACTCGTGCCGATCTTTTTGTGAGCATGTTTTATTGTGTTTGGGAGCCTCAAATCGACAGGTTCACCTATGCAAACGCGGGGCACAATCCACCTTTACTCCTGACGCCCGGCTATGCAAGCAGGCTCGTCGATAAACACGGCATTGTGCTCGGCGTGGAGGATGGTGCGAAATATTCTGATCATTCTATAGCGCTGGATATCGACCAGATGCTGGTCTTATACACAGACGGAGTCACGGAGGCTTTTAATAGTGCCGGGGAGATGTTCGGGTTACATCGCCTCGAAAACCTAATCTTGGGCTCTCGTAATTGGCAAGCGCAGACTGTTGCGGATCGGATTCGAGATCGAGTATTGAATTTCTCAGGAATTGGTGAAATCTCAGATGATCTCACAGCGATTGCTCTCAGGCGGACGCTCACCTAAACTATACAAAATCCGATTCTCACCTATGAGGTGATTTAAAATGGAGAACGTGTACCCATCCTCTCATCCGCTCGTCGCACACAAGCTCACCAAGCTTAGATAACTACGGACTTTTGATGCCCTAAGTATCCCCCCAAACAGGAAAAATTGAGGGTTACAAATGACATGTCAATTTGCGCCAATCAACCCTATTTGGTGAAGACGAATCTTTCAGGAGTTCCGCTCTAATAGCTCTCGAATCCTCTCGATCACCTTGTTGAGTATCGACGTGTATCTGCCTATTTCAACACTTATTGCGTCTATATCAACGATATATGGATCAATTCTATCGAGCCATTCCACCAGTGCGCCTGCAGAAGGGGAGAGCTCATAAGCCTTCGCAACAGCCTCAGTCTCAAGTGCTCTTGCTTTTTGTATCCACTCATCTGCAGCTGTGAAGTCTTGCAGGCGCTCGAGCTCGTGAACACTGTTCCTATGCACAATTGCTTTGCCCATTATCTCCGTAAGCTCTTTTAGGATTCTATGTTTGCGTCGTTCCTTTAGCCAGAATAACCCTGCTATAACTAAAGCAGCAACGACACCTCCGATAATGTTCGCCCAAAGTTCATTCATGTCAAATCTCCCTACTTATATCTTCTGTTTGGAATTTTAGACTCAATCCCCAAATTTGGCTATTCCCCATTGCACCAGTTTGGCCAGATGAAGTTATGTCTGTCCTTTTGCCCTGCTCTCTGGGTACTTCTGTAAGTATCTCCCCTGCCCTTCTGGCAGAGCGCATTGAGATTTCTTCGTCCCGACCGATCGTGGTTGACTTTCCCCGCCGTGCTGGAGTATACTATAGTCATCATAACTACCCAATACAAAGGAGATGAAATGAAGAAGCTTACAGAAGAAGAAAAAGCAGCACGAGGGAAAACACGCAATTTGACAGTTCCCCTAAATCCAGCTGAATATGAGGCTGTCAAAGAGATCTGCAAAATGCGTGGCTTGAGTTTTACGAAGTGGGTAAAGCAATTCATGATCAAAGAAGCGTGTGATCTAAGGATCTGGAAAATCGTGCCGATCGGGGATGAGCGAGAAGCAGCCGTAGAATTTGAAGCTGCTCCAGAGCTTGACGATGGCTAAAATTCGTATAGCGACGGGTGGCGACCTGAGAGCGGTAGAAGGGACAAGGACAAGCCCATTTGCGTGGGCTTCTTTCTATGGAACACTTGGGATGAGGGTGTTTCCTATAAAGAAGGGTGACGACAATAAAAAGATGACACCCAAGGACCAAAAGGGGCGATGTAGGGTAGATTGGCCCAACGTAGCTACTTGTGATCAGAATGAGATCCATGCCTTTTGGCACGATGAGGATACAGGAAAAGAGCTTGAGCACAATATTGGCTTTGTGCCCAACGGATCAGGATTTGTCGTTCTGGATATTGATAATAAGGATGGCAGAAACGGCTCAAAGACTTATCAAGAAATACTCAAGGCAGCTGGTATAAATGGAGCGGATGTCAAGACCTCACTCAGCCATACTCCCAGCAATGGAATGCATATGTTCTTCAAAGGGGAAACTGAGAGACACGATGAGCTGAAATCTCAAGGCATTGAAGTCTTCGGCACCGGCCGTGGAATGGTTATCCTGCCCCCTTCGGTCCTATGGATCAACGGAGAATGGGTGCGATACGATTGGGGAAGAGATTTAGAGAGGCACCCACCCCTTCAATATACGGTGCTCCAGGGGGAATACAGCAAGAAGGATGTAAGGCAGACTCCGCTACCGGTGGATCTTGGAGCTCATCCAACTCCACATCCCGTTCCATCGGTAGTTCCTTCTTCTATATGGGATAGAGTGCGTACAACTACAAGTGAATTCGATCTAGAACGAGCTGATCGTGATTGGGAGGTTGACTGGGCAAAGGCCAGACTTTGGTACGAACGCTGCGATCTTGAAACACGATCAGATGATCGAACCACGTGGCGAGAGATGGGATATGCACTATGCGAATTCGGAGAGAAGGGATTTATCCTGTGGGATGAGTTCTCCCAACTGTCCGATAAGTTTGTTCCAGGGGGATGCGAGAAACAGTGGAAGGACATGATCCCTGGTAAGGCCGGTGGCATTACCTTCGCCAGCATAAAGATCTGGGCTGATGAAGATGATCCGCAGCCGGAACCTGAACAAGCTCCGGTGGAGATAGCCACCAAAGATTTTAGCTTTGAGACCTATGGCTCTCTCCGGAAAAGAAACATCCAGGAGCCGGAATGGATTATTCCAGGTATCTTACCAGTGGGATTGACCTTTCTAGCTGGCAAAGCCAAGATAGGAAAATCATTTCTTGTCTTGCAAATGGCCAAGATTATTTCAACTGGCGGGATGATCTTAGGGAAGCATTGCCAGCAGCGTCGTGTTCTTTACTTCACCCTTGAAGATGGACCTAAGCGAATCAAGAACAGAACTGCGGGACAAGGCTGGACCACTGAGAACGATGATATGGTTGGATTTGTCTACATGCGAGACTACAACCGCATGATTGGACCACTGGAGCACGGAGGAGCCGAGAAGCTTGTGGATGCCATTCGTACCCATGATTTTGGCCTAGTCATAATCGATACATTCAGCAGAGCATTCCGAGGTGATCAAAACAAAGTAGATGAAATGACCAGGGTATTAGCACCGGCTCAAGAGCTGGCTGTAAAGATGAATTGCGCTTTGATCATAATCGATCACCACGGCAAGGGGCAATTTGATAACGTCGATGCTGTACGTGACATTTTAGGATCGACCGCTAAAGGTGCTGTAGTGGATACGGTGCTGGGCTTGTATCGAGAACGTGACAAAACTCAAGCTCTGCTAACTGTTGTCGGCAGAGATGGAGAAGAACTAACGCTTGAGCTTGAATTTGATCAAGAAGATTTACCGCTGCAGTGGAGCTACGTTGGAAAAGGTGATCTCGTTATGGCTTCACGTAAGATTGAAATTCTGGATGCCATGAAGAACCTGACAGGGAAGCATTCAGCCAATCGTATCGCAGATCTACTAGAGCAGCAAGACTACAGCAACAACCGAAAAAGAATGGATCAATTGGTTATCGCCGGATTACTTGGGAAGGATAGCAGCGTAAAACCGTATCAGTATTGGCACATAGGAAAATCGGAACAACCAGAAATTCTATAGGAGGGCACCATGAAGAAATTTGCGCTTGTGACAGAAGAAGAAAGGGAAATGCTGAAGGCAAATCAAGATATCCCAGAAAGAAATCAGGATTACGAGCGGTGTGGATATCGAGCTGGATATTTGGCTGGAATTGAGGATTACCACGCTCTGATGCTCGATAAACACTACAACCGGAAAGAAGCATTTACCGCCTGCCGTAAAGCCTATGAAGGGCCGATGTTCAGGTGGCAGATGACAGAGATGGATGATACGATCTCTGCTCCAAGAGCGGAGGATCTGCCAATAAAACGTATCAGAGCACCTTTTTGATGCTGGAAACGTATACCTTTAGTACCTTTGAGTACCTTTGAAAGGTACATAAGGTACTAAAGGTACACAAGGTATAGGAGAGTATTGGAAGGTATGAAAGGTACATGAAGGTACTAAAGGTACTAGTTTGTACCATCAATTCCCTCCATACCCCCCTGGAACAAAAGGTACTTGGAAAATTGGCCGTGCCTCCGTACAGAAGCACGATTACCGGCCTGGGCACACCTAAAAGTACGCAGAGGGGGTAATGCAATATAATAGCCATTATATTGCATTACCTACACAGGGATTAGGGGCAGCGATCATCGGAGTACTATGCTACGCAAGGATTATGTAAGGTAGTAGTACCGATAGCAAAGGAGCACAGATGGCCAAATGCAGCGGATTGAAGAACGACGGCACCCCCTGTGGGATGAATGCGATAGAAGCTTCCACAGATCTACGGTGTATCGCACACACCCTGGACCCGATCTATAAGGAGAAGCGTGATGCGGGGAACAGGGAGGGAGGGAAGCCTGTAGTGCATGTGATAGATGATCTTGTGCATAAGACTTTGGTGCTGGCCAAACCGGATGTAGAGATACGCACCCTCCAGGATCTGGTGAGCTACAGCGAGACGCTGATCAATCTGCTGCTGTTGCGTGCTTACGATAGAGACCTTTCACTCAGAGAGATCCTTGTGTTGAAGCAGCTGGGAGATCTGCAGCTCAAGGTGCTGGCAACCCAGAAGATAGAGGGAGTGGAAGATCGATTAGAGAGACTGGAAGACATAGCAGGAAGGAGCGAGTAACTATGGAAAGCATATTGAGACCAGGACCAGGAAGAGATAAGCCGGAGCACGTGCCTGTGGAGGAGCGTGGTGAGTGGGCGAATAAGTTGAACAGACAGATCCAGGATGCGCTCCGCAAGAAGAAGGGATACGAACCCATAGACTGGGATGAAGTAGATCGACAAAGGAGAGGCGATGAAGAAGAAGCAAACGACTAAGGAATGGGAAGAAGAGATGGCAAAGGCAGAGGTGGATAACGCACCGATGAATGCAGCCATGCGAGCAGGGTTGGGGATGGTCGGCATGGTGGAGACGAAGGTAGGTGAGGGTGCTGTGTTCATGAACAAGTTGCTGCGACGAAACTTATCGCCGGAAGATGTTGGCCTTGAGTCTGATGACAAGGGTCAGCCAATCCGCAACGAGGATGGGACATACAAGAAAGCGAAGGCACCGGTGGACGCAAACGCTGGAGCCGGCACCGGTGTACAGCCACGTGGCAAGCGAAAACTAACGATGAATCAGAAGCTTCGTATAGTGGCTGATCAAAAAACAATAAACATAGAAGATCTGGAGGATTTGTAAATGGCTACTCTACACGAAAGAAGAATTGCAGTACAGCTTCGCCGGTTCTTTGCTGACGAGAAGGATCTGGCGGAGTTTGAGACACAACTCGCCGGTCTAATAACAGCCCGGGCTGGGTTAGAAGCTGCTCAGGAGCGGGGAGACATTCGGTTGCTGGCAATCGAGTTCGCTAGGTGTGAGCTGGCTTTGTTCGATCTCGAAGAAACACTGCTCCAAGAAATTATTGCAGCTCACACAGTTCCAGTGGAGAAGATCCGCAAGGAACTGGGATCTGCGCATGCCTTTCGCCAGGAACTAAAGCAGCCGGTAGAGGCTGTCCAAGATAGTGCTGTTGCCAGGAGAGAGGGAGGGGTCAAGCTACCTCTTGCGGCAAGGATTCAAGTAGCCAAGGACCAGGGAGAAGCAAAGCGCACGTATGTTGCTGGAATGAAAGCGACCAATGAAACCTTCCAAGGTCTCAGAGATCGATCCACTAAGATCCGACAAGATGTCGCACAGCTGAAGCTGTCCCTTCGAGCGTTGAAGGGACGTAGATCGATAACCTATAAACCGCCACAGGGTCTAGCTTACGGTGAAGCTCCAACTGAGATGGAAAGGCGAGAGCACTTTGCTGAAACTTATCTAGCACACAAGGATTGGCGAAAGCACGATGCTGAGTTCATAGCAGAGCGTGTAGCCACGGCGAAGGCGGACGGTGGGCAAGCTCTCGCCGGTCTTGAGGCTGCTGTCGCAATGGCAGATTCATTCGAGCGAAAACCGAGGAAGTAATGCAACCTTTCATACGAAGAATTGAAGAGCTTGAAGAGCATTTCGGGGCGGTAGACTACTGCAGTTGTCCCAGCAATGTGACAGTGGCAGCTAGGGCATCCGTCTGGGCACTACTCGTGCCTGGTGAACCGATGCCTGAACAGCTACCGATAATCTGTTCGCACCGGAGACACCGCCCTCGTCCGGAGGATACCAAGCTTCCTACCCTCGGGCATGAAGCATTGTTCACGAAGCTGTTGGGGGACTACATTCCCCTGGAATCACAGATATGTTCCACGGGGGAGGATGAAATCCGTGCTCAAGAAGCAAAGCCAGGAATGGCTGTTGATGAGCCTATCCCAGAACCAGCTCCGGAGGCAGTGCCAAGCCCCCTGGAACAGAAGATTGCTAAGACATGGAGTGAGCACAAAGAGTTGAAGGGGATTACGGACGACAGATTGCCAACAGAGGTATAAAGATGTATGCAGCCAAGCTAAAAGACAACTGCAGAATTATCGCAGCCATGGAAGCGATGGGATACGATACTCCCAATGCTGTGATCACAGAATTACGTGTCCTTCTTCACAAGGCTGCAGACGTTTACACGAACGATGAGCGATCCCACCAGGTTTATACAGATCTTTGTCTTCACATTTGCAAGACAATTCCAGCCAATCTGTGGATGGACACCAATTGGGCCGCTACGTATACAGAAGATTTATAAGTAAAGTATAATACTTATGTGACAAAGGAGGTTTATTCCCTATGACTATATACAATGAAGCACGAACAGAAGCCGAGCAGCTTGGTGCCGTTAGTCTTCAGATCTTTGATAATTGGTACCACCAGTGTGAAGCCTATGCCATTCAACTAATGGAAGTTACAAAAGCCATGCGAGTACCGAAGTTTCGCCGGTTGTTTATCAATGGGCAGCAGCGTCCAGCAACGCCTCCTTTGGTCTAACTGGGCGAGATCGATCAACCCGACCGGAAACGGCTCACTACCTAATTTCCGGTCGGGCAAAATCAAAATCAATGAAGGGGCAGGAGGATTGACATGGCTAGGAAGAGAATAATGTATAACAGGTTCTACCCAGAAAGAAAACAAACATCCATGACTCCGGCTGAACGCCTTGCGGCCTGGGAAGTACACAAAGCAAAAGTGAAAGCTTGGTGTGCGGATAATTTAGCGAAGCTGGCTGGGAATAAATACGAGGCACATCGTTGGGAATGCAGATGTGAAGGAAGAGATAGGAGCTGAGCATGGGTATCTTTGACCGCTTCAAAAAGAAACCTGTTGAACCCATTGAATCCGTTGAACGGATTGTGGAGAAGCTGCCTGAAGAAAAGGTTCTGCAGGGCATCTTGGTAGAGCTACGGATCGCAAATGAGTTGACTGTCTTCAAGCTCAACCCTGACGACGAACAAAGAAAGCTGATTGTAAGGGAGAGAGGAGAAACCCCATGAGTCTCCCACAATTAGTAGCAGAGGAGTGCATTATCCTGATCAATGAATCCCTGTCTTCGTCTGTGGATTTGGACGGTGGAGTTGTTGATGCAATTATGATGCCAGCAGCCGGTTGGAATGCTGCGACGATTTCCTTTGAAGGATCAATGGACAACATAAATTGGTTTGAGATTGGAGATGGGACCGCAGAAGTGTCGTTGGTGGCAGATGCCGGCTGGATCGTTCTAATCCCTCCACATAAACTGGATGGGGCTGGCAGGTATCTGAAGATCCGGAGTGGTACAAGCGTAGTTCCGGTTGCACAAGCAGGTGCCGAACGAACGCTAACGGTGCTCAAACGATTTTAGGTATCTCTGAGCCGGTGTAGCAACCATCGGCTCTTGGTATTCGGCATTGAAGGTTTGTTAGCACATTTCTCTAAATGCCGAGACCTGCATACGAAGTGGCTTCCATGCGTTAGTCGATTAGTGTGCAGGTCAAACAAAAGGTCCCGAGCATTGTGTCACCTCTGCTCCTGGGACAAGGGAAGATCTCGACCGTTTTTCCTCCTTTTAGGGCGGTTGAGATCTAAAAGAAAATCCCCCTCGATGTCCCGAGGGGGATTTGTTTTCGTCACCGGTCAGGGGGACCAGTGAACACTACTGGGGGGTGACTGAATAGCTGCTCACGAACGCACCTGGACCTCCAGCACAAGTGTACGTTTGGCTGTTGCCAACGTAGTACGTCTGAATGTAACCGGATGCACCAGCTATAATTGTTATCGGGGCATCCGCACTAATGTCGAAGCAGGGTGTTGGATCAAGAGCACCGAATGCCAGTTCGACCGGTACACCAGACGTTGCATTGTTCACGGTCACAGCCACGTTGAATGAGCTTGTCTCGTTGATGGCTGAGAAGTTGCATTCAATATCGTGTCCAGTTACGACCGCATTTCCGTTCGATTGACCTGCTCCACCGGAGTGGGAACAGTTGCCAGTGATGACTACATCAATCTCTGTCGGTGGATCTTGGAACACAACGTTTGTGGTCACGCTGGCGGAGAATGCAAACCAAGCTGACCAAGCAACTGCGGTCACAACAAATATGAGGAGAAGCACAAACATAAGTGAGACGCTACTCCCACCTACACGGATGCGCTTCCAGTTCCAAATTCGGGACAACATTGTCGGGAAATCCTTTCTTGAACAACTTGCACTGGTATCAATATTTCATGCCATACGGTCCTCCAGTCCAATTTGCATAAGGATCAAACTCCAACTGGCAGGGTTGGGTTGGGAGGCAAAGGTCTACGGTTACTCGCAAGCTGCCATCTTCGAACAGAGGAGTAGTTGCAACCTTCACATCGAACGCCCAGCTGATTACGATTATTAGCACGATCAGGAAAAGTAGCACACTGAGTTTCATATTAGGTCTCCCAGTCGCTGCACGATCCAGGCGAGACACCAGCCGATTGCACCGATAATGCAGGCAAGGATCATTCCGATTACAACGTCTGTGTTCATCCCAGCATGTCCTCCATCACACGTCTCTCAAATGTCTCGAAGGAAACTTGGGTTGCGAAGCCGTCAAACATTTGGACCAGGAGTTGGAGATGGCTGTATTCCGTTTCTGCACAGATGATTATGAGATCCTGCATGTCCGCATCTACGATGTATCGTGCGGCCTGTCGGATCTTGAGAACTTCCAAAACGTATTTGGAAGCTTCTCCGATTTCAGGGGTGGGGGTCAAGATCTTCTTTTTTACTCGGTCAGCATTAGCGGTCGAAATTGCTTGTATGATGTCCATGCTAGGCTGCCTCCTTATATGAGATCATTCGCACGATATGAATCGAGCAAATCATCCTCTTCGGTTTCAACGTACAATCTGGTCGTTTCGATAGATGCATGTCCCATTAGCTTTTGTAAATCCCATACCGACATTCTTCGGTGCTCCACCGCAAAACCACGACGCACAGCGTGTGGAGTAATTTTGATGCCTGTCTTCTGACTCAACTGTTGGTAGATGCGAGCGATACCCTGTGCCCCCAGTCGATTGCCTCGGGTGTTTTGGAAAACAGGGTCATGCGGTTCGTGGGATACGGTCTCTCGATAGTCCAGCAAGGCTTGCTTGCTGGAGCCGTTTGCGAATGTGATGCGATCCTTCGTGCCCTTCCCAGATCGAACCTTTATGCGCACAATCTTGTCGGGGGTGAAGTCCAGATCTCGCCATTCGAGATTGCTAGTCTCGGTCTTACGCAAACCGGATGCGAACATGAGAAGGATCGTTGCACGATTGCGCAAGGAGTTTTCGTTGGCAAGCAAGCGTTCGATGTCCTTGCAACGTGCGACCGGTTGTATGCGGACCGGTGGCCGTGGCAGCAGACCGGTGAAATCAACCGTTGGGCAAATCCCTTCGAGATGACCGTATCGTAAGAGTGTCCGTATATTTCTCCCATGCAAATTTACGGTAGCTTTCCCCCGACCGGATAGGGTGAGCTCGGCAATGTAAGCACGTACTTGTCTGCGCTCAATTGTGTCCGGTTGGAATCCGTTCTCGTCTGCCCACTCGCAGAATAGCTTTGCGGTGTATCCATAAATGCCAAGCGTTCCAGAGGTGACCTGGCTGGATACTCGCTGGTTGTAAAAATCTGTGTACAATTGGAGGAACGTTAGGGGATTATCGTACGAGGGGTGTTGCTGTTCAACGGACATATCTTATCCCTTCCGTCCGTAGATTTAGCTATGAGGTGATTTAAAATGGAGAACGTGTACCCATCCTCTCATCCGCTCGTCGCACACAAGCTCACCAAGCTGCGCTCAAAAGATACAAATCCGAAAAAATTCCGCGAACTTATTCGTGAAATATCCGCCCTGCTCACGTATGAAGCCACCCAAGACATCCTTAATGAGCCCATCACGGTTGAAACACCCCTCATGCCTGCTCAAGGTTATCAACTCAAGGAGAAAATTGGTCTCGTGCCCATCCTGCGATCAGGTTTAGGCATGGTGGAAGGCGTCTGGGAACTCATGCCCTCTGCAGAAGTCTGGCATATTGGTCTCTATCGAGATGAGGACACTCTCCAGCCAGTCGAGTACTACAACAAGCTCCCTATCGAACCCACCGTATCGATATGCTTGATACTCGACCCGATGCTTGCGACGGGAGGGTCCGCAGTTGTCACCATCGACATTCTGAAAAAATGGGGCGTTTCGAAGATTAAGTTTGTGGGCGTCATTGCCGCACCCGAAGGGATCGACGCACTTCACACTTCCCACCCCTACGTACCCATCCATCTCGCCGCTATTGATGATGGATTGAATGATGTAGGCTTCATTCTTCCTGGTCTGGGAGATGCAGGGGATCGGCAGTTCGGCACAGCATAATACCACCCAGGCTGCTTCCCAAACTGTGTGATGTTCACCGCAATACCAGCACACTTGGAGTTGGCCGGAACCTCCGCTGGACTGCAGCAATAAGAATAAGCCTTGGAATTGTCTCCAGGCGGGGTTGCAAAGTCGAAATAATCGTCCACGCCATCTTCGATCGCTGGACGCATCCACACCCAGAACCCCCTCGATCCATCTAAAGTTGTGACCTCAGAAATTGAATGTGATTGTAGAACCAGCGGGGGAGTTGATCTTTGACTTCATCCGCTCTGTCGAGAATTTCGACCGCCTCATCGATACTGCCGGCCATCAGGAAGTATTCGGCGAGGACGCTATGTGCAAGGGGATCCTCGGGATTCAATTCAATAAGTTCCTCAGAAAGCTGACGCCCTTCTTCCGGAAATCCTGACAAAAGCCGCGCACGCGCCTTGACCACGGGAAGCACCGGCCATTCAGTGAAAATCTCATAGAGCACTTCGAGGTGGTCAAGCATGCGTTCATCTTCCGCCCCCAGGAACATCGCCTGCGCCATGCGTTCTGCCATACGCGTGTTGCGATCGATCGAGAAATCCATCGTTTCGAAAGCCATCTCAAATGCCAGGACCGCCTCGAAATACCTATGTTCCTCAAGGAACAAATCAGCGGCCTTGCTGAATTCCGCGACCGCAAGCGCCTTACGGCCATTCTCTAAAAGCGCTTCGCCGCGTCGCATGAAGGTCTCGGGATTGTTGTCCACCTCTTCTAAAAGTGGAGAATCCTCAAGAGCCAATTCATCACGCGGCGGTCCTTCCGGTGGAGGTTCACCTTCCTCTGAGCTGCCAACTGCAGCCAGAAAGGCAAATAAACAAATCGAGGCGAGCACAATGCCCGCGATGATCCATGGCCAGCGCTTCTTCTTGGTGGGCGGCGAGTCAACTTCGCTCGCCTCCGCGAGAGAAACCTCTCGAACTGAGTCCACGGCGGTCTCTGTTTGCTCTACAATCTGCGCTTTGGCCATACCTGGGATGAATTCAACCACGTCACCCCTCACGGCTGCATCAAATGCCTCAACTTGATGTTGGACAGAGTCAAAACGATCCTCCCGGTTTTTTGCGAGCGACTTCAGCAGGACCAACTCGACCTCTTCCGGAACATGCGGGTTGACAACCCTCGGTATGGGGAGCGGTGTATAGATATGATCATGAATGATTGAGAACGGTGTGTCAGCGTTGAAGGGAACTTTCCCCACAACGATTTCATAAAGCACCACTCCGAACGAGTAAATATCGGTGCCATCGTCCAAATCACGCGAGCCTTGTGCTTGCTCGGGCGAGATATATTGTGGCGTGCCCAGCATCATGTCCTGGGAAAGCGTTGATGCGCCTGCTTCTGCTATACGTGCGAGGCCGAAATCCGCCAGGTAGATCGAACCATCAGGACAGAGCAGGATGTTGGAGGGTTTAATATCTCGATGGAGGACGCCGCGCTCATGGGCATATGTCAGGGCACTGCCGATTGAATCTACAATTTCGCCGGCTTTCGTTTTCGTGAGCGGTCCTTGCTCCAGGCGCGCTTTTAATGTTTGACCCTCGATAAATTTCATCACCAGGTAGGGATGACCGTTATGCTCTGCATAGTCATATATGGGAACGATGTTTGGATGTTCAAGCATGGCAACGACACGAGCTTCACGCTGAAACCTCGAGGTGAATTGGGGGTCCTCTTTAAAAGCGGGATGCAGGACTTTTATGGCAACATAGCGATCCAGTGCGGCGTGGTATGCCTTAAAAACCGTCGCCATACCTCCCTGGCCCAGTTGATCCGTGACCCGGTATGGCCCAACGTTTTCTCCAAGCACAAAAGACATCATTTCTCCTGTGAATTCCCGGAATCATTATAGACCAGGCATGTGAGGCGGGCAATAAATCCTTGTGAATTGTAAGTAAATTGTGAAGTGATCCCCTACTCTCTATACAAGGCAGTCGTAATTATTGTTGCTTCAAATCGGGATAGGAGGAGGCCACACAACCCACCCCTCCCGCACCAGCGGACATGCGGGTCCAGAGACGGTTTTCCCATCCTGATCATGCACGCTCGCAGGCGCAGCATGACCACGACATGTTGTGCCCCTACACCGAGTGGACACGAGCAAATGATGGTCAATCACAATTGGAAAAAACAACGGTCCCTTGGACGAGATTGACGCACGGGTGTACAAAAAAGGTGTCGGAACTTGCACCCGACACCTTCATCATTAACACACATTGTTCCCGAGTCAAAGCGCCTTATTATTCGATCTCGGCATCTTTGTCTAGAAGCACGGCGACACCAGGCAGCGTCTTCCCTTCCAGAAACTCCAACGAAGCTCCCCCGCCTGTGGAAACGTGGCTCATTTTATCGGTGAGACCTGCCTGTCGAACAGCCGCAGCAGAGTCGCCGCCACCCACGATGGAGACACCTTCGCATTCCGCCACGGCTTGCGCAACGGCTCTCGTGCCTTCTGAAAATGAGGGGAACTCGAAGACACCCATGGGGCCATTCCAGACGATTAGCGCCGCATCTCGAAGCGCCTCGGAGAACGTTTGTACCGTCGCGGGACCGATATCCATCGCCCGCCAACCCTCCGGTACTTCATCCACCGGGACAACTTTGTGTTCCGTATCTGCTACGAAGGCTTTTCCAACTACAACATCACTGGGGAGGAGGATATCATCCCCTGATTCCTGTAGTATCTTCTTTGCCGTATCGATCGAATTTTCTTCCACGAGTGATTCGCCGAGCGCATATCCCTTTGCCGCCAGGAACGTATTGGCCATTCCGCCACCGATGAGCAGACGATCCGCCATGGTTAGAAGATGTTCGACGACTCCAATTTTATCGCTGATTTTTGCCCCGCCGAGAATGGCGATAAAAGGATGGCTCGGTTCCTCGAGGGCATCCCCGAGGTACTCGAGTTCCTTTTCCATCAATAATCCCGCCACAGCCGGGAGAATTTCTGCGACTCCAACAGTCGAAGCGTGCGCCCGATGTGCGGACCCGAATGCGTCATTTACGAACAACTCAGCAGGCGCTGCCAACCGGGCAGCGAATTCCGGATCATTCGCCTTCTCTTCAGCATAAAAGCGGGTATTCTCGAGCAAGAGCACATCACCTTCTGATAGCGCAGAAACTGCTTTCTGAACTTCGATACCCACACAATCAGGTTGGAACTCCACGGGTCGACCCAGTAAGCTCGATAATTGATCTGCAACCGGGCGGAGTGAGAGTTCTGGTACCACCGCCCCCTTCGGGCGTCCCAGATGAGAGCATAGAACCAAGATCCCCCCGCGATCTAGCAAGTAATTTAGTGTTGGGATGGAAGCTTGGATGCGTGTATCGTCCGCAACTGCACCATCCTTCAATGGAACGTTATAATCCACCCGGACGAGTATTTTCCGTCCTCTTGGATCGATATCCTTAATCGTCTTCTTGGTAAACATGTTTGATAACCTAAAACGCCGCAGCGAAGGTTTGCTGCAGCGTGGCTCCTTCCTGCCCTAAAGCGATTTCGCGACCAGGGCTGCAAGATCCGCAGTCCGCACAGAGTAACCCCACTCGTTATCGTACCAGGCGACGACCTTTGCCATATTCCCATCCAGAACCGAGGTGAATTGCGCATCCACGATGCTTGATCGGGGATCCATCTTATAGTCCATGCTCACAAGCGGTACTTCGGAGAAACCGAGAATGCCCTTCATTGGACCGTCAGCTGCTTTCTTGAAAGCAGCATGCAGTTCCTCTGTGGTCGTTGATTTCTCAAGCGTGGCTACGAAATCCACAACCGAAACCGTAGGCGTTGGGACACGGAGCGAATATCCATCGAATTTTCCTTCCAATTCTGGAATAATGAGAGAAAGCGCCCTTGCCGCTCCTGTCGTCGTGGGGATGATGTTCAACGCCCCCGCCCTTGCCCGGCGCAGATCCTTGTGCGGCATGTCCAGGATCCGTTGATCGTTCGTGTAGGAGTGGATCGTGGTCATCATTCCCTTGACGATGCCGAAATTATCGAATACAACTTTCGCCGCCGGCGCCAGACAATTCGTCGTACAGGAGGCATTTGAGATGATGTGATGTTGCCCGGGATCATAGTCTCCATCATTGACGCCCAGCACCACGGTGAAGTCCGGTTCTTTCGCAGGAGCGGTGATGATCACCTTCTTCGCCCCGGCCTCAAGATGTTTCCTGGCGCCAGCACGGTCACGAAATATGCCCGTTCCTTCGATGACGATATCCACACCCATGTCCTTCCAGGGTAGCTCCGCTGGATCTGGGATTGAGAGCGCCTTTACAAAATCCCCATCGATCTCGAACCCATCTTTCTTTACTTTCAGGTCCCCCGTAAAGCGCCCATAATTCGAGTCATACATAAACAGGTACGCCATCGTATCCAGGTCACCGAGATCGTTGAATGCAACGACATCGAATTCTTTCGTGTATTTCTCTTTTAAGATTTTCAGTACCTGACGTCCAATTCTTCCAAATCCATTAATTCCTACACGAGTTGCCATGGTTATGCTCCTTCAATTATTTAATAACATTCAATCCGATTCCTTCTTTTCCCCGTTCAAGGGGGAAAGATCAAGTGGACCGGTTCTCTCTTCAAGCAAAGCGATCAACGCCTCGGCAAGTAAGTCTGGATCATGTCTCGAAGGCAGATCAGGATCGACCAGATCTGTGACGTACAGCGGTTCAGGTGAATTGCCATCAATACAGGGGTCAACCGCCTGTACACCTTCGGGTAGTTCTCCACTCAAGTTATCATTTGCGATGATTATGTCTACAATTTCTCTCCCAATATGCGCCTCAACGGCAAGCCAATGTTCGGGGCAGTTATACTTGTCTGTCTCACCAGGTTGTGTGGCGACGTTGCAGACATACACTTTAAATGCCCTGCTTGCCCGGATTGCCTTAGTGATGTCGGGGACCAACAAATTCGGCAGAATGCTCGTATACAGGCTCCCCGGCCCAATAACAATCATATCTGCATTCAAGATGGCCTGGATTGCGGGCGGATATGCCGGAGGATCATTCGGCTCTAATTGCACTCTGCGTATCTTTCCAGGTCCTGATGAGAGGCGACTTTCACCCTCAATCCTCACCGCCTCCCTCTCCGTTGATAGCACCTTATCTGCCACCAGGCTAATTGTGCTTGCAGTGGACGGAAGAACCTGGCCGCGGATTGCAAGAACTCTACCGGCTTCCATGACACCCTCCTGGAAGCTCCCAGTTACATCTGAAATCGCCGCAATAAACAAGTTCCCAAAGGAGTGTCCCCCAAGGTCATCCCCTTCACTGAAACGATAGTGAAAGAGCTGAGTGAGCAAATCCTCGTCGTTCGACAATGCCGCGAGACAGGCGCGGATATCTCCGGGCGGCGGTAAACCCAAGGATTGTCTCAGTCTTCCTGAGGAACCCCCATCATCAGCCACCGAGACGATGGCAGTAAGATTTCCTGTACCTTTCTTGAGCCCTCGCAGGAGTGTTGAAAGCCCCGTTCCCCCACCAATCGCGACGATCTTCGGACCACGCCCCAATCGCCGATGTTGCGCAACCGCCTCCACCACGGGCTTTCCAGGACGCATATAGGGCGCCAGAAGCGAGCGGTTTAGGCGGAAAACTGCATAGACCAATACTGCCACCCCCAATGAGCCCAACACAAAGGCTCGAAGCACTCGGGGCAATGCTGCCATACTTATTAATGCCAGCAATTCTGACTCGGGGTTTGCCCGATATATGTCGAGCATCACGATGGCGACACCTAATCCGAGAAGTGCCGTGCCGATCACGATCAGCACCAGCCATCGCTTCACACCCAGACCGGGCTCTAACCACCTGGCAATTAATCGCCACCTCCTGGAGGGGTGGCCATTTTCTCGAGAATCATTCGTTCCAGATTGCACGAAATCGACTATACCAGAGGTGCTGGGGTGCGTCAACGAATGCGCTTCGCGTTGCAAATCTACTCGCGAGGAATGTATAATGGACGGTACGATACTATTACCGAGAGGAGGACGGCCGATGGCTAGCGTAACTTACGATCAAGTGTACAAACGGTTCGGAGAAGTAACAGCAGTCAACAATATGAGTATCGAGGTGGCGGACAAGGAATTCCTCGTACTCGTCGGTCCATCCGGTTGTGGAAAGACCACAGCTCTGCGGCTCCTCGCAGGTCTCGAAGAGATCAGTGACGGCGAGATCCGCATCGAGGATCGCGTTGTCAATGACATCGCCCCGAAAGATCGCGACATTGCGATGGTCTTCCAATCCTATGCGTTGTACCCCCACATGTCTGTGTACGACAACATGGCGTTTGGACTAAAACTCCGCAAGACACCCAAGGACGAAATTAAACGTCGAGTTGGGGATGCCGCTGAGATTTTAGGCATCGAGCAGCTGCTGGATCGAAAACCCCGCCAGCTTTCTGGCGGTCAGCGTCAACGTGTCGCTGTTGGACGCGCGATCGTACGCGAGCCCAAGGTCTTCCTGTTCGATGAACCGCTTTCGAACCTGGATGCAAAATTGCGCGTACAGACTCGCGCCCAAATCACAAAGCTCCACCAACGCCTTGAGACAACTTTTATTTACGTGACCCACGACCAGGTCGAAGCCATGACCATGGCAACGCGGATCGCGGTCATGCGTGATGGGCTTATACAGCAAATCGACACACCCCAGATTCTCTACGATTATCCAACGAACGTCTTTGTTGCGGGTTTCATCGGATCACCGGCAATGAATTTCTTCAAGGCAAAGCTCGAGCGACGGAACGGTGGTCTGGCTGTCAACGCTGGGAACTTCACCGTGCCGGTACCCGCGAGCAAGACGGATATGTACAGCTCGCATGAAGGGGACAGTGTCATATTCGGAATTCGACCAGACGATATCCACGATCCAAAATTCGCCCCTCCCGAGATCAAAGCTGCACCCGTGGACATCAAGGTTGATGTGACCGAGCTGATGGGCAACGAGATATTCATGTTCATGCTCTCGGGCGATGACTCCTTTGTGGGCCGCTTCGACCCAAGAACCTCCTTGAAAACTGGCGACCAGGGTCAAGCAGTCTTCAATATGTTAAACATGAAGCTCTTCGAAACCGAAGGAGCCCAGGTAGCCATAAGGTAAGGTTAACAAGATCAAGCATAAAGCCCCCGGCATTGATTCTCGCGGGGGCTTTACCATGCAATGAGGGATACGTTATGGCAAACTTTCAACTTATGCGTGAGCTCCACCAAGATGGGACGACGAAGATCGTGCTCCTGATCTTGGACGGACTGGGCGGCATGCAAATGGAGGCAGACGGCCTGTCAGCACTTGAAGCGGCGAAGATACCCCATATGGATCGTCTTGCTTCGGAAGGAACTCTGGGTCAGATTATCCCGATCAGACTGGGGATCACGCCGGGTTCCGGACCGGCTCACCTGTCGCTTTTCGGATACGACCCATTGGAGTTCGATGTCCGAAGGGGTGTTCTCGAAGCGTCTGGTGTAGGCATGGATATTGGGGGCGATGTCGTCGCTGCTCGAGGCAATTTCTGTACGGTCGATAGGGATGGAAACATCACGGATCGTCGCGCTGGGAGGATACCCTCGGAAGATGCGATCCCCATCGTCGACCGACTGGCTGAAATCACCATTCCTGATGTCAATGTAAAGGTCAAACACCTCAGGGAGTACCGTTTCGCAATCACAGTCGCAGGAGAAGGACTTCAAGCCGAGGTTGCGGATACAGACCCGCAGAAGACAGGAGTACCCCCTCTTCCCGCACAAGCCGAGGAGCCGGGTTCTCAAAAAACGGCAGATATATTCAACCGCTGGATAGAGCTTGCCCGAGAGGTGTTACGCGAGGAGCTGAAAGCAAATTCCCTCACGCTTCGAGGGTTCTCAAAAGACCCCAAGCTGCCACAGTTTCCTGAGATATATGGGCTGCGAGCGGTGTGTGTTGCGGTCTATCCAATGTATCGGGGGGTTTCCCGCCTCGTCGGCATGCATGTCCACGACTTCGAGGGTGAAAAACCCGAGGATGAGTTTGACGCAGCAGCCAGCATCTGGGATGACTATGATTTCTTCTTCATCCATATTAAAAAAACGGACAGCAAGGGTGAGGATGGGGATTTTGACGGGAAGAGTGGCGTAATTGAAAGCGTCGATGCGGCGCTGCCATTGCTGTTAAATCTGAAACCAGACGTGATCGCTATTACGGGG
>SDBS01001289.1_pt1 | contig 25405 bp, 26 predicted proteins | sample 2277091 | NCBI WGS metagenome assembly SDBS01 (sample SAMN10404972, study PRJNA504765) | marine sediment metagenome | isolation source: marine sediment core GS10_PC15, 163 cmbsf | place: Arctic Ocean: Southern Knipovich Ridge | collected 2010
AGAGAAGATGGTCCTGCTGTAGAGTTTGCCGATGGGGATAAGTCTTGGTATAAAAATGGCGAATTTCATAGAGTAGATGGCCCTGCTATAAAAAATGCTGATGGATATAAAGCTTGGTATCTCGAAGGTAAATCGCATTCAGAAGAAGAATTCCAAAAACTAAACGGTGATCCCTACCATGGAAAAATGGTAGAAGAAGATGGCGTAAAATATAAACTGGAATTAATATGAGAGCAAAAAGATATAAGGTAGCTTGGGTTAGTGATTCTAAAGAATTTTTTGTTTGACCTTCAGACAGCGGGACTCTTGAGGAAGGAGAGTACAGGCAGTGCGGTTAGGAATTACGACGAATTGCCAAGACCAGGAACATCAAATATGGTTATCTCACCAGGGAAATGGTCTGTTGCTGATATGATTAATGACACTAAGAATGGAATAATAGTTCATGATGTTTTGGGAGGAGGGCAATCAAACCTATTGGCAGGTGATTTCTCCTGTAATGTCTCACTGGGATTCAGAATAAGGAACGGTAAAATAATAGGAAGAGTAAAGGATACAATGATTGCAGGAAATGTTTATCATGCAATGAAGAACATAGAGGGTATAGGAAAAAAGGTTGAGGGTATCAGGAATTATTACACTCCAGCATTCTATTTCAAGTCACTGAATGTAGTGGGGAAATAGGTAACAGAGGACAGTGAAAGACAGTAGAGAGTTAGGCGTAGAGCGTATGGCGTGAGACGAGGGACGATGGACGATAGACGAAGGACGAAGAAGACAGTAGGAAATAAGTAGTAGGGAGTAGGGAGATGACAGAAGTCGGAAGACAGAGAACAGAAGACAGAAAAACACGCAACATGCAACACATAACACGAAACTCGTAACTCGCAACCCGAAACTCGTAACAGTAGACAGTAAGGAACAATCTGTGTAATCGTTTTGTAGAATCTCTGTAATCTCATTAAGGAGAGAGGAATGGATGAGTTTTTGAAAAGGATAAAGGGTCTTATGCAGAAGGTCGAAGAGAACTCGAACTGGCGGCAGAAGAAATGTTTTAATCTTATTCCTTCCGAAACAACACCAAGCCTTCTTGTGAAAGTGTGTGAAATCTCAGACCCATCCGGGAGATATGCTGAGCATAGAACAATGAAAGGTAAGGAGGTTTATTTCTACCAGGGGATTGACTTTATAAAGGAGATTGAAGAGAAGGTGAAAGAGGAGATGATGCAATACTTCAACTGCTCTCAGATTGAACCAAGGACAATAAGCGGACAAATGGCAAATGAGGTTGTATTTAAAGCAATGGTGAGATTCTTGAACAGAGATAGGAAACAGGGAGAACCCCAGAAAAGATTGAAGCTTGTTCTGAATAATTTTCTTACACACGGTGGGCATTTGAGTTCCCAACCTATGGGTGCACTTTTTAATTATGTGGAAATAGATCCTGAAACCGGGAAGGACAGGGTAATTAATTTTCCTGTTATGAAAGATAATCCTTACAAGACAGACAGAGGAAAGCTTGGTGAAATTTTGGAAAAAGAGAAACCCGAACTTATAGTATTTGGTAAAAGCATGTTTCTGTACCCTGAACCTTTAAATTTCCTACATAATATTGTAAAAGACTGGAGTCCCAGACCAGTAATAATGTACGATATGGCTCACGTCTTGGGACTCTACGGAGCATTCCAGGAGCCGCTAAAGGATGGAGCAGATGTAGTTACAGGAAGTACACATAAGACCTTCTTTGGACCTCAGAGAGGGATTATAGCAAGTAATATGGACAAAGGAACTCCTTTGAGAAAGTTATGGTTAGATATAAAAAGCAGGGCTTTCCCGGGTTCAACTAGCAATCATCATCTTGGGACCCTTCTTGCTCTTCTCATAGCAGCATATGAGATGAATAGATTCAAGGATGATTACCAGATAGCAGTTAGAAAAAACGCAAAGGCTTTTGCGAGGGCATTAAAAGAGAGAGGAATAGATGTAGAGGGTGATGAAACAGATGGGTTTACTGAGACACATCAGATTGTGATAAGGATCAGAAAACATGGGTCAGGGATGGAATTAGCAAGGAGGCTTGAGGAAAATAATATTATAACGAACTATCAGGCACTGCCTGATGATGAGAGCTTCCTTGATGCAAGTGGGATAAGGATGGGTGTTCAGGAGATGACAAGGTTTGGAATGATAGAGAAAGATTTTGATATGCTTTCTGACCTTATCGCTGATGTTATTATAAGAGATAAAAATGTTAAGGAAGAGACAGAGAAAAGGAGACAGGATTTTCTTGAGATGAAATTCTGTTTACCGAAGGAAGAAGCAATTCCACTTGCATCACGTATTATTTCCATCTTAGGCATAGCATAATTGTATGAAAAGATGAAAGAACTTAACCAATAATGGCATTAGTGGTTGGCAAGTAGCTTACAGAAAAAGACCTACAGCTGACCGTAAGGTACCTCTGAATTTTTCGATGCAGTAATTTGTTCAACAGGGATTTGAAGAGATAGGGAAATAGATAAACCCGAAATTGAGGAGTTAGAAATTAGGAAATTCATACTGACAATCTCTTTTTTGATTTTCCTATTTTCCTATTTTCGGTCTCTAAAGATTTCCATTTTCATATTCATCATATCTCTTATATTCTCTTCTATTCCCTGTTTGTGTTTTTTATTTATTTTGCACCTTTTTCCAATCGGCGAGGAAGCGTTCAATACCTATATCTGTTAGTGGGTGTTTATACATCTTATCAATAACCTTGAAAGGAATCGTAGCTATATCAGCACCAATAAGGGCTGCTTCCACAACATGGAGTGGGTGTCTTATGCTAGCAACGATGACCTCAGTAGTAAAATCATAATTTTCATATACTGTCATTATATCCTCGACAAGGTCCATTCCTGTATGTCCAATATCGTCAAGCCTTCCAATGAAGGGGCTAATAAATGAAGCTCCAGCTTTGGCTGCAAGAAGGGCTTGGTTAGTTGAGAAGATAAGTGTCACATTAACCATAATTCCCAGATCTCTCAGCCTTCTTGTTGCTTTAATTCCTTCCTTAATCATTGGAACCTTAATACATATATTCTTTGCTATTTTACTTAAACTCTCAGCCTCTTTCACAATTCCGTCTGCTTTAAGACTCATTACCTCAGCGGAGATAGGGCCTTTAACCATTTCACATATCTTTTTCAAAACCTTATTTGGTTCCGTTCCAGTTCTTTCTACTTCTCTTGAAAGAAGAGTAGGATTCGTTGTGACGCCATCAAGGAGTCCGAGTTCGCTTGCTTCCTTAATTTCGTCAAGATTTGCAGTATCAATAAAAACCTTCATAAGACCTCCCTTTTGTTCGTTATTAGTTATTGGTTATTAGTTAATCGTGATTGTTTATCTGCCGTTTATTCTCTCGTAAACTATTAACTATTGACCTATAACGATTGACTATTTTCACTTTCCTAATATTTTACTTCCTTAAGAAAGAGTCCGTTAGGTGGTGCTGTTGAACCTGCTTTCCCTCTGTCTTTTGAAAGCAAGATATTTTTTATTTCTGACACATCCAATTTACTCTTTCCCAGAAGGGTCAATGTTCCGACTATTGTTCTTACAGATTTATGAAGGAACCTATCAGCTTCTATTTCGAAGACTATTTCATCCTCGTTTTCCATAAAATGACATTTTTTTATGTCCATGTACATATTTTCTTTCTTCGATTTTACTACAGTGAATGAGGTCATGTCATTTTTCCCAAGTAATAGTCTGCATCCTTTGTTCATACTGTAAATATCAAGGGTGTATCCATAGTGCCAGGAGTAAGCATTATTAAAAACAGAATATATCTTCGAGACCCTATAGATATAAATCCTTGAAATAGCGTCAAATCTTGAATTGAAAGAGCTATCCACTTCTTCGACATTTTTAATAGAAATATCACAAGGTAGGTTTGCGTTGATTGCATTTTTAATTGTCTCTTCATCATAGTTACCTTTCATATGAAAATTGGCAACTTGGTTAAGTGCATGTACACCCGTATCAGTCCGACCTGCTCCTGTAACCTTTGTTTTCTTGTTTAGAAATGTTTCCACTGCAGACTCTAAAAGCCCTTGTACGGTTCTTTTCTCTGGTTGAATTTGCCAACCATAGAAGTCTGTACCATCGTATTCCATTATGATTTTAATATTTCGCAAAGAAGGATACCTCCTGTAGATAAAATTAAGAAAGCAATAATTAAGAAATCCAATTTTTTTAGCTTCATTTCAATGAAACTTGTTCTTGGTTTTCCAGGATGATACCACCTCGCTTCGAGAGCAAGAGCAAGTTCGTTTGCTCTATTCATAGATAGCAGAATAACAGGGACGATTAGTGAAGGTATATGTTTAATCCTTTCGATAAATCTGACATTGAGGTTGAAACCCCGTGCTCTCTGTGCCATCAGAATCCGTGAGGCTTGTTCTATCAACGTTGGTATAAAACGGATAGCAATATGAATAATTATGAAGAGTTCATCAACGGGGATTTTTAGTTTTCTTAAAGGAGAGAAAAGTTTAGAAAGACCATCTGTGAGATCCATCGGGTTTGAAGTGAGTGAAAAAAGGTAGGTAAAAAGGATAACCAGAAAAAGCCTGAATGAGAAGAATAGACCATTTCTCATTCCTTCTACTGTAATATATATTCTATTGAAGTGAAAAACTACCTTTCCTGGTGTAAGGAAAGAATGAAAAATCATTGTCAGGATGAAGAGCCATACAAAAAACCTTAAAGGTCTTAGAATGAATTTCAAGTGAATTTTGTTTGTAGATATTGATAATAGTGCAATAAGAAACCAGAAAAAATAGTACTCTATATGTTTTATTGTTAAGAGTGAAATGAAAATTATCAGAATTGAGATAAATTTAATCCTGGGATCTAATCGGTATATATATGTCTTGCCTCGAAGGCTACTCGAGAAAAAATCTATCATAAAATCCCGAGTCTCATGAGGTCATGAAGATGGATAATTCCAATCGGACTGTTAGAGGTATTAACCACAGGTATAGATGTAATACCGTATGCTTCCATAGTCTTAACTGCATCTATTGCTAATTCTTCCTTTTTCACAGTTCTCGGTTTTTGTGTCATTACCTCTCCAGCACTCAGTTTAAAGATATCGTCACTTTTCTTAAGTAATCTTCTCAGGTCACCGTCTGTAATCACACCCTGAATTACTCCTTTTGTATCAACGACGGTTGTTATACCCCTCTTTGATGTCATTTCAAGGATGGCCTCCTTCATACAGGACTTTTGTGTTACTATCGGGATATAACTTCCTGTAAGCATTACATCCTCTACTCTTGTAAGGAGTTTTCTACCTACGCTTCCAGCAGGGTGGAAGAATGCGAAATCTTTGGGTTTAAATTTCTTCAGGTGGAATAAACATACTGCAAGAGCATCACCAAGTGCAAGAGTTACTGCAGTGCTCGATGTCGGGACAAGATTGTAAGGACAGGCTTCTTCATTCACAGATATGTCGAGAACAACATTACTCTGTTTAGCAAGGGTGGAGTTAGGATTTCCTGTGAAGGAGATAATAAATGCACCTATGCTTTTCAAAGTTGGAATTAATTTGAATAATTCTTCTGTCTCCCCGCTTTTTGAAATTGCAATAACTACATCATCTTTTGTTACCAGTCCAAGGTCACCATGTACTCCTTCTGTTGGATGGAGATGAAACGCAGGAGTTCCTGTGCTTGAAAGAGTTGCTGCAATCTTCCTGCCAATTATACCTGATTTACCAATTCCTGAGATAATCACTTTTCCCTTGCATTTATAGATTGCATCCACTGCTTTTGCGAAATCCTCTCCTATTCTTTCATATAATGCAAGAAGTTCATTCGCTTCTTTCTTTATTACATCTTTTGCCTTTTCTATTATTTCTTTCTTTTTCTTCATTTTTGTTTCAGTGCCTTTAATACCATATCTATTACTTCTCTAACTGCACCTCGACCGCCAGGTTTTTTTGTAATGTATTTTGCAATCTCTTTAACTTCATCTGTTGCATCAGCAACAGCCACAGGGAATCCTACGTTTTTCATTACATTAATATCAACAATATCATCACCTATGTATAAAATTTCTTCTTTGTTTAGATTGTATCTCTTCATTATTTTTTCCATACAGTCCCATTTATCTACAACCCCCTGATGAACTTCAATTACTCCAAGATCCTTTGCCCTCCTTACAAGAGCATCTGATATCCTGGCAGTGATAAAAGCGATTTCGATTCTTTCTTTTCTTGCAAGGGTAATCCCCTGTCCATCCTTCACATAGAAAGACTTAATTTCCAAGTCACCTGTTCCATAAATTATGTTACCATCTGTTAACACTCCATCCACATCCATTGCTATCAACTTGATATTTTTCATAACACCTTCCTATTTCATATGTACAATGTTGGAAAGTTCCTTAAGAATTTCTAGTAAATCTTTGAGCTTATTCAGTGGTAACATACTTGATGCATCACAAAGTGCTTTCTTTGGTTCCGGGTGTGTCTCAATAAAAAGGCCATCTGCACCAGCTGCAATTCCAGCTTTTGCAAGAGAAAAGATATGTTGTGGTTCACCTCCTGATGGGTGTTTTGATGGTATTCCATATATTCGGATGGAATGGGTTACGTCAAATACAACAGGGTAACCAAATGTATGCATTATCTCGAAAGACCTCATATCAACGACAAGTCTATGGTATCCGAAAACAGTTCCTCTTTCTGTAAGGATAATGTTTCTACATCCTGCATACTCAAGCTTCCCAACAGTATTCTTCATATCCTCTGGTGCAAGGAACTGTCCCTTTTTTACATTTACTATCTTTGCATTTTTCCCTACTTCGATTGCTAATTGAGTCTGTTGTGAAAGAAATGCTGGAATCTGAACAATATCCAAGACCTCTGATGCAGGTTTAACTTCTTCTAAACTGTGAATATCAGATAGAATGGGAACATCGAATTCATTTCGGATGTTTTCAAGTATTCTTAAACCACGTTGAAGTCCGGGGCCCTTGTACGACGAGATTTTTCCTCTATTATCCTTTTTGTATGATGATTTGAATATAAACGGGATCTTTAATTTTGTAGAAATCTTTTTAATTGTGGAAGCGGTTTTCATTGTTACCTTTTCGTTTTCAATCACGCATGGACCGGAAATAACAAAAAAAGGATTTCTCCTACCACCTATTTTGAGATTGCGGAGTTTTATTTCTTTTATCATTTTTTCCTCTTCGATTTCCTTTTCAAGCTACTCTCGATTAATCCAAGAAAAAGTGGTGAAGGGTCTTCAAGGAAGGATTTAAATTCAGGATGGGATTGTGTTGCTATGAAGAATGGGTGGTCACTGATTTCTATGAATTCGATGAGGTCTACATCATCAAGTCTTTTATGAAAACCGGTTATTTTCAGTCCACTATCCTTAAGAAAATGAACAAACTCTGGGGAGACTTCGTATCTATGCCTGTGTCTCTCAAGGATTGTATTTTTGCCAATTGGTGTCTTTCCTATTCTGTATCTCTCATCCTTGTTCCCACGCATTTCCTTAAGTCTTTCTTTATCTTTTGCAATGCGCCGTGATTTTCGATAAAGAGAAAGAGTTAATGAGTTCTCTTCTAAAAGTGCTGCATAAGCACCGAGTCTCATTGTTCCACCGAACTGTTCCTTCTTAAGGATTTCCTTCTGAGCAGGCAATGTGTCGATTACCGGATATTTTGTAGAAGGACTAAACTCAGTAGAGTTAGCATCAGAAAGGCCACAGACATTTCTTGCAAATTCAATAACTGCAAGCTGCAGTCCAAGACACAAGCCAAGAAGGGGTATCTTTTGTTTTCTTGCAAATTCTATTGCTGATATTTTTCCTTCTATCCCTGTTTCACCAAATCCCCCTGGAATAACTATACCATCATATGATGATAGTTTCTGTATGTTTTTTTTGGTTTTTTCAAGGGTTTTTGAGTTTATCCATTCGGTTTCCACTCCTACTCCAAGATTCGCCCCGGCGTGTGTCATCGCTTCCTTGATTGAGATATAAACATCCTGTAAACTGTAATCTCCAATATCAAGATATTTGCCTACCATAGCGATTTTCACTTTCTTTCGAGGATGTTCAATATTTTCCACAAGTTCTTTCCAACGTTTGAAATCTGCTTTTCTTCTTTTTCTTATTCCAAATTTCTTCAATATCTTGCTACCAAGTTTCTCCTTCTCAAAATTCAGAGGAATCTTATAGAGAATTGCGATATCAGGAGCTGAAATTACAAACTCACTCTGGATGTTTGCATAAATCTCAATTTTCTTTTTTCTGACATCATCAAGTGATTCTTTTGCCCTGCAGAGAATAATATCCGGGAAAATCCCGTGTTCACTCAGGCTTTTTATCGCCTGTTGTGTTGGTTTTGTTTTCATTTCATTTATATGTGAAGGTATTGGTAAATATGTGATTAATATATAGATTACATTCTCTTTTCCTATTTGTCTTTCTAAACTCTTTGCCGCAAAAAGGAAAGGGATGTTCTCATAGTCACCTATTGTACCTCCTATCTCCACGAGTGCAAAATCGAAGCCATTGGATACTGCTTTAATTCTCTCAAGGATTTCGTTTGGTATATGAGGAATAAATTGGACTGTTTTTCCAAGGAACTTGCCTGCTCTTTCTTTAGCAATAACTGAATGATAAATCTGCCCTGTAGTAATATTGCTTTTCTTTGATAGGGTTTGTCCGAGAAATCTCTCGTAGTTTCCGAGGTCCTGGTCTATTTCTCCACCGTCATCCGTTACCCATACTTCGCCATGCTCAGTTGGTCTCAGTGTTCCTGCATCTTTGTTTATATAAGGATCTATCTTAATGGTAGTTGTTTTAAAACCGTATTCCTGCAGTATTTTTGCAATAGAAGCTGTTGCAACTCCTTTGCCTACACCACTTATTACTCCACCTGCAATAAAAATATATTTCGTACTCAAATAACACCTCCGATGGTAAAACATAATATCACCGAAATTTAGCTTTGTCAACTTTTTTTTCTATGGTGCAGATTCCATAGTGAATTGCTTTCCGTAATATATAATAAGAACTTTTTTCCTTGAAAAAGAGCTTGATGTGTGATAATAATTGAAAGAAGAATTTCTATTTCGGAAATAAATCTCGGTTGTTTATCAGTGAAATTAACGAGTTAAGAAAAAGTCATGATATTCAAGTCAATTATTCTGGGTATTCTGCAGGGATTAACAGAATTCCTTCCCATATCAAGTTCTGGTCATCTTGTGCTTGCTAAACAATTAATTGGGTTTGAGAGTTCCGGAATACTGTTTGAGGTACTTCTCCACTTTGCAACACTTGTTGCAATTGTGTTAGTATTCATGAAAAGGATTGGAAAGATTATTAAGTCTGTTTTTACATCTCGTATCCAAATCATCGGCAAACATTGGGTGGTGAAGGATGAGAATCTTGCTTTATTCTTTTATCTGATGTGGGCATCCATACCATCTGCTATTGTTGGTTTTTTCCTCAAGTCGAGAATTGAGAAACTCTTTTCTAACCCACTTTTTGTTTCGATAATGCTAATCGTAACAGGTTTTGTCCTTTTTTCAACAAGATTCATAAAGAAGAAAAAGAAAGAAAAACATAACGGCATTTCCTCTACAATGATTGGGCTTGCACAGGCGTTTGCAATTATTCCAGGAATCTCACGTTCTGGCACTACTATTTCATTTGGTTTATGGTCAGGATTATCGAGGGAAGCCTCAGCTGAATTTTCCTTCATTCTTGTAATCCCTGCAATTCTTGGTGCAATGATATTAGAGATAAAGGAACTTGCACAATCAGTTCAGATTGGTCTTGTAAATATATATATCCCAGGAGCAATCGCTGCTTTTATTACAGGGATATTTTCACTTATTCTGCTTTTGAGAATAGTAAAGAAGGGCAGGTTACACTTCTTTTCTTACTACTGCTGGGTGGTTGGGATTGTAACTCTGATTTTGAATTTATTTTACTTAAAGTAGTTCAATTTTCTGTTATGTTGACTATTGGGAAAAATAATATGAATGAATATGAAGGAAACCACAGAGACCACTGAGAAAATAGTAGTTTTTACCGCAGAGACGCAAAGTCTTCGACCCTGAGTAATTGTTTGTTATCATACATGCTCAGACTGAAGGGAACGCAGAGAAAAAATATATTTCTTTGTTTATAAAAACTCTCTACAAAAGACAAAAGGTGAAAATAATGACAGCTCAAAGAAATTTTAATAAATTGATACAGAAAAAGCAAATAAGGGAAAGCATTTTAGGAAATACTTTTTCTAAACGCATAAGTATTCAAGCTTTTAGCTTAGAGAAGTTAGGAGAAATGCAAAAGATAAGGAAACATATTTGAGTTCACAGAGGGGGGAGGGGAGCCAATGTTTCATGAGTTATTAAGACTAAATAGTCTTTGTGCTCTCTGTGGTAAGGTTTTTCACAGAACCCGTATTTGAAAAAGGAGGTAGTATGGCGATCATGAAAAGGGTGCATTGGGATTCCAGAACTGCTTTTGTCCTTGCTGCAATTGGTTCAGCAATAGGACTTGGAAACATATGGAGATTTCCATATATATGCTATAAGTATGGAGGAGGAGCTTTCCTCATCCCCTACTTTGTTGCGTTGTTAACAGCAGGTATTCCACTTATGATATTGGAATTCGCAATAGGTCATAGAATGGCGGGTTCTGCACCTTTATCATTTTCTAAGATTTCGAAAAAAACGGAATGGCTTGGATGGTTTGCCCTATTTATAGGATTCGGAATTGTCACATATTACTCTGTTGTGATGGCATGGTCTGCAAGATATTTGGTAAGTTCTTTTACTCTTGCTTGGGGAACAGATACGAAAGCCTTTTTCTTTAATAAAGTGTTGAACCTTTCTGGTGGGGTTTTTGAAATAGGAAAGCCACAAGGATGGATTGTCCTCGCACTCTTAATCTGTTGGGTATGTATTGTTCTAGCTACCTGGAAGGGTGTAAAAACAGTTGGAAAGGTTGTTTATGTAACAGTTACGCTACCCTGGATAATGATTATTATTTTTGTGATAAGGGGATTAACTCTTCCTGGTGCAATTGATGGTGTTAGATATTACCTTACACCAAATTTTAAAGCACTTGCTGATCCTGAGGTCTGGCATGCTGCATACAGTCAGATATTCTTTACACTAACGGTTGGTTTTGGGGTGATGATTGCATACGCAAGTTTTCTTCCAAGAAAATCTGACATAATAAATAACGCATTAATAATAAGTCTTGCCAATTGTGCTACATCGTACGTAGGCGGTTTTGCTGTTTTCTCAACACTGGGTTACTATGCACACATTACAGGAACAACGGTAGCAGGTGTAATGAAAAGTGGTCCAGAGCTTGCTTTCGTAACATACCCAACAATTATTAACCATCTTCCTTTTGCTAATCTCTTTGGCATATTTTTCTTTTTAATGTTATTGACACTTGGAATAGATTCAGCTTTCTCTTTGACAGAAGCCATCGTTGCAGGTGTAAGGGATAAATTCAAGTGGAATCAGAAGCTTACAAATATAAGTGTTGGTTCTGCTGCATTACTCATAGGTATTATTTACACAACGAGAGGTGGGCTTTACTGGCTCGATATTGTTGATCATTTTATGAACAATTTTGGACTATTCATAGTTGGATTACTTGAAGCAGTATTTATTGGCTATATCTTTGGAGCTGGAAAACTGAGGAAGTATGCAAACGAATTATCGGAAATTACTATTGGAAGCTGGTGGGATTTCAGTATCCGATATTTTGTTCCTCTTGTTTCTTTGGCACTTCTAATTTACACAATATCTGAAAGAATTATTAAACCATATGGAGGTTATCCAAGACTTCCGGAATTCCTTGGTGGGTGGCTTGTTTTAATAATCATAGCTGTCTTATCGGTACTCTTTAGCATAAAAAAGACAAAGGAGGGTTGATGCCTGTTTCTGCTTGGATTATGTTTTGTGTAGCTACTTTAATTCTATTTGGCGGCATCGCATATTGTATTATTATGTCTTTTCGAAGATAACAACAGAGGGTAAAATATCTCAAATTTGAGATATAAGATTAGAGACCGAAAACCTGAACCGAGACCCTAAAGACAGAGATCCTATTTCCATATTTAGATAACATTTTAAGCAAAAAAAATATATGAGGGGAAATGATTCCCCTCATATATAAATTCTTCTCGAAATCGAGGTGTATAATTAGAGGCCTGCTATTTTTTCTTCTTTTTTGCAGTTTTTTTCTTAGTTGTCTTTTTCCTTGCAGTTTTTTTCTTGGTTGTTTTTTTCTTAGTTGTCTTTTTCTTCACTACCTTTTTCTCGGTTGTTTTTTTCTTAGTTGTCTTTTTCTTCACTACCTTTTTCCTAGCTGTCTTTTTCTTCACTGCCTTTTTCTTAGCTGGTTTCTTCTTAGCAGCCTTCTTCTTTTTCACAGTTTTTCTTTTTGCCGGCATGACTTACCTCCTTTCTTCGAGATTTAATGAAGTATACAGTCTTCATTAATATTTGTCAAGGTTTTTTTGCGTTGTTTAAATCTTTTTAATATCTTGTAATAAAATATGGATTATAAGTTATTTGTTTTTTATATGGTTACAGTAACAATAAGAAGAATATCTTTTAAATTCCTTGTGACAATTTTAAAAGTAATAGAAATTAAAAATATTTAAATATTAAAGTTTTACTATTAACATTGATTAAGATTGTCTGTTATTTTTGTTTGATCTAAATTAGTTCATATTTTCCTAATGCTTGATTATTTATAAGAATGAATTTAGGTGTTGGTGGAAAGTTGTTTAATCTTAGATTCGAACTAAGAAACTGTTGGGTACAATCAGGAATAATATTGTATCTTCTTTTTTGTTTTCTGTTTGTGGAGTTCTTTAGAAGATACTTTTTTCTTGATTTCTTCCTTGTAATTAAATATACTTGAAAAAAGTGATAACTGGAAAAGATAATTGAATGAACTACGAAAGGACGTAAAATGAAAATTCTAAGACTTGACGATGTAATAAGAGGAAGAAAAAGTGTAAGAATGTATGATCAAAGAGAAGTCAGTGAAGGTTTATTAAAAGAGATAGTAGCATGCGCACGATTTGCACCATCCGCATGTAATGCCCAGCCGTGGAGATTTATTGTGGTCACAGATAGAGAGAAGGTTAGGTTGATTTTTGAGGAATCATTAGGCGGAATTGTATCGAATAGGTGGGCACGAACTGCACCTGTATATATTGTTGCTTGTATGAGAAAATCAGTATTGATCCATAAGGTTGGAGCTGGATTAAAGGGTATTCCTTATCATTTCCTGGATATGGGAGCTGCTATTGAACATGTACTTTTAAAAGCTACAGAGTTAGGATTGGGTACCTGTTGGATAGGCTGGTTTAAAAAGAGAGCTGTGAGAAAAATACTAAGTATTCCCAAAGATGTTTATGTCGTATCTTTAATCACAGTTGGTTATGAGTTTCAACAGTCACAGGAAAAGAGAAAGGAGAAAAAGGAACTGAATGAAATACTCTTTTTAAACCAGTTTGGAAAACCCTTTAAATAGATTTGAAACCAGAATTCAGAAATACAAGTTGTTATACTGAGGTTTCAGGAACGATAGAAAAAACTTGACAAAATCATTCTTTTTGTTTATATTTGATTTGAAGTCTCACGATGGAAATGAAACATGAAAAGAATAAGAATATTGATGATATTGGCTGTTTTTGTAGTACTATTGAGTACGCAATTTCTTTATACAGATTATCGGCCTTTCAACAAGGGAGAAAAACTTGTTTTCTCTGTAGAATATGGTCCATTGAAAGCTGGAACTGCAACAATGGAGGTGAGTGAAATAGTAATGATTGATAGTATTCCAGCATTCCATATAATATCAACAGAGAAGACTAACTCCTTTTTCAGCAAAATATATAAGATAGATGATAGATATGATTCATATATTGATACAGTAAACCTTCATTCTCTTAGATTTGAAAAGCACATTCGAGAGGGGTCGTACGTGAAGGACCAAATTGTTGAGTTCAAACAAGATAGTGGGAAAGCAGTTTATTCAGATGGAAGGGAATTTAAGATAGAACCGGGGGCAAAGGATATCATAGCATCAATCTATTTTGCTAGAACGCTTGATCTTGAAGTAGGGAAAACTTTTTACATAAATAATCATACTGATGGAAAAAATTATAATCTTGAAATAAAAGTAGTAAAGAAGGAGAAGGTTGAAACACCAGCTGGTGAATTTGAGTGTTTAGTCATTCAGCCAGTTATTGAAGGTGGTAAGATCTTTGCTTCAAGAGATGGTTTAACTATATGGCTCACAGATGATACCTGGAAAATACCTGTCTTAATCCGAAGTAAGATAATGATAGGTAGTATCCAGGCAAAGCTCAAAGAAGCCTATTTTGAATAATGATGATTGGGCTATTAAGAGGTGTCTACAGTGAATAAAAGGGTGAATAATAACAAACGAATGGATAATTCAATATACGCTGTTCTATTAGCCGGTGGAAAGGGCGAGCGTTTCTGGCCAAAGAGCAGAAGGGATCTTCCGAAGCAGCTATTGAATATTATTGATGATAGAACTATGGTTGAAACAACTATAGAGAGGATTTCACCATTGATCCCATCAGAAAGGATTTTCATTGTTGCACGTGAACAAATAAAAGACAACTTACTCAACATAAACCTTAAGATTCCTTCAGAAAACTATCTTTTTGAACCTAAAGGTAGAAATACAGCTCCTGCCATTGGTTTAGCTGCCTTTAATCTGTTTAAGATAGATAAGGAATCGGTAATGGTCGTTCTACCTTGTGACCATTATATAACGGAGGCTGAAGAATTCCTTGACTGTATTAGACTTGCTGTTAAAATATCGAAAAGGGGGTACCTTGTAACTTTTGGGATTGTCCCATCAAGACCCGAAACAGGGTATGGTTATATAGAATCTGGGAAGAAAATAGAAGATGGTGTGTGTGAAGTAAAGAGGTTTAAAGAAAAACCAAGCCAGAAGAAAGCAACTGAGTTTATAAAAAAGGAAAATTTTTTATGGAACAGTGGAATATTTATCTGGGAAACCAAAACGATAGTTGATAACTTCAGACATTATCTGCCGAAATTTACCAGAGAGATAGAAATATATAATGAGACTAAAGATAGGTCTGAGAGAGAAAAGTTGATTCGAAAAATTTATAGAAAAACCGAACCCATATCAATAGACTATGCAGTTATGGAGAAAGCATCGAAGGTTGCAGTTGTAAGGGCATCATTTGGTTGGGGGGATGTCGGTTCATGGACTGCCATCGAAAGACTTTCAAAAAAAGATAAAAACGGTAACACGGTAATTGGAGATGCAATTTCCTTGGACACAAAGGATTCAATAATAGTAGCAGACAAAGGTGTTGTCGGAACTATTGGAATTTCGAATCTTGTTGTTGTTCATACAAAAGATGCTACACTTGTTCTCCCGAAAAATAGAGCTCAGGATGTGAAAGAGATTGTTAGAAAGTTACACAATCAAGAAAGATTAAAAAAGTATACTTAAAGAAAGGAGGCTTTTTATGAAAAAAGTCGCTTTATTGTTGGTCTTTTGTCTTGCTCTGGTTCTTGCCTTCTCCTGCGCAAAAAAACCACCATCAGGTGAGTTATTTGAAGAACCCATTATCATTGAAGAAGAAGAGCCTGGAATCTTTGAGGAAGAGATATTTGTGGATACTCTACCTGAAATTCCTCCTCCTCCCACCACCGTATACATGGTCCAAATCGGGGCATTTTACGATGCTGATAATGCGAGTAAGAGAAAGACAAGAGCAATTTCGTTATTTGATAAATCTGTATATGTTGAGTATATCGCACCCTACTATAAGGTATGGGTTGGAAGTTTCGCAACAAAGGCAGCAGCAGATAGTTACAAGGCACAAGTTGTTTACTATTTCAGTGACGCTTTTGTGATTGAAACAAAAAGACAGTATTGATGATTTGATTGATCTTGTATTAGCGACGCGGAACAGTGACAAAATATCTGAGATTCAACAGTTTCTCAGAGAGTTAAGTGTAAGAATTATAACTTTCAAGGACATTGGGGACCTTCCAATCATAAAAGAGGATGGAAGGTCCTTCTATGAAAATGCACTAAAAAAGGCAAAGGTAATTTCTTCATGGACAGGGAAACTCGCACTTGCTGATGATTCCGGTTTGGAAGTTGATTTTCTTGACAAGCGCCCTGGTGTTCTGTCTGCGCGGTTTTCAGGAAAGAATGCAACCTATGAAGAGAATAATTTAAAATTACTGAACCTACTGAGAGGAGTCCCGACTGAAGAAAGGAAAGCATGTTTCAAGTGTGTATTAGTTCTTTCCTTCCCTAATGAACGGATCGAGAAATTTGAAAGCGTGCTTAATGGAGAGATTACAATTACACCAAAAGGGGAATATGGCTTCGGATATGACCCCATCTTTTTCGTACCGGATATCGGAAAAACTCTTGCAGAACTAAAAAGAGAAGAAAAAAACAGGATTAGTCATAGGGGGATGGCATTAGGGGAGGTTTACAGTTTCTTGCAGGATTATATTTGTCATCAAGCATAATAATTCTAACCTTTTGTATAAAACATTTTGTAAATCTAAAGTAGTAATGAATTATTTAAAGAGGGCATAGAAGAAAATGTATATAATGATAGTAGATAGAATTCTCTTAACTTCTAACTGGGAAGGTTGAATATGGAAGTTCTCGGTTTTGAAACGTATCTATTTATAACTGTAATTTCAGTCTATTTCCTTAGTTTTGTCTTCTATCTTGTTTACCTTATTTCACCTGGAACTCTTTACAAAGGAAGGATAGCTTCCCTTCTCTTACTGATAGGAGCTGTCTTTCATACTGCCCTCATTATTCTAAGAACGATTGAAACAAAGCACCCTCCCTTTCAAACACTCTACGAAGCTCTATCCTGGTTCAGTTACTCAGTTGTAATTGCCTATCTTATAGTTGAATGGAAAGGAAAGGTTAAACTTCCCGGAATTATAATAACGGCAGTAGCCATTTCTGCATCTTTGTATGCTATTTTTGGACTTTCTCCACATGCAAGACTGCTTCCTCCTGCTTTGCAGAGTAAATGGTTTTTCTGGCATGTTGTTGCCGCTCTTTCCTCTTATGGCCCTTTTGCTGTAGCTTTTTCTGTGGAGGTGGTTTTCTTGATATTAGGGAAAGGGGGAGAGAGGTATGGACTTGATGAAAAAGCGAAGAAGCTTTTTCACAGGATGGCTTATAGTCTCGTTTTATTCGGGTTTCCTTTCTTAGCTTTTGGAATAATCTCTGGGGCTGCCTGGGCTCAAGAAGCATGGGGTGGATATTGGGTGTGGGATCCAAAGGAGACCTGGTCACTTATAACCTTGCTGGTATATACAATCTACCTTCATTCTAAGGTGACACCAGGTTGGGTAGGAAAGAGGTCATCATTTCTAAATATTTTAGGATTTGTTTGCGTGATATTTACTTTTTTGGGAGTTAATTGGCTTTCTCGCTTACTCCACATCCCCAGTCTTCATACTTTTTAGAGGAGGAATTACGATGAAGGTGTTTATGAGGAAGATTTACAGGTTATTAACATCAACAAGACTCACAATACCAGTACTCTTCATTCTTGTCTTCTTTATGATACTTGGGACGATTTTTCCACAGGGTGGTACCTCTAATGAGTATATGGAAGCATTTGGCACTAACGCGTATGTAAAACTTGCACCATTGGGCGTTTTCGATATTTTCCATTCCTGGTACTTTATTACTGTAGCCATTATTCTTTATATTAACCTATTTTTTGGTACTCTTAGAGGATTTATTGTTGAAAGGAAGAAACTTTTCTTAATCAAGGAGAAACCAAAAAGAGCTGTGGAAATAAAGTTGGAAGGTAATTTCTCTCAAGTTGAGAATGTTCTAAGGAAGAGAAGATACAGATATAAAAGGGTTTTCGAAGATGAAAACAGCATTTCCTTGACAGGTGTAAGAGGTATTAGAAAAAGATTTATATCTATCTTCTTTCACTTCTTTATTGGGATATCTATTTTCGGATTTGTACTTTCAGCTCTAATGAGGTTTGATGGGGATGTCAATCTAAAAGTCGGAGACAAGCAATATATACCAAGGCAGAGTAAAGAAATGGGAATTTACAAAAAGTTCAAGACTCTTGATCCGAAACTTATTGATTATATCGAGGTGGAATTGAAGAATTACGAGATGGAATATATTTGGTACAGGGACGGTTACTTTCCGAAAGATTACAAAAGTACTCTTGCTGCAAGATACAATGAGGATGAAAAAATGCAGACCGTTGAGGTGAACAGGCCTCTAAAATTTAAAGGTCTGACACTCTTTCAAATGGATTATAGTCAAGAATTTGACATTGAGATTGAGGGTGCAGTTTTTCACCAGAGTGCAGGTGATGAATTCAGGGTAAGTGGTATTGATGGTAATTTTATGATACGAACTGTTTATGTTGGGAAATTGCTTGATGGCATAGAGGTTACTGAGATTATTCCAAATGCGAAGATTTATTTTCGTGAAAGTGAAGTTGGGAGATGGGAAAATAAGGGAAAACTTATTCTTGATGAACCTGTCTCAATTATGGGAAAGAGTATGGTGATGAAAAACGTTAAGGAGGTGAGTGGAATCTATTATAAAAGGGATGATGGAGTTCCCTTCCTATATTTTTCATTCCTCTTCTTTATGATTGGGCTATTCATAAGAGTGTTTTTACCAACTTTTGAGATGAGATTTTTTTATGATAAGAATTCTAAGAATGTATACATAAAAGGAAGTGGATCAGGAATTGCAGGGTATGCAGAGAGAGAAATTGAGTATATTGGGAAAATGATGGGTAAGGGATGAATAGAGAATTAGATTGACAAATATCATGTTCTATGGTAGTAAGCGTTTTTGCAAGTTCAAGGAAGATAGATGAAAAAAAAGACTAAATTAAGGGAATGGATTGAATCAATCGCCTGGGCGTTTATTATTGCAATGGTCATTAGGACCTTTTTTATACAGGCATTTAAGATCCCTTCTGCTTCAATGGAGGACACGCTACTAATCGGTGATTTTCTGCTGGCAAATAAGATGGTATATGGAATCCATATACCCTTTACAAGGAAGAGTGTTCTGAAATTTCGAGAACCGAAACGTGGTGAAATTGTTATTTTTATCTCACCATATACGAAGAAATATTTTGTGAAAAGATGTATTGCTGTTTCTGGAGACACCGTTGAAGTAAAAAGCAAAATCACTTACATTAATGGTAAAAGTATTCTTGAAGAAAATATGCTTCACAAGGACGCAAGAGTGTTTCCCCCCCTACCTAACATAGACAGATATACTTATCAACGCAATTGGGAACAGGGAGAATTCCGTTTTGTTGGGGGATATTGCAGGGATAACTTTGGTCCCGTTGTTGTACCTGAAGGAAGTATATTTGTTATGGGTGACAATAGAGATAACTCGGATGATTCGCGGTTCTGGGGACCGCTTGATAAGAGGGGTGTCATTGGGAAACCGCTAATCCTTTACTGGTCTTGGGAAAAGGATGTTTCTTTTTATAGAATCTGGGAAAAGATCAGGTGGAAAAGGATTTTTAATTTTGTTTTCTAAAATGAAAGTAACGGTAGATTTAAAAAATATAGATCTTACAGAAAGAACAAGACAGATAGAAAACCGAAGACTTACCGGTAATTTTATAATTATCTCAGGAAAACATTATGCCTCATTCTCGTATAGAAACGGAGAGTTTCAAAGTGCGCGTTTTGATGATATTAAGGGTAAAGATGCGATGAATAAGATTATCGAGCTAAAAGAAGGGTTACTAACAATAGATATTTTCGAGAAAGAGGAAGAAAAGGAACGGTTATGGCAAATAATCGAAGGTCTTCCAAATCTTCTCTTTTGTGGGATTATTGAAGGTGGAATGTTCACCCATATTATCCTCAAAAAGGAAACAAGATTTGCTGAAAGGGGTGTTAACAGTTTTATCGATTACCTGAAAATATTCTCAGACAGGCAAGAAATAGAGGTTAGAGGAATAGTCCTAATATATGATTACTATCTTCTTTGTATTGAAAGAGTGAAAGAAGGAGTATATACGGTTTTTCTCCTCCCCGAGGTTGAAGACTCCAGGTTACTGACAGTATCTATTAGGAATATAACTTCAAGGATAAAGACTGTAATGTTTCCTGATAGAAACAAGAGGCTCCATACTCAAGAGAGTTGGAGAACTTCAAGAAATCACTGAAAAACTCCAAGGGATTCTATCTGTAGAACTTTTTAGAAAATTGAAAACAGTCTTGACAAATTGACATTTTGCTATTATATTTCTTACAACAAGTTGCATGGCTTAAGGAGGTATGTTGAGTAAGAAAAAGAAAAATGAGAGTAATAAGGAAGAAAATGTTCAGGAAACAATTGATCAGCTAAAAGCAAAACTGGACAGTAAGATCGAGGAGGTAAATGAATATAAGGATAAGTATTTAAGAACTCTTGCAGAAATGGATAATCAGAGAAAAAGGGTTATGAAGGAAAAGGAAGTACTGCAGAAGTATGCAAATGAAAAATTAATTCTGAGCATTCTCCCTGTTGTTGATAACTTCGAAAGGGCAATCAGCGCTGGTGAGGATTCAGAAAGTGTTGAGAAAATAGTAGATGGTATTAGACTAATATTCAAGCAGTTGGTTAATATTCTTGAAAGGGAGGGTTTGCAATCATTTGAAAGTATTGGAAAGAAATTTGACCCATATAAACATGAAGCTCTTCTTACAATTGAAAGCGAAGAACATAAACCATCAACAATAGTTGATGAGATAGAGAAAGGATATTTACTAAGTGATAAGGTTATTAGACCTGCAAAAGTTACTGTTTCAAAACAAGGGATAAAAAAGGAGGATGATGTAAATGGCGGTTAAGGATAAAGTAATAGGAATTGACCTTGGGACTACAAATTCCTGTGTAGCAATATTGGAGGGTGGTGAACCTGTAGTTATACCAAATCTTGATGGAGGAAGAACCACTCCTTCGGTCGTGGCAGTTAAAGAAGACGGTGAGAGAATTGTTGGTGTAATTGCCAAAAGGCAACAGGTTACCAATCCTGAAAATTCAATATATTCCATAAAAAGATTTATGGGGAGAAGATATGGTGAGATTGGTGAAGAGTTAAAGAAGGTTTCCTACGAAGTCCATAAAACTGAAGATGACGATGTTAGAGTAGAAATGGGCGGAAAACAGTATTCACCACCTGAAGTATCTGCAATGATATTGAAATATATGAAAAAAGCTGCTGAGGAATACATTGGTGGTGAAGTCAAGAAAGCTGTAATAACAGTTCCCGCATATTTTAATGATTCGCAGAGAAAGGCAACGAAGGATGCAGGAAAGATTGCTGGACTTGATGTGTTAAGGATAATAAACGAACCCACCGCTGCATCGCTTGCATACGGACTCGCGAAGAAGAAGAGTGAGAAGATTGCAGTTTTTGACCTCGGGGGTGGGACGTTTGATATTTCCATTCTTGAAATAGGCGAGGGAGTCTTTGAAGTGAAATCTACAAACGGTGATACCCATCTTGGGGGTGATGATTTTGACCAGAGAGTTTTGGATTGGATAGCTGATGAATTTAAGAAAGAGAATGGTATTGATTTGAGGGAGGACAAGAGAGCACTTCAGAGACTAAGGGAGGCGGCAGAGAAGGCAAAGATTGAGCTTTCGACAACCCTTGAAACACCGATAAACCTTCCTTTCGTAACTGCTGATGCTTCTGGTCCTAAACATCTTGATATGAAACTCACACGAGCAAAACTCGAAAGTCTTGTTGAGGATTTGGTCGAGAGAACAAAGAATCCAGTTCTGCAGGCCATTAAAGATGCAAAGATTTCCAAGGAAGATATCGATCAGGTGATTCTTGTAGGCGGTATGACGCGAATGCCTGCAGTTCAGGAAGCAGTAAAGGAGTATTTCGGAAGAGATCCTCATAAAGGTATAAACCCTGATGAGGTGGTTGCTATGGGAGCTGCTATTCAGGGTGGGGTTCTGAGCGGTGAAGTTAAAGATGTCCTGTTGCTTGATGTGACACCTCTAACACTTGGAATAGAAACCCTTGGTGGAGTGATGACTCCCATAATTGATAGAAATACAACAATTCCCACAAAGAAGAGTCAGGTCTTTAGTACAGCAGCAGATAATCAACCTGCAGTCTCTATTCATGTCCTTCAAGGTGAAAGAAAAATGTCTATAGATAATAGAACACTTGGAAAGTTTGAACTCGTAGGAATTCCTCCTGCTCCGAGAGGTGTTCCTCAGGTTGAGGTATCTTTTGATATGGATGCAGACGGTATTCTTCATGTTTCAGCTAAAGATCTTGGAACTTCTAAGGAACAGAAGATTCGCATAACTGCTTCAGGTGGTCTTGAAGAATCCGAAGTGGAAAGAATGGTCAGGGAAGCAAAAGAACATGAGGAAGAGGATGTCAAAAAGAAAGAGAATGTTGAAGCAAGAAACAAGGCAGATTCTCTTATCTACACAACAGAAAAGAGTTTGAGGGAGTATGGTGACAAGTTGACAAGTTCTGAAAGAGAAGAAATTGAAAAACAGATTCAGGACCTTAAAAAGGTAGCCCATACGAGCGATAAAGAGGAGATAGATAAGAGAATGGATGCACTACAGAAGGCATCCTATATAATATCTGAAAAAATGTATCAACAGGCTTCAGAAGAACAGCAGAGTGCACAGACTCAGCAAGCAGCTGAACAAGCGGGAACAGAGAAACAGGAAACAGGGGAAGAGAAAAAATCGGATGAAGAAGCAAAAGAGTCAGATGCTGTTGATGCTGATTATGAAGTGATAGATGATGAGGAGGAGGGGAAGGGAAAAGAAGAAAAAAAAGAAGAAGAATAGAACAAAAACTATCAAGGCAATTCTCAATCAGTCTGAGAGCGTAGAGAATATTAAGGTTAGAAGAATCAGAGGTTCCTAACAAACTTAGTTTTTCCTGTTCTCATTGGTAAAGATAAATGGCAAAAAGAGATTATTATGAAATCCTCGGTGTTCCGAGGAGCGCTGGTAATGATGAGATAAAGAAATCCTACAGAAAGCTGGCAAAAAAATACCATCCTGACGCAAACCCTGAAAACAAAAAAGAATCAACAGAGAAATTCAAGGAAATCTCTGAATCCTATGAAGTCCTTATGGATAAAAACAAAAGGGAACAATATGACCGTTTTGGACATGCAGGAATGGAAGGGGCGTTTGGAAGAGGTGGATTCAATATGGATAGAGATTTTACCCATTTTGGAGATTTAGGGGATATCTTAGAAGGTCTATTTGGAGGAAGTTTGGGGGGTGGTGCAAGCATATTTGATTTGTTTACAGGAAGGACAGGTACAGCGTTCAGGGAGAGAGAAAGAGTTCGTGTAATACGTGGTGGGGACATACGAGTTGATCTCAAATTATCACTTGAAGAGATAGCCAAAGGCGTTGAAAAGAAAATAAAGGTAAAAAAATACGTGAAATGTAGCGTGTGCGGTGGCTCAGGCGCTAAAAAGGGAAGTGGACTTGTTACCTGTTCTGAATGTCAGGGAAGGGGACAGGTTGCGAAAACATCAAGGGGGCTTTTTGGTGGGATTGTTCAGACTGTAACAACCTGTAGTCGGTGTGGGGGAACAGGAAAGATTATAAAAGATCCGTGTAAGACTTGCAAAGGATCGGGTCGAGTAAAGGAAACTACAGTAATCTCTGTCAGGATTCCTGCTGGAATTAGTGAAGGAAACTATATTCCTTTAAGAGGAGAGGGACATGTTGGTCCAAACAATGGTCCCAAAGGTGATTTCCTCGTTGTTATAACCGAAAAGAGACATCTGAAATTTGAGCGCCATGGATCAGATATAGTGTACAGAACTATTGTTTCGTATACAATTGCTGTTCTTGGTGGAAAGATTGAGGTACCAACGTTGAATGGAAAAGCGTCGCTAAAGATTCCACAAGGTACAGAATCAGGTAAACTTTTTCGGTTAAAAGGGCAGGGACTCCCTCATCTAAATTATCCAGGAAAGGGTGATGAATTTGTTGAAGTAAAGATATGGGTCCCGAAAAGAACAAACAACGAGGAAAAAGAGCTTTTGAAACGGCTTGATAAGATCTCAATCGACCCTCCGAAGAATAAGTGACAATACTAAAATAATCATAAGTCCAAGTATCGAGAAAATTCTAAGTGTAAAGGCACCAATCATTCCATTAGATCATTCTTAAATTATGAGATATTTTTTTGTTAAAAAGAAAGATATAGAAGGAGATCAAGTTACTATTAGAGGTGAGGAATTCAAGCATATTAAGAATGTATTGCGAGCTAAGATTCATGATAAAATTGTAGTTATTACAGGTGATGGAGAAGAGTATCACAGTCTCATCACAAAGATAAGAAAACAATATATACTTGCAAAGATAACGAAAATTACAAGAAAAACAAAGGAGTCCGGGTTATATACTGCAATCGCTATCGCCCCTCCTAAAGCACAGAGAATGAACTGGTTTGTGGAAAAGGCAGTAGAAATAGGAGTGAGCGAGATTATTCCCATTGTAACAAATAGAAGCATTGTTATTCCAAGTCCGAGCAAGGTTAGAAGGTGGAAACGAATTGCGATCTCTGCTATTAAACAATCTGAAAGGTCTTACCTCCCGGCGATTAGAGAAACGACTCCGTTTGAGGAATTAATGTCCAGTAGTCTTAACTTCCCTCTCAGGTTTATTGCCTACGAGAAGGAGCGTAACAAAGTTATTGAAGATTATCTCAATGAAAGAACAGCAGGTAAGGTTCTTATTCTTATTGGACCAGAAGGTGGTTTTGAAGATTATGAGTTAACCACTACAATTGAAAAAGGTTTTGTTCCTATAACGCTTGGTTCAACAAAATTAAGAACAGAAACTGCCGGTATTGTAGCACTCTCCAGGCTACTTGCTACCCATTCCTAATTCTCAATTTCAGAAATTTGGCGCTTAGCCAGGGTGACGCGATGATCATCAGAATTATCTTGAAAAATAGTATTTTGAATCCATTCTATTGATTTGCCCTCACACATCAACGCTGCTGTTTCACGCGAGGAAATTGCATACATCAACTCTTCATTCTGACTATTAAAGGCCCGGACTGCAAAGTTACGAATATCCTGAGGCACATGAGGATTATCTCGCCAGAATGCAACAATCATAGGCATAATGGATCCTATCTCAACCTTTATTTCCATCGATTTGGTTGAATAAGGATAGAATTCACAAACCACCGTATCATTGTTAATGATCCTTATCCCTTTTACGCTACATTTCCTGTCCGGATGAGATTGGTCTGGGTT
>SDBS01001290.1_pt1 | contig 25376 bp, 24 predicted proteins | sample 2277091 | NCBI WGS metagenome assembly SDBS01 (sample SAMN10404972, study PRJNA504765) | marine sediment metagenome | isolation source: marine sediment core GS10_PC15, 163 cmbsf | place: Arctic Ocean: Southern Knipovich Ridge | collected 2010
CGCCTGTTCTTTGAAAACGATCTGCGTTTTTTAAGGCAGTTTAACTAACATCTGACGCAAAGGCGCTGAGACGCAAAGAAATTATTGTCAGTGCGGGACTATTGTGTATTTGATGAAGAAAACAATAAACAAACGATCTGCTTTACTTTGCGCCTTAGCGTCTTTGCGACAAGAAATTAGTACATCATGAAATTTAGTGAACATTGGTTGCGGCAATGGGTGTCGCCAAAAATGAATACCGCCGAACTGGCGGCTTGCCTGACCATGGCCGGCCTCGAGGTCGATAGTGTCGAGCCGGTTGCCGCAAAAATCACCAAACTGATTGTGGGTAAGGTGGAATCCGTCGAGGCCCATCCTAATGCCGACCACCTTCGTGTTTGCAAGGTGGATGTCGGCCGCGCACAACTCTTGACGATAGTCTGCGGTGCCAGCAATGTCCGTGCGGGGCTAAAAGTGGTGACGGCCCTGGTCGGAGCCAAACTTCCTGCTGGGCTGGAAATAAAATCAACCGCAATCCGTGGTCAGAAATCCAGTGGCATGCTTTGTTCGGCAGCCGAGCTCGGGCTGGAAGCCGAATCAAAGGGATTGCTGGAGCTCGATGCCAAAGCCAGGGTGGGTGAGGACGTGATGGAAACGCTGCATCTTCACGACCACAGCATTGATATCGACCTGACACCCAATCGCAGTGACTGCCTCAGTGTCGTCGGCATTGCACGCGAGGTATCGGCGCTCACCGGCGCCAGACTCAAGCTCCCGGTCATCAAAACCGTCCGCGCGCAAAGCAAGCGATCATTCCCCCTGCGGGTTCAGGCAAAAAAAGATTGTCCACGCTATGTGGGTCGCGTCATCGAAGGGATCAACGCAGATGCGGCATCACCTTTCTGGTTAAAAGAACACTTGCGTCGTTCCGGTTTGCACAGTATCCATCCGGTGGTCGATGTGACCAACTATGTGATGCTGGAGCTAGGCCAGCCTATGCATGCATTTGACCTGGATAAACTGGACGGCGCCATTGTCGTCAGAAAAGCAAAAGCAAATGAAAAACTGAAACTGTTTGATGGATCGGAAGCCACGGTCGAGGCGGGTTGCCTGTTGATCGCCGACAAAACAAAACCATTGGCATTGGCCGGGATCATGGGCGGAGTTGATTCCGGTGTGACCGCAGGCACCGCTAATCTCTTTTTGGAAAGCGCATTTTTTCGGCCCGCGGCTATTGCCGGGCGCGCCCGAAGCCTGGGGCTTCATACCGATTCATCACATCGCTTTGAAAGGGGAGTTGATCCCGGTTTGCAAAGACGGGCGATTGAAAGGGCCACTGGTCTGTTGTTGGAAATAGTCGGCGGTAAACCGGGGCCGGTCATTGAACAAACAGCCAGGGAACACATGCCCAGGCGCAAGCCGGTGCGGTTGCGCCATTCCCGTGTCGAGCGCGTGCTGGGCATGAAAGTATCAGCCAGCCGCATTGAGACCATCATCAAAGGTCTGGGGATGAAGGTGACGAAGCAGCCCGGTGGCTGGCGCGTACAGCCCCCCAGCTATCGCTTTGATATTGAGCGTGAAGTGGACCTGATTGAAGAAGTTGCACGCATAAACGGATATCGGAATCTTCCGACGCGACGTCCAGTAGCCGATCTCTCGCCTCATCCTGTTCCTGAGGCCATTGTCGATACTGGCCGTATGCGGGCCGCGATGGTGGATCGTGACTATCAGGAGGTCATCAGCTACAGTTTTGTCGATCCGGAAATGCAGAAACTGCTTTATCCACAGTCGGACGCGGTGCTATTGGCCAATCCCATTGCTTCGGATATGGCCGCAATGCGGACAGGTCTTTGGCCAGGTATGTTGCAGGTGTTGATCTATAATCAGAATCGACAACAGAACCGTGTGCGCTTGTTCGAACTGGGTAAACGTTTTCAAAAGACAGCGAAAGGTATCCAGGAAACCGAATTGATCGGTGGTGTGCTCACGGGGCTGGCAGCGCCCGAGCAGTGGGGATTGGCTGCCCGTGAGGCCGATTTTTTTGATTTAAAGGGTGATGTTGAGGCGCTGATCGCGTTGACGGGTCACCAGGCGGAGTTCCAATTCGAAACCGCAGAATACCCCGCATTACATCCGGGTCAAAGCGCCCGAATTCTCCGCGCTGGCGTGCCGATTGGATGGATCGGGGCTCTGCATCCGTCGGTACGGGCGCAACTTGACCTAAAGCAGGGCGTTTTCGTATTCGAAATGGCGATTTCGGCGCTAAAAGCGGGGAAAATACCGAAATTCCAGCCGATCTCCCGTTTTCCTGCTATTCGACGTGACATTGCCGTGGTTGTTTCTGAGGAAATAACATCGGAAAACGTACTGGATTGCATCGTCAAAGCGGCTGGAGAGCTCCTGGTCAACCTTGAGCTGTTTGATGTATATCGCGGCGAAGGTATTGATTCGGGACGAAAAAGTTTAGCTTTGGGCTTGACGTTGCAGGACTCTTCGCGCACTCTTAAAGATGAAGCGGTAGATGCCGTGATGGAACGTGTGATGGGCGCTCTGTCCTCCAAGCTGTCGGCTCAGCTGAGGCAATAATCAGAAACAGGCGGCTTTAGATCAGGGCGGGACCCGTCAAGGGAGAATATAAGGACCTAATAATGGCACTGACAAAGGCCGATCTGGCGGAATGTTTATACAACGAACTGGGGCTCAATAAGCGCGAAGCGAAAGAATTTGTAGAGCTTTTTTTTGAGCGCATTCGCAATGCTCTTTCTAACGGTGACCAGGTCAAGTTGTCCGGTTTCGGAAACTTTGGGTTGCGTGACAAGAATGCGCGCCCCGGTCGCAATCCCAAAACAGGCGAAGAAATTCCCATATCTGCGCGTCGCGTGGTGACCTTCCGCGCCAGCCATAAACTCAAGGAGCGTGTAGAGAAAAACCTGCCAAATTTGCAGGAAAGATTGCGCAAGCAGGCCTGATCGATGCTGGATCCCGGCGGTAACCTCCAACTCCCGGAAATACCGGGGAAACGCTACTTTACCATTGGCGAGGTGAGTGACCTTTGTGGCGTCAAGCCACATGTTTTGCGCTACTGGGAGCAGGAATTTCCCCAACTCAAACCTGTCAAACGCCGTGGCAATCGCCGTTATTACCAGCGTCACGACGTCATTCTGATTCGTCAGATTCGCGAGTTACTGTATATCGACGGCTTCACTATCAGCGGTGCACGTAACAAACTCTCAGCCGACCATGCGATTGATGGCGACATGGACCGCCAGCAGATTGTGCAAACGCTGATCGAAGATCTGGAATCGGTGCTCGAATTACTTGAAAGCCGTTAGTCGTTCGGTGTTAAATCGCAACTTGTAAGACCTTTTAACTCGGGTATGATGCCCACCTCATTCAGACCCTTTATTCAGGTCGCCGGGATAAAATCGCCGGGGATCAAACACGCTACGGGGCGTAGCGCAGTCTGGTAGCGCACCGCAATGGGGTTGCGGTGGTCGGAGGTTCAAATCCTCTCGCCCCGACCAATATCCATGTTGAATGATCGGATTCCCGGCCCATCGCCATTCATGGCGCCGGGCGTATGCGCAACTGCGTTTGCTCATCAAGGACAAGCGGTTTTCGCTCACCGCGCCCCGACCATACCTATGTTTTCTCCGGTTTCTCAAGTATTGCCTATTGAGATGGATCGACCGTGGGTCGGGCTTTCCCGTGCCCTGAAAGCCCTCGATAGTCATTCTCCGCATTTCAATTTTTCCAGCTGAGCCTATACTGGGTACTGTCCGGTTTCAGCTGCTCAACACAAATTGCAGGTTGCGTGTTGGGAATTGTTCTCGTACCTACGGCCAGGTAAAACTTTAACCGACTAACATGTTCAGGAGGGATGTTATGGCAATGAAAATGAAAAAGGAAACCAGGAAATCCAATTACGCTATTCTTGTTGCGCTTGTTCTTGTGATTGTGTGGTTGATTATGAAGTGAGGCACGAGAAACGGTGCCGTACGTTAAAAGACCTTAATTGATGTTGTAATTCAGCTGCAAAATATTCAGGAAATATTGCTGACCAGAGAGATAATCTTTGGTCATCCTTTTAGTCACTACCGATTCGAGTTTTCAATAAAGTCCGCCAGGTGGGTTGCGGTTTCAGAGGTGAACTTGCGCAGTTGTGCAAGCATATCTTCTTTCGACAGCCCTGATCGATGAATAACCTTGTAACATTGTTTCAACGTTCTCAGGTCTTCGCTGCCAAATCCGGCCCGCCGCAATCCAGTCACATTGAGTCCGTGTGGCTCAGCCGGGACACCATCGGTGACCATGTATGGCAGGACATCTTTCACGATTTTTGAATTTCCACCGATCATGGCAATGGTGCCAATCTGTATAAACTGATGCACCATGACGCCACCGGAAATAAATGCGCGATCACTTACGTGAACATGACCACCCAAACCAGTACCGGGCGCGATAGTGATGTAATTTTTCAGAATGCAATCGTGACCCAGGTGAACCTGGTTCATTAGATAATTCATATTGCCAACCGTTGTTGGTTTTTCTTCATGTGTCGCGCGGCTGATGGTGACGTATTCACGCAGCACATTTTTATCACCCATTTGCACCTGTGTTGGTACATCCTGAAAACTGACATCCTGAGGCAGGCCGGCGATAACAGCGTATTCGTGGATTGCATTGTCATTACCGATCCTGGCGCCGTTCTTGATCACTGCGCCCTGCAGTATCGTATTTCCGTTGCCAATCAGGACATCATCTTCGATGGTGACGTAGGGGCCAATTTTATTATTTGTGCCAAGATGCGCTTTTTTCGATACTAGCGCGGTGGGGTGAATCTGGTTTGTCACTCGGGTCTCCGGTTTTGTCGTGAGGTTTTTACTTAACGGTTTCCCGGAAAGAAAATCATCAAAGCCTTTCGTCCGATAAATTGCTGGGTAGTATAGATTTTACATCGTATATCACAGACAGGGGTTTACCTAATTCGCGAATGAATTCAGGTTTCACGTCACGGAATCGGTCGTGGGCAACTGCAACGATGATAGCATCATAGGTCCCGGATTGAGGCCAGTCCGGAAGTAATTCTATCCCCAGGTTCTGTTTTGCGTCGGCCGCATTGACGACCGGATCATAGACTTCAATCGATGCCTGATAGTTCTCAAGGGTGGCGATAATGTCCACAACTTTTGTGTTGCGCAGGTCAGCACAGTTCTCTTTGAACGCCAGCCCAAGAACGAGAATCCTGCTTTGAACAACATTAATGCCTTTCCTGGCCATTGTCTTCAGGGTTTCGTTGGCGACATATTCGCCCATGCCTTCATTTACCAGACGGCTGGCGGGGATAATGGTGGGTTGGTAACCTGCCGCCTGGGCCTTGTGGGTCAAGTAATATGGATCAACACCGATACAGTGACCGCCGACCAGACCTGGACGGAAAGGCAGAAAATTCCATTTTGTTCCGGCGGCATTCAGGACTTGTTCTGTGTCGATGTTGAGCCGGTTGAATATTTGTGCGAGCTCGTTCACCAGTGCGATATTGACATCACGCTGAATGTTCTCGATAACCTTGGCGGCTTCTGCAACTGCGATTGATTCTGTTTTGTAAACGCCGGCAGTAATAATCTTTTGGTATAGCGCCGCGACAAAATCTGCTGCCTCTTCAGTGGATCCCGAAACCAGTTTTTTAATGGTTGGCAATCGGTTGGTCGCGTCACCCGGGTTAATACGCTCGGGGCTGTAACCAATAGAAAAGTCTGTGTTTAGCTTCAGTCCGGATTCCAGCTCAAGAATGGGAGTACAGAATTCTTCCGTTGCCCCCGGGTAAACAGTAGATTCAAAAATGACAATATCGTCATTGCTAATCAGTTTGCCAATAAGACGGCTGGCGTCACGCAGCGGTTTGAGGTCGGGCCATTTGTGCTCGTTAATGGGCGTGGGAACGGCAACGATGTAGACATTGCACTGTGCCAAAGCGTCTTCTTCGTAGTGCAAGCATAACTGCGGTGCGTTCTTCAGCTCGTTTTCGCTACATTCTCCGTTTCGGTCGAACCCTTTTTCTAACTCACGGATACGTTCCGCGTCGATGTCAAATCCTCGCGTGGGGAAAAACGTGCTGAATTCGATAGCCAACGGCAGGCCGACGTATCCCAGGCCCACAATGCCGATTTTTACTCGTTCCAGATCAATCACGTTGTCTGCCTTATCGCGGTAGCCTTGCCGTTTGCTTTTGGTGTAGTGAAACCGATTACCAGCAATGAAGCGACCAAACCAGCCAGTTATAGTGCTGGAACTGTCTGGAAGTATGCGACATAAGCAGCTGAATAAAAAGGGTAATTGACAACTATTTTTAACATTTTCTATATTAGCCAGGCCTGATTATCTATGGATAATTACTTTTGGTGGGATGCGAGGTGATACGCGTGCGCCTGCGGCTGCGGGATTCGCGTTATTTTGTGCGCTGGCGAGGCACACTATCGCGGCAGTAATCTGCATTACCCCCTCAGCAAGAGGGTAAATTGTGGCATGGGCTCGTTGGGCATCATGGAGCAGTATTCTCGCCGGTTTTATCCAGTCCCTGCGATGTAAAATCGGCACCAATAGCGGGTTCTTTATTGCCCAGACCGGCCACCCACAATATATCGACAACCCGATGATCGGTTGATCAAACTTCTATTTTTGGTTTGTGTATGAGCAGCTCGCGATGAAATGCTATGATTGCACGCTCTGGTCGCGGTTGGACGACTGACCACAATCGTGCGACATAATATTTATTGTGCAAACCACTCGTGACATATTGGGCCCCGATGGCCCGCTCGCCGACCACCTCCCGGGATTCTCACCGCGACCCAGCCAACAGGAAATGGCTGAGCGTATCGACGACGTGTTGGCCGATGGAGGCATCTTTGTTGCCGAATCCGGTACCGGTACCGGCAAAACCCTGGCCTACCTGGTGCCCGCCGTTTTGTCGGGCAAGAAAGTCCTGATCTCTACTGGCACGAAACATTTGCAGGACCAGATTTTCCATCGGGACTTGCCGCTGGTACGAGAGGCGCTTTCGATTCCGGTGGCCACGGCCTTGTTAAAGGGGCGCGCCAATTATTTGTGTTTACACCGGCTGGAGAACCTGGAATTTGGTGACGGACCGAGGGACAGCAGCCTGAAGCGGGATCACCGGCAGGTAAACGAATGGGCGCACACGACCCGGACAGGTGATATTGGCGAAGCCAATGCTGTGCCGGAAGACGCCATGATCTGGCCGCATGTCACTTCAACAGCCGAGAACTGTCTTGGCAGCAAGTGCCCGCAGTATGACGACTGTTACGTACGCAAGGCGCGAAAGGCCGCATTGGATGCCGATGTGCTGGTGGTGAATCATCATTTATTCTTCGCTGATCTGGTACTTAAAGACGAGGGTTTTGGTCGCCTGCTGCCGGGCGTTGAGGCTATCATTTTTGATGAAGCCCACCAGATGGCAGAGATTGCGTCTGTCTTTTTCGGTCGATCCGTCAGCCGCAAGCAAATCGAGAATCTGGCGCACGATGTTCTAACCGAGGAGTTAAAGGAAAAGAGTGGCGTAAAGGGGTTGCGGCCATCACTGGATAGTTTGAATCGTGCCGCTGCCGAATTACGCCTGACGTTCGGGGGTGATGGCCTGCGTGGCAGCTGGGAAGAAGTGACTGACAACAAGCTCCATACTGCACTCGATGCGCTGTTCGATGCGCTGGCGAGGGTGGCAGAGAATCTTGCCGCCGCATCGGCCGCCGGGGACGGGCTGGAGAGTTGTTTCCAGCGCGCCCAGGACATGCTGGATCGGTTGGATCAGTTCAGGGACGGTGGCCTCCGTGATCACGTTCGCTGGTTTGAAACCTTTCGCCATGGATTCACTCTATCGACCACACCGCTGGACGTGTCCCGACCGTTTCTCGAGCGAGCTGAACTGGATGAACACAGCTGGATATTTACCTCGGCGACCCTGACCATTGACGGCAACTTTTCTCATTTCTTGTCACAATTTGGGCTCGTTGATGCGGACACCCATCAATGGCCGAGTCCGTTTGATTTTGAAAAAAATACACTGATGTATCTCCCGCAAGGGTTACCTAATCCCAACGAAGCCAATTTTACTGCCCAGGTGATCGCCGCCGCGTTGCCAGTGCTTCGCGCCAGCCAGGGCAGGGCGTTTATGCTTTTTACCAGTTACCGCGCCCTGAATATCGCCGCCGGTCTGCTTGCCGACAGAATTGATTTTCCGCTGCTGGTGCAGGGCAGTGCCCCCAAACAGGAACTGTTGCAACAGTTTCACGCCCACGGCGACGCGATTTTGCTGGGTACCGCCAGTTTCTGGGAGGGGGTGGATGTGCGTGGCGATACCTTGTCTTGTGTCATTATCGATAAAATTCCATTCGCAGCGCCCGATGATCCGGTTTTGCGCGCACGCGGCCGGGCGCTGGAGCAACAGGGTCGCAACGCGTTTATGGAATATCAGGTACCACAAGCGGTGATAACACTGAAACAGGGTGCGGGGCGTTTGATACGCGACATTACCGATAGCGGTGTGCTAATGCTGTGTGACCCGCGGCTGCTGAACAAGGGTTATGGTAAGATTTTCCTGAGCAGCCTGCCGCCAATGCCCAAAACGCGTGAACTCAGTGACGTTAAAGAATTTTTTGGCCAGCAACCTTCTTCGGCGAAGATACAGGATACGGCCTGAGACCTTATCTCCCTCAATTAAATACTCAGCACAATGAATTTCAGTTTACTCCTTAGTATTTTAGTCATTTTTCTCCAGCCGTTTTTATTATTGGCAGAAGAATCACCCACACCCAAACCGGCAGCCTCCGGCTCCGTTGTCATCGAACACGCCTGGGTTGAAGCCGGGGGGGAAGATGCGATTATGCTTTCAGGATTCGCTACCCTGAAGAGTGATGCCAGTGAGCAGTGGGTCCTGAAGCAGGTGACCGCGCGTTATTTTCGAGTCACCATGATTCATCGCACGGTATTGCAGGAAGGTGAGCCTCGCATGGTATTGCAGAGTTCGTTAAATGTACGCCCGGGCGAAATAATAAAAATGAATAAACAGGGTTATCACCTGATGTTTGTTGGTCCTAGGAAGAAGTTCAAGGTAGGTGACAAGATCAGAGTCGTAATGCAGTTCGAAAATCACGCGGCGGTTAATATCAACTTTCCGGTGTTAAAGAAGGCGCCAGAATAACAGGGTAGATTTGATTCATCGGCATGAAAATACTCGCACTCGATACCGCAACCGAGGCCTGCTCAGTAGCCCTGATAATCGAAGATACCGTAATCGAGCGGCAAGTAATGGGGCGGCAACATGCCGAAAGCATTCTCTCCCTGATCGACCGGCTGATGGCTGAGTCGCAGGTCCGGCCAAGTACGCTTGATGCCATTGCCTTTGGCCGCGGCCCGGGGACGTTTACCGGTTTGCGTATTGGTGCGGGTGTCGTCCAGGGCATTGCTTTTACCGCTGATATTCCGGTGGTCGCCGTCTCTTCGCTGGCGGCGCTGGCGCAGGGTCAGCCATCAGATCGGGTGTTAGCTTTATTCGATGCCCGTATGGAACAGGTGTACTGGGGTTGTTATGCGCGCGATGAAAATGGAATCATGGTGCTGATTGGTAAAGAACAGGTGGGTGCACCGGCGTCCATCGTGTTGCCTGAAGGGCAGTGGCAGCCCGCCGGTAGCGGATGGGATCAGTATGAAAGCCAGCTGCAACCGGTATTGGGCAGCCCGGTTTTAAATGCCATTGGCGGCCGTGTCCCCTCGGCCCGGGATGTGGCACGGTTGGGTGAGATCGGGTTGCAGCAGGGGCTGGCTGTATCGGCGGCAGAAGCGCTGCCGATATACATCCGCGATGATGTGGCGCGAAAGTCAATGAGCTGATTCAGCTCTCTTTTTTAGTTTCTCCGGTGTCGGAAGAGTTGTCTTTACTGCGTCGCTGCGGCATGACGCGCGCAATCTCAACTGCGGTACCCTTTGTACGTACGATGTCGACGGCATAGCCGCTCAACATGACGCTGGTGCCGGCTTGCGGAATGGTCTCGAGATATTCAGTGATCAGACCGTTCAGTGTTTTTGACTCTCCGGTAGGCAGCTGCCAGCCCAGGCGACGATTGAGGTCGCGCAATGATGCTGACCCTTTGACGATAAAACTGCCATCGTCCTGGGCGCGGAAATCGTCACTGATGCCGGTCGCACTGGAGGTAAATTCGCCAATAATTTCTTCCAGAATGTCTTCGAGTGAGACCAGACCAAGGATGTCGCCATATTCATTGACGACCAGTCCGCGACGTTCTTTCGAAGCACGAAAATTCAACAGTTGCGTATTTAATGGCGTACCTTTTGGGATGAAATAGGGTTCCGTAATAATTTTATCCAGCATTTCAGGGGTGAGGTTTTTCGTGCCAGCAAGATTCAGCGCTTTACGTAAATGCAGTGTGCCAACGACCTTGTCGAGACTGCCGCGAAATACGGGCAGGCGTGTATAGCGACTGTTCATGATTTGGTCGACTATCGCATCCCACTCCTGATTCAGGTCGATACCCTGTATGCGATTGCGCGGCACCATGACATCTTCGACCGTCGTTTTCTCCAAGTCCAATATCCCGAGTAGCATGGACTGGTGGCTCTTGGGGATGAGCGAGCCGGCTTCGCGAACGGCGGCGCGTAGTTCGTCGCTGGACAGTTCCTGGCCACGTTGTCCGATACTGACCCCGAATACCCTCAGCATCTGGTTTGACACAATATTAATCATCCATACCAGTGGGTACAGCATGGTTAACAAAGGCTTGAGAATATAGACGGCGGGAAACGCAATCTTTTCCGGGTGCATGGCGGCCAGTGTTTTCGGGCCCACCTCGGCAAAAATTAGAATAACAACCGTAAGCATGATGGCAGCAGCAATAATACCTGACTCGTTGTGGAGTCGAATGGCAAGAATAGTGACGATTGAAGAAGCGGCGATGTTGACAAAATTGTTGCCCAGCAAAATGATGCCAAGCAGGCGGTCCGGTCGTGCCAGTAACTTATCGATCATACGCGCGGCACGATGGCCGCTGTCGACAAGATGGCGCAGTCGATAACGGTTTATCGACATCACCGCGATTTCAGACGCGGAAAAAAATGCGGAAAGTAAAATTAGAAAGACAAGCGCGCCAAACAGGGCGCCTATCGGGATGGAATGCAAGCTTGTCGCGCCTCCGGAATTGAATAATGCAAGTTTAGCATGGTCTGTTGACGATCACGCTAGCTTTGACGCAGTACCTCGAAGACAAATTTGCTGCCGTAGTAGGCCAGTATCAGCAGCACGAAACCGATGAGGGTCCATCGCACCGCGGTACGCCCGCGCCAGCCAAAGCGCCAGTGACCAACGACCAGTACAGCGAACACTACCCAGGAGGCGATGGACAGCACGGTATGGTGAGTAAATTTCATGGGTTTGCCAAACAGCATCTCCGAGAAAAATACACCACTGATGACGGTCAGTGTCAGTAGCACAAGACCAGCATGGATCATCCAGAACATCAGGTATTCCATGGTTTCCATGGGAGGCAGTGCGCGTACAAAACCGCCGGGATGATGTTGCCGCAGATGCTTTTCCTGCAGCATAAGCAGTACGCTTTGAAGTGCTGCAAGAAAAATCAGGCTGTAGGCGAGCAGCGAGATAATGATATGGGCCGACTGCGGGGTAGTCATGGGTCGGCTTAAAACAGGTTCTCCCGGTACCAGCCAGCCGAGCAATAGCGTCAATGCAGCAACAGGCAGAACGGCGATACCCAGTTTTTCCAGGGGCCGTGCCAGCGATGCCAGAAGAAGCATGAGCACAGCGGTCCAGGAAGTAAGAGAACCGACGCTGATTATCGACAGATTGAGAACTGAATCGAGAATTAACACCTGTTGCAGCACCATGCCGTGTGCGATCAGGCCGATGAGCACCAGGATGCCAGTTTGCCAACGAAAGTCAGCGGGTGCTATTGGTTGCTCGGCGCGAAGCCAGCGGGTGATCAACAGGCCCGTAGCGGTCAGATAGAGACCAATCGCCAGAATACTTGCTACAGTGACAGGTGACATATTCTCAAAAGTTCCGAAATTGGGGGGGGCATTATAAACCAGACCATCGTGTTTGCTGCTCGTTTGGTATATTTTAGAGCATAATAAGCATACCAGTTGGCAGCGCCAAGCCTGAATAAGAACCCGAATAATTGGAGGGCTGTACCACTAGGACAGACCAACGCCTTGTGGTTTAATTTCGAAAATGTTTTCGCCTATTGATCAAAGCGTTAGTGGTATTGTTCATCCGACCGGAGTACGAGTTGATTGCAGGGGCAATCAATGAAGATACGCGTGCTGGGCTGCAGCGGTGGTATTGGCGGTCCCGCAGCCACCACCTCGTTTCTTGTTGACTCTGATATTCTTATCGACGCCGGCACCGGTGTGGGCGCGCTTTCGCTGCACGAACTGGCACAAATTGATCACGTCTTTCTGACGCACTCGCATCTCGATCACATTACCAGTCTGCCCCTGATGGCCGACAGTGTCGGTCTATCGCGTGATCGCCCCGTCGACGTTTATGGGCGGGCGGAAACGATAGATACCTTGCAGCAACATGTTATGAATGGCGAGGTGTGGCCCGATTTCACAGTTATTCCCAGCGCCGAGTGGCCTTTTCTGAGGCTGCACAGTCAGGAGCCAGGTAGCAAAATAACGATTGGTGATCGCCACCTGGTAAGCGTGCCGGTTAACCATACCGTGCCGGCCGTGGGGTATCTGCTGGGAAACCGTGATGGCTGGCTGGCATTTACCGGTGATACCACGGAAACCGATGAATTCTGGAAAGTGATTAATGGCGTGGACAATCTGCGCTACCTGATTATCGAAACCACGTTTACCAATAAGCAAATTGAACTTGCGCGCATCGCTAAACATCTGTGCCCATCAATGTTGGCAACAGAGTTACAAAAACTGACACAACAACCGGAAGTCCATTTGACACATTTAATGCCGGGGGCGGAACAAGACATCCTTGCGGAAATTGCTGAACTGATTCCGGACAATACCCCGAAACCCCTGGTACGTGATCAGGTCTTCGAGTTGTAGGCCGTGCCTCTCAACGGCACAGCTGACCTGGAGACAGAGATAATTACCCTATGTTTGACAATTTAAGTGAACGCCTGCAAAGCACGGTTAAACGCCTTCGCGGTCAAGGGCGGCTTACCGACGACAATATGCGTGAAGTCATGCGCGAGGTGCGCATGGCCCTGCTGGAGGCCGATGTCGCCTTACCCGTGGTCAAGGCTTTTATCGCAGACGTAAAAAAGAAGGCGGCTGGCAAAGAAGTATTGACCAGCCTGTCACCCGGGCAGGCGGTGATTAAAATAGTTCACGACGAACTGGTCCACCTGATGGGCGACGAGAATGATCAGCTTAATCTCACGGTCAGACCTCCGGCCGTTATTCTCATGGCGGGCCTGCAGGGTGCAGGCAAGACCACTACGGTGGCAAAACTGGCGCGGCGATTGATAGAAAGGGAAAAGAAATCGGTGCTGGTCACCAGCGCCGATATCTATCGTCCGGCGGCGATTGAACAATTGAAGCAATTGGCCAGTGAAGTTGGTGCTGAATTCTTTTCCAGTCAGCCCAGCGACAAACCTGTAGATATCGCCACCGGGGCAATCGCTGAGGCGGCAAAGCGGGTGATCAATGTCGTCATCATTGATACTGCCGGTCGCCTGCATATTGACGAAGACATGATGGCCGAGATACAGGAGATACACGCCGCCGCCAATCCCGTGGAGACGCTTTTTGTTGCCGACAGTATGACCGGTCAGGACGCAGTTAACAGTGCTCGCGCTTTTGATGAAGCACTGCCGTTGACTGGTGTCATACTGACCAAAACCGATGGTGACGCCCGCGGCGGCGCTGCCTTGTCACTGCGCCACATAACCGGTAAGCCCATCAAGTTTCTTGGCACGGGCGAAAAAACCGATGCGCTGGAGCCGTTTTATCCGGATCGTCTTGCCGGTCGCATATTGGGCATGGGCGACGTCGTCAGTTTGGTCGAGGATATCCACCAAAAAGTGGATATGGCCAAGACCGGGAAGCTGGCGCAGAAACTCGAAACTGGCAAGGGGTTTACCCTTGAAGATTATCGTGACCAATTGCTGCAGATGGAAAACCTTGGCGGTATCAACAGCCTGATGGGCAAGATTCCGGGCATGAGTGCCATGGCGGGCGGAGTACAAGAGCAGACGGCAAACAATCAGATGAAAGGGACGCTGGCAATTATAAACTCCATGACACCGCATGAGCGGTGTTTCCCGGACGTGATTCGCGGGTCGCGTAAGCGCCGCATCGCCAGCGGTTCCGGCACCCACGTGCAGGACGTCAATCGCATGCTAAAACAGTTCGGCCAAATGCAAAAAATGATGAAGAAGTTCAAAAAAGGCGGAATGAAAAAGGCGTTAAGGGGCTTGAGGGGGTTGCCCGGATCGCCTTTTTAGCAGATTAAGTAGGGAAATGGAGGAAAATCCTGTTGAAAAAATTTTCGATATACGCGTATAGTGTTTATTGATAATCATTTGCAACGAGGGTGCGAGGAGATGAAGGACAACGTTAGGATGGCAACCGAAATCGACGAGCGCAGAATAGGATCAGCTGGTATTGGCGAGAAACTGGTGGCCGAGCGTGCGGAAATGCTGGTCCTGTTTTGTCAGACCGCTGGCCTGCAACCCTACCATAAGGAAACTGATCAAAAACTGGTAAAACAAAGTTTGCAGGAATTCTGCCAGGTATTGATGGATTATGTCGCCACCGGCCATTTTGGGCTCTACGAGCGCATTAGCGCAGGCAAGGAGAGGCGTCTGGGTATTGGTCAACTCGCAATTGATCTGTATCCCCGCATCGCCGAGACGACTGAAGTGACCGTTGCGTTTAACGATAAATACGATTGTGGTGATCACTGCGAAATCGGTGACGGCTTTGATAGAGATCTGTCGATACTTGGCGAAGAACTGGCCGTTCGTGCCGAACTTGAAGACCAGTTACTTAACGCAATGATGCGATAAAGACAGGAGAAAGGAGAAAGGATAAAAAACTAAGAACTAAGAATTGTGTAGCCGGAACCGGCTCAAGCGGTGAGAATTGACCTCCATCGGCAGATGGCCCCCACATAGTCCTTTCTCCTTGGACCTTGGTCCCGTATTTCACCCACCCGTTGTAGACATAAAGCGAATAATTTTCTCTGGATGTTCACGAAATTCGTGACGTTCAGGTTTCTGTGCAATCGCCTGCACAATTATCTCTTCAAGACCCTCATTCGAGATGCCCCGACGAAGGTGTGGGCGCAGGGCGACGCTGTCTTCCTGGCCCAGGCATAGATACAAGGTTCCATCGACGGATAATCGAACACGGTTGCAGGTAGCGCAGAAGTGTTGCGATATCGGTGTAATAAAGCCGATGCGGGCATCGCTGTTTTTGATACGGAAATATCTGGCCGGTCCGCCGCCGGGCATAACCGCGGGTACCAGTTCAAATTCCTTTTCAATGTCTTTTCGTACATCCTGCAAATTCACATAAGTATCGGTGGCTGCACGGCCGGTGTCACCCATGGGCATGATCTCAATAAAGCGCAACGCGAAATCATTTTCGACACAGAAAAGCAACATGTCCGTAAATTCATCGTCGTTTACACCGCGCATGGCAACCATGTTTATTTTAATCGGCCGGAAGCCGGTTTCGCGCGCCTTTTTCAGGCCGTCGAGAACCTTGCCAAGTTTGCCGCCACCAGTGATTTCGGCGAAGCGATCCGGCTTCAACGAGTCCAGGCTTACATTGATGCGCGAGATTCCGGCGTCATACAGCGATTGGGCGTGACGCGCCAATTGCACAGCGTTGGTACTTAGTGAGAGGTCTTCCACTGCCGTATTGTTGTGCAGGCGTTTGGCCAGTTCCGGCAGATGCCGGCGCGCCAGAGGTTCGCCTCCGGTAATGCGTATGCGTTTCACACCGAGTGACGTGAAGGCATTTATTACGCGCTCGATCTCGTCGAATGTCAGCCAGTGCTCCGGTTCCTGGAAACCATTAAAATGTTTTGGCATGCAGTAGCGGCAGCGCAGATCGCAGCGGTCGGTCACTGACAGCCGCAGGTACTCGATCTTGCGTTGATAGGGATCGACCAGTTCTCGGCTCATATTATTGATGATACGCAAACACCAGTACCGCTAATAGTATAGCCATGCGGATTGCGGGAGAACTGATCTAGATCAATCTTTGTCAAGGTCAGGATAGAGGCTGCTGTGCGTGCAGTGCGCGACCGGTTAAACCTTCGCTCTCCGGCCCCAGTAGATAAAGATAGGCAGCAACGATCTCATCCGGTGCCAGCAGTGTTGTGGGGTCTTCTCCCGGGTAGGCTTTGGCGCGCAGAGTTGTCCTGATTGGCCCGGTGGCAAGGCTATTCACCCGGATGGCCGTTTCACCAGACAGTTCCGCTGCCCAAGTCTGCATCATGCCCTCGATAGCAAAGCAGGCAATACCATAGGCGCCCCAGTAGGGCTTACCTTTACGTCCGGCCTCGGAGGAGGTAAAGACAATGCTGGCATCGTCTGATTTTCGTAACAGAAACATGCAGGTGCGGGTCAGTAAATAGGGCGCGTTAACGTTGGCCTGCATCACTTCAGCAAATATCGGCAGATCATAGAGCTCCAGCGGGCTCAGCATACCAATTTGCATTTCACAGTGGGCAATGCCATCAAGAGAGACGAATTCATTGCCCAGGGTTTCAGCCAGTTGCTCGTAGGACTCGGCGCTGGCCTTGGTGAGATTGATTGGTATTAGCGCGGGCTGTGGTGCGCCTGTGCCCTCGATACGATCATAAATCTCTTCCAGGCGTTTGCGCTTGCTCCCCAGCAGTATCACCGTGGCCCGGTGTGCCGCCAGCGCTTCAACCACTGCTTCGCCAAGGTCGGTGTCGGCGCCGGTAACAAGTATGGTGCGACCGTCGAGCAGATTGGTGTCGGCTTTATATTCACGGAGGGTATTGTTCGAATCCAGCATTGTGACTTGAAAACAGGAATTGGCTTGTTACGAGATTCTTGTTAATCGACGCGTGTGGCGGGAGTGTTATCGAAAACGTGGCGCATTGCAATGCAAAACTAAAAGCTCAGGTGGCGTAGCTGGATTTACCATCGTTGTTGACGGCGATGCGGTTACGGCCCATGTCTTTCGCCAGGTACAGGCGTTTGTCGGCAATGCGCATAAGATCCCTTACGGTATCGGTGTGCTCGGCATCTTGTGAGGCGATGCCTATGCTGACGGTGATGTTGAGATTGGTACCGTCAATATTAATATTATGCTGCTCGATTGCCAAACGTACGCGTTCTGCCATCACTGCGGTTCCCAGTCGGTTGGTATCCGGCAACAGTATGGCAAATTCTTCACCACCAATTCGCGCCACAGTGTCTGCGCCACGGGCTGAATCCACGGTGCTTCCGCCACGGGCTAAATTTCGTAAAACTTCGGCAATTGCAACTAACACTTTATCGCCCCCATCGTGACCGTGAACGTCATTAATCTTCTTGAAATAATCGATATCGAGCATTAGCACCGAGTAAGTGGAGCCATAACGTTTGTGTAGTAAAAGGAGTTCTTCCGCCTGCTCAAGAAACGCGCGACGGTTATCCAGTTTGGTGAGTGGATCCGTCGTTGCTTGTTGATGCAATGCTTCGTGACTGGCCTCCAGTTCGCGGATCGTCCTCGAGAGGGTGTAGTGTACATTGACACGCGCGGTGAGTTCGATTTCGTCAACGGGCTTATTGATAAAGTCACTGGCACCGTTGGCAAAGGCCAGGTTGCGATCAGTGTTGTCATCGGCGTCGGTCATAACGATAACAGGGATCTGGTTGATACGTGGATTCTTGCTGCGACGAATTTTAACCAGCAGTTGATGGCCAGTCATTTCCGGCATATTGATATCGGTTAGCACCAGTCCGATGTTATTTTCCGCATTTATCATCTCCCAGGCCATGGCACCGTTTTTGGCTTTTACCAGTGTGTATTCGTTTTCGAGGAACAGGGTCAACGCGACGGTCGTGGTTTCGGAATCCTCCACCAACAAGATATCGGCGGGCGGGTTGCCGTTATTTACTGGATCGCTCGATAATGAGGTTGACATTGTCTGGCTCGATGCCTGGTGGGCTCCTTGTATCTATATACCGGAATTGTAGGCAATAATTGTGCCAAATTTAGGATTTTAACTCTCTTTTTCAGGCGTGGCAGGCTGGCGAAGCCCTTTTTCGATTGCGGCCGGCGATTCAAGATTATTGCCCTCGATGCCCAATTCGGTGAATTTTCGTGCTCCTGGTATCAATTTCGCCTCGAATGAGCCCACAGCTTTATTAAAACTGCCCACCGCACCGTCGAGACTGCGCCCCAACTTGCTCAGATGATCGGCAAAAACAATCAAGCGGCGGTAGAGATCAATGCCCACTTCACGCACCTTGTCAGCGTTAGCGGCCAGGGTCTCCTGACGCCAGCCGTAAGCCACCGCGCGCAAAAGGGCAACCAGGCTGGTGGGCGTGGTTAGCACGATTTGCTGCCGCAGGGCGTCCTCCAGCAACTTTGGATCGTATTCGAGGGCAGCGGACAGGAACTGGTCACCGGGGATAAACAGGATGACGAAATCCGGGGTATTACGAAACTGGTTCCAGTAGGCCTTGCTGGCCAGTTCGCGCACACGTTTGCGCACATTGCTCGCGTGTTGCTGCATGAACTGTTTGCGCTGCTTGTCATCTGCTGCCTCGATAGCGCTCAAATAGGCATCCAGCGGTGTCTTGGCATCGACCACGATTTCGCGCCGGTCCGGCATGCGTACGATCATATCGGGCCGGTCTCCCTCGTCTGTAGTTTCCTGCTCATAGAAATCGCAGTACTGCACCATGCCCGCCAGCTCCACCAGGCGTTTTAGTGTGAGCTCACCCCATTGGCCGCGCACTTCGGGGCGTCGCAGGGCCTGTACCAGGTTGCGCGTCTCACTCTGCAGCATTTCCTGAGTCTTGATCATGGAGTCCATATACTGGCGCAGGGAACCATAAGCCTCTTTGCGTTCCTTCTCGATGCTGTGAATCTGTTGCTCGGTCTTTTCCAGCGCTGCCTTGATAGGCTTGATCAATTCCTCGACTGCCTTACCCTTCTGGTCGAGTTCGCCCTTGGCTTCGGCTTGCAGCCGTTTGAGGGTCTGTTCTGCCAATTGGATGAAAGACTGGTTGTTGGCGTGCAGTGCCTTGGTCGACAGGCTGCTAAAGGTGCTTTCAAGTTCAGACAACCTGTCTTCGGCATGTTGCTGCTCCAGTTGCAGCCGTGTTTCGAGTTGCGCCACGCGGCGTTGGCTGCGTAACTGGGCAATCAACCAACCAATGGCTACGCCTATGACAAGGGCCAGCGCGATCAAAGTAATTATTACCGGACTTGATTCAGTGATGTTCATTGAGCCAGCTTAATATTTCCCCGGGTGTGTTGACCAGCCCGTCCGCTCCCCAGTTTTCCGGAGTGTCATCGTCACGTATATAACCAAACAGGGCCACCAGTGTTTTCATGCCGGCCCGTAACCCGGCCTGGATGTCACGTTCGGCGTCGCCAATGTAGAGACACTGCTCGGGCTGGCTGCCCGCTATCGCGCAGGCATGCAGCAAGGGTTCGGGATGAGGCTTGCTATTGCGGGTAGTGTCGCCGCTGACCACCGCTGCCGGTGTGTGGTCGAGCTCCATGAGCGCCAGCAAGGGGTCGGTGAGCCAGGACGGTTTGTTGGTAACAATACCCCAGTTCATTCCAGCGGCGAGGATGCCGTCAATTGCCTTGTCTATGCCGGCAAACAGCGTGGTGTGCTCGCAGAGATTGTTTTTATACAACTCCAGAAAACGTTGCCGCAGTAATTCGAATTCCGCCGTATCAGTCTCAACATCGAATCCAAGTTTTATCAGGGCCTTGCCGCCAAAAGAGGCCTGTTGGCGAATGGTTTCGTAGGGCAGGGGACTTTGCCCCTTTTCCGCCAACAAGGTGTTCAACGCCAGCGCCAGGTCGGGCGCGGTATCGGCGAGGGTGCCGTCCAGGTCAAACAAAACAGTGCGTATTACAGTTGATCGCAGTGCCGGGGCCTCAGTCATCTGCGCGTGTGCTGTGGGCGATATAATTTACGTCGACGCCGGGGCCAAGGGAGTAGCTTTTGACCAGCGGATTGTAGTGCATGCCGATGAATTCCTGGATTGTGAGACCGGCGGCCCGCGCCCAGCGATCCAGTTCCGAGGGACGGATGAATTTGGCATATTCATGAGTGCCCTTGGGTAATAGATTCAGCACATACTCAGCACCCACAATGGCCAACAACCACGACTTGGGATTGCGATTAAGCGTAGAGAAAAAGACATGGCCCCCGGGCTTTACCAGTTTTGCGCAGGCAGCGATGGTGGAGGCCGGATCGGGAACGTGCTCCAGCATTTCCATGCACGTGACAATATCGTAACTGCCGGCAGCCGAATCGGCCAGGCCTTCCGCGGTGATTTTCTGGTAGGTCACCGACTCGCCACTTTCCTTGAGGTGCAATGTGGCCACACTCAAGGGGGCCTCACCCATATCGATACCGGTAACGTCGGCACCGCGCGCTGCCATGCTCTCTGAGAGTATGCCACCGCCACAGCCGACGTCGACCACCTTCTTGCCCTTGAGTCCGGTGCGTTCGTCGATAAAGTCGAGACGCAGTGGATTGATCTCATGCAACGGCCGGAACTCGCTATTAGGATCCCACCAGCGCGACGCCAGTCGCGCGAATTTATCGATCTCGTTGGGATCGAAATTTTGATTGGCGGTAGTGCCTGCCATGTTTACTGCTCCGAATTCGCTGCGGCTATTTTATCACGCCAGCGCTGTGCCTTGGTGATAATTGTTTTTTCATCCATCGTGGTCAGTTTGCGACCGGTCAGCAACAATTGGCCCGCCACCCACACATCTGTGATTTGGTCTCGGCTGGCCGCATACACAATCTGTGAAATCGGGTCATATACGGGTTGTGTCGACACACTGTCGAGATCGACAGCGATCATGTCCGCGGCTTTGCCTTTTTCCAGCGACCCGGTGAGACCATCCAGTCCCAGGGCCTTGGCACCATTGAGAGTCGCCAGACGCAACGCCGTGTGTGCCGGCAACGCTGTGGCGTCATCACTGCTGCCCTTGGCCAGCAACGCAGCCGTACGCATCTCGCCAAGCATGTCGAGGTCATTGTTGCTGGCAGCGCCGTCAGTTCCCAGTGCTACATTGACACCGGCGGCCAATAAGTCTGTTACCGGGCAGAAACCGCTTGCCAGCTTGAGATTGGATTCCGGGCAATGGACAACGCTGGCATTGTTATCTCCAAGGAGCTGAATTTCCTCGACAGTGGTTTGGGTAAAATGAACCGCCAGCAGATTGGGATTCACCAGATCCAGTTTGTGCAAGCGCTCCAGTGGTCGCATACGGCTGGCTTTTTCGGCCTCGGCGACTTCGTTCGCGGTCTCATGCAGATGAATATGTACCGGCCGGTTCAGTTCATTATTGAGTACAGAGATTTTTGTTAATGGCTCATCCGAGACTGAATAAGGCGCATGGGGGGCGAAGGTGGTGCTCACGAGTTCACTATTGCGCAGCTCGTCATGCAGCTTCAGGCCCTTCTCCAGGTACTCTTCCCATGATTGGGCGTAGGAACTGGGGAAGTCGAGCACAATCATACCAACCGAGGCGCGCATCCGTACCTCACGCACAACCCGGGCCACGTCTTCGGCAAAAAAGTACATATCGTTAAAACAAGTGGTACCGCTCTTCAGCATCTCGGCCATGGCCAGGCGCGCGCCATCGGCAACAAATTCGCTGCTTACCCATTTGGCCTCCGCCGGCCAGATATGCTTTTCCAGCCATTCCATTAGCGGCAAGTCATCGGCCAACCCGCGGAACAGGGACATGGCCGCGTGGGTGTGGGCGTTGATAAAGCCTGGAAGTAACGCGTGGCTATCGAGATTAATGGTTTCGGCCGAACGGTATTTTTTCTCCGCCTCGACGGTGGGCAGCACGTTGACGATTTTGCCGTCACAAATTACCACACTGTGGTAGTCAAGTACTGTGTTGTCGGGCTCGACGGGGATGACCCAGCGGGCATTTATCAGGAGGTCGATATTCATCTATAGAAAAACAATAATTTTCGAGTAATATGTTGGCCGTGGCAAAGTATGCCACTTAGGGAGCGGCCTTACTAACATGAAGTTGTAGGGAGAGTAGGCTGCATCGATAATGTTTTCTGTTTTTTTGTTGAGAGGAAGAACATGAATAAATATAAAATAGGGATTATTGCCGCATCGTTAATGGCGGCTGTTTCGTTTAACACTCACGCAGGTAACATAAATTATAATTATGTCGATCTATCCTATGCTAGTGCCAACGCAAGTGGAGTTGGTAGCGGAAGCGGTTTCGCGGGTGCGTTTTCAGCCAGTGTTAGTGACAATCTAGCTATTGTAGGTGTTTATGACTCAGCGAGTATATTAGGCATCAGTGCTTCTGACCTACAAATTGGCGTCGAGTATCATCAACAATCTAGCGATACGAGCGACTGGTATGGCGATTTAAAATACAGGAGCACCAATCTAGCCGGGATAAGTCCAACCGGATTTATGACTACATTCGGCGTACGGGTGGCAGCAAGCAAAAAAGGCGAGTTCAAAGCTGGAATCGGTTACAGTACCTTAACCGTATTCGGTGTCACCTTTAGTGGAATGATTTTTGATATTGGTGGCGTTTATAATGTAAGCGATAACATAGGCATCACTTTTAACTATTTCAGTGACCCGGATTCATTCGGTTGGACCATCACGAAGGTTGGTGTTCGATATGCTTTCTAAGTAGCTCATAAAGCTAACTTTGTAATAAAGGCCGGCGAATTCGTCGGCCTTTTTTTGAATCAAAAATTGGGGTCAGAGCCGAGGCTACTGACCCCGTAGTCCATAGTGGGTCAGACCTAAATAACCCACTGATATAAAACAGGAATGATGAAAATATATGCCCGTTTTCGGGCTTAAATGCCACTTTTCAGGGATGAAAAGACTGTTATAAGCTGGTGGAGGGAGAAGGTGTCTGCGCGAGAGTATGTCGGGGGTGCAGCCACCAACAAAATAAACCAACCCACGCCCGCGCTCAGCCAACAAAACGCTTTGACGTTATGACGTCATAGTGCGCATTTTATCGTATGAGCAACACCTCCAAAGGCGCAGCTGTCTATTTTGACCCGGCGCTTCACCGTGCCCTGCGGGTGAAGGCGGCGGAAACCGAGCGATCACTAGCAGACCTCGTCAACGATGCGGTGCAACTCAGTCTTGCGGAAGATGCAGAGGACCTGGCTGCATTCGAGGACCGGGTAAATGAAACCAGTTTGCCCTATGAAAACGTCGTCAAAGATCTGAAACGGCGTGGAAAAATATAGAGTTTCCATTAAACCCTCCGCGGTGAAAGAAATTGAAGCCATACCGCAAAAGAAAGAACGGCAACGCATCATCCGGCGTATCGGTCAACTGGCCAACAACCCCCGTCTTCCGGGTTCGACAAAACTGTCTGGCCACAACAAGTATTGGATACGCCAGGGTGTTTACCGCATTGTTTGCGGCGTTGAAGACAACAAGCTCGCCGTCGTCGTAGTGAAAGTGGGTCATCGAAAAGAGGTGTATCGCAGCGCTCTCTAATTCAACTCCCAACATTCGGTCTTGTAGCTTTTGACTTCCCGCGACATCGGGAGACCGCTTTCGGCTTCCTCGGCAACTGCTCCATGCGTTGCTCTACCTCCTGCGTCCATGCAGTCGTGCCTCTTGCGGCACTCGTACGTCCATGTACATCGCGCCGAGCATCGCAAGGAAAAATAAAGGAACGAATCCTTTGTTGAGCCCGAGGCGGACAGTAGTCCGACCGGCGAGTTGGATTCGCGACCCAGGTTTTTCCGCGACGCGCAGGATTAAGCGAACGGCTGTCGCAGGTGGTTTTGGGTACTTTTACCCCGCTGGGCACAAGTACCGAAACAAAAGTACCTAGCCTTCGGGTGCGAATACCCGATTCAAATTAACCGTTGAAAGCGGAACAAAATGTTATTCTCCTCTCCCATGAACAACCCCACCTCAATACCGTTCGACCACATTCGGCCCGTCTTGTGGGAAGCTGGCAAACTCAAACTCATCGACCAACGCATCCTGCCGGGCAAGTTTGAGCACATTTATTATGATGATGTGACTGCGGTAGCACAGGCCATTACTGACATGGTGGTCCGTGGAGCTCCGGCTATTGGGATTACCGCCGCCTACGGAGTCGTACTGGCGGCGCGAACACACCATCAGGCCGATGTCGATAACTGGCGCACAAATATTGTTGCTAATCTGGAGCATCTGAAACAGGCGCGGCCGACGGCGGTGAATCTGGTATGGGCAGTCAACCGTATGCAAAAGGTCATCGACTCCATCGAGGAGGGTGCCGATCCTGAGCCGGTGTTACTGACTGAGGCCGGCAGAATTCTGCAAGAAGACATTGCTGCCAATCACAAAATGGGTGCGATGGGTAAGAGTCTGCTCGAGCCAGACAGTTGTGTGTTAACACACTGTAACGCCGGCGCCCTGGCCACCGGGGGCTATGGCACGGCGCTGGGTGTGATTCGTGCCGGTTTTGCTGGCGGCAGGATTAAACATGTGTATACCAATGAAACGCGCCCATGGTTGCAGGGTGCGCGTCTCACGGCCTGGGAAATGGTGCAGGAACAGATTCCGGTAACGCTGTTGGCCGATGGCGCCGCAGCGTACTTGATGAAGCAGGGCAGGGTGCAGTGGGTGATAGTCGGCTCCGATCGCATTGCCGCCAATGGTGACGTGGCCAACAAGATTGGCACCTATGCAATTGCGGTGGCCGCGCGCCATCACGGTATCAAAATGATGGTGGTTGCACCCACAACAACCGTCGATATGGCTACTGCCAGTGGGGGTTTGATTCCCATCGAGAATCGCAGTGCGGACGAAGTCCTGACCTATGGTGGGCAGCGTATAGCGCCGCAAGGCGCCGCGGCGTGGAATCCAGCCTTTGATATCACGCCAGCGGAACTGGTGGACGCCATTGTTACCGAAAAGGGCATTGTGGAGTCGCCAAACGCCGAAAAAATAGCCGCCATGATGGCCAAAAAATAGCCAAAATACTGCCATGTTTCGCTGCACAACAGATGCAGTGATACCCCATGACGTGGTAAAATATGCCCCAGTTTTGATCGTCTAAACCCAATCGTTGGGCTGCGGAATCAACCCGTTTTCTCAAGTCTTCTGGGTCCGGCGCGCGTCGCCGGCAAACGC
>SDBS01001291.1_pt1 | contig 25372 bp, 18 predicted proteins | sample 2277091 | NCBI WGS metagenome assembly SDBS01 (sample SAMN10404972, study PRJNA504765) | marine sediment metagenome | isolation source: marine sediment core GS10_PC15, 163 cmbsf | place: Arctic Ocean: Southern Knipovich Ridge | collected 2010
CCCATGGCCTTAAATGAGGTGCAAATATCCATACATTTAAATATTTAACATATAACGTCCGATGTGTCAAGTCTTTTTTTTGCGACGCCGCGATTACGCGCCGAATTTCTTAGCCCGGTCCGCCAGGTTGAGCAATATGGGCAGGAGGTCCCGGCCGCGCAGGCGGCCCGCTCCGCCCGTGGCCGCGGCCCGCTCGCCGAACGATTCGACGGCGTCTGTGCGCGCCCCCGGGCCCCAAAAGACCACCGGGACGGCGTCGCCGCTGTGGTCGCGGACGGCGACCGGCGTAGCGTGGTCGCTCAACAGCGCCACGTGGCAGGCCGCCGGGAGGTTCTCGAGCAGCGGCGCCGCGGCGGCGTCTATCCGTTCGATGACGTCTACCTTGGCCGCGGCGTCGCCGTCGTGGCCGGCGACGTCGGGCCCTTTGACGTTCGCCAGGACGAGGTCGTATTTTTTCAAGGCCTCGGCCGTGGCCGCCATAAAAGCGCCGAGGTCCGTATCCAGGCCGCCATTAACGGCTTCCGGCAGCGGAACGACGTCGAGGCCGCAGTATCGCGCGATACCGCGGATCAAGCCCACTTCGACGACCGCCGCCGCGGTCAGGTCGTAGAGCTGCGTTACGCGGGGTATGTGGGGAGCGAGGCCGGCGCCCCGCGGCAAGAGAATATTGGCGGGCGGAAGGCCGCGCTTTTCGCGCTCGCGGTTTACGGCGTGGCCCTTGAGCGTTTCGTATGACAGCTCGACGAATTCGTTGACGACGGCCGCCGTTTTCCGGTCTTCGGGCGTAGCGCCGGCGGCCCGGGCGACGGCGGCGCCCTCGTCGTGGGGGTCGACGTCGCTGACGGCGGCGCCCAGGCCGTCGCCGCGTAGGACGAGCGCGGCGCGGTGGGCGGTCGATTCCTTGATGAAGCATTTGACGCCGGCGAGCTCGACGCCGTCGAGGGGCGCGACCAGCTCCGCGGTCCCCTCCGTTATGCGGCCCGCGCGCCGGTCCTTGACCAGCAACTCGCCGTCGCGCTCTTCCACCGTGGCGAAGTTGCACCGGAACGCCACTTCGCGCGGGCGCACGTCCATGCCGGCGCCCAGCGCCTCGAACGGCCCGCGGCCGGTGTAGTACTCGTACGGGTCGTAGCCCAACAGCGCCAGGTGGGCGGTGTCGGAACCGGCGCATACGCCGGGCGCTATCGGGTCCAGAAGGCCGTTTTCGCCCAGCCGAGCCAGCCGGTCGAAGTTGGGGGTGCGGGCCGCCTCGAGCGGCGTCTTGCCGTCCAGCTCCTTTACCGGCCTGTCAGCCACGCCGTCGCATATAAATATCAACATTTTACCTTTAGGCGCCATATCAGTATGCCTTCGCGAAGTACACCCAGACTTTGGCTTTACCGCCGCACCCGGCGCAATTCTTGTCGCCCGCGTCTTCCGGCTCGAGCGGGATAAAGCGGATGGTGGCGCCGGTCTCGTCGGCGATTTGGCCTTCGCACGCCGTTTCGCCGCACCACGGCGCGCGGACGAAGCCGGGCCGGCCCTCGAAGAGGAGGTAGAAGTCGTCGCGGTTGTCGACGGTTTTGGTGTTTTCACTTAAATACGCCGTGGCCGCGGCGAGCATGTCCCCCTGTATCGTCTCGAGTGTGTCCTTGGCCCACGCTGCGATTTTATCGCGGGGTACCGCCGTTTTCTCGCGGGTGTCGCGCCGCACCGCGGTGACGACGCCCTTTTCGACGTCCTTGGGGCCCAGCTCGAGCCTGAGCGGCGCGCCGCGCAGCTCCCATTCGTTGAACTTCCAACCCGGCGTGTGCTCGTCGCGGTCGTCGAGCTTCGCGCGCAGCCCCGCGGCCTTGAGCTCGTCGGCTAGCGCGCGCGACTTGGCCAGGACGTCCTCCTTGGTTTTCTCGAAGGTGATGGGGACGACGACCGCCTGCACCGGCGCAACGCGCGGCGGGAGCTTAAGGCCGGCGTCGTCGCCGTGGACCATGATAAGGGCGCCTATCAAGCGGGTGGTGACGCCCCACGACGTCTGCCAGACGTAGTGCAGTTTGTTATCCTCTTCCAGGTACGTGATGTCGAAGACCTTGGCGAAATGCTGACCCAGGTTGTGGGACGTGCCGGCCTGCAGCGCCCGGCCGTCGGGCATCAGCGCCTCCACGGTATATGTTTGGAGGGCGCCCGGGAAGCGTTCGCGGTCGGTCTTGACGCCCGTATATACCGGCACGGCCAGGATTTCGCGCATAAAGTCCCTGTATAGCTCGAGGATCATCAGCGCTTCCTCGTGGGCTTCGTCGTCGGTGCGGTGGGCGGTGTGGCCCTCCTGCCACAGGAACTCGGTCGTCCGCAAAAAGAGGCGCGTAACCTTCTCCCACCGGACGATATTGGCCCACTGATTTATCAAGACCGGGAGGTCCCGCCACGAGCGGATCCATTTGGCGTACATCTGGCAGATGATGGCCTCCGAAGTCGGCCTGAGGGCGAGACGTTCCTCCAGCACTTCGGTGCCGCCCTGCGTCACCCACGCCACCTGGGGCGTAAAGCCCTCCGTGTGTTCGGCCTCTTTGGCCAAGAACGATTCCGGGATCAGCAGCGGGAAGTACGCGTTCTCGTGGCCGGCGGCTTTGATCCGCGCGTCGAGGGCGTCGCGGAGCAGTTCCCAGATGGCGTAGCCGTACGGCCTGATCACCATACACCCGCGCACCGGCGCGTAGTCGGCGAGCTCGGCCTTGCGGACGACGTCGATGTACCACTGCGAGAAGTCGACGTCGCGGCGGCAGAGATCCTTCACGAATTTTTTTTCGCCTTGTTCTTCCATGGCAGCTCCATTGAGGCTTTATGGGGAGTCCCGGTACCCGCGACGGGTTTGGGCAAAGTGTACTTATTTAATTGGCGCCGCCCGCCGCCTCCGCCGCGGGAAGCGGCGCCGGGGCGGCGGGGGAGGGCGCGTCGCTCGAGAGTAACAAGGCCGCCCTGTTTACCGCGGCGGCCGCGGCTATGGCTACGAAAAACGTCTGGCCCCCTCTCAGTATCGTCTCGAACGAGCCGGCGACGATGGTCGCTATAAACAGCGCCTCGTACACAGCGTTTAGAAGCAAGTATTGGCTCAGGCCGGCGCCGCGGCAGAGGCGCTCGTTCTCGCGGAACAGCCGGTAGGTCGCGATCATCAACCCCAGGAAGAAACAGAAGCCGACGACGCCCGTACTGACGAGGACTTCCAGTAAGCCGCTGTGGACGGCCCTGGCATGCTCCGCGGCGCCGCGCGCTTCCGCCGCGTATTCGGCCCGGTAAATCGTCCCGAAGGTCCGGGGCCCGACGCCTATGATGGGCGAGGTCTTGAAGACTTCCAGCGCGGAACGGTAGATGTAGCCGCGCGAGCCGCCGAGGACCTCTTCCGTCTCGCCGGCGAACAGCGCGCCGAACCACTGCTCTTGCCGGCTTCTGTATTGCTCCGGTATCAAGATCAGCGTGACTACCAATATAGAGGCAGCCAGCAGATAGGGGATCAGGTTCCTGCGCCTTTTTATCAGTTGGTACGTAAAGGTTATTATGATGGTTAACAGGCCGCCCCGCGAACCGGTGAGTATAATTGTCACGAGGCACGTGCCCAGGCCGCATAGGAAGAGAAACCTCTTTTTAGCGTCCGTCGCGGCCAGCGACAGGACGAGCAACATAGCGGCGGCGAAGTTCGCCACCATGGCCAAGCCGTTCGGGTTGCCCATGGCCCCCGCGGCGCGTACGACGCCGCTCAACGCTGTGGAACCAATCCCGGTAACGCAAGAGACGAGCAGCGACAGTACGAAGAACCACGTGTAGCGCACGAACCATTTCGCCTCGGCGAATAGATTTATGAAGATGATGTATAGAATTATATTCTCGAGCAGTTGGAACGTAGCCGTCCATACCTTCGCCCACGCCAGCGCCCGGAACGCTGATATCAGCGTGGCACCTAGAAAGCCGTATAAGAATACTAATTGCGTTTTGTGGCCGAAGACGATTTTCTCTTTTTTGGTAACGACCAGCGCTATGAACCCGATGAACGTGAAGAGGCCGATGCTCTTGGTGAGAGTGACGCCCAAGCCGCGGAAGAGGTGCTCCAGCCGCAGGCCCCGGGAGAAAGAACGGTAAACCCTCAATGCTACGAGACCGATTTGGGGCTTCGTAATAATTACCAGGAACAACGCCAGGAATACGGAGAGTTGGAGCAGCCTCGTCGCGGAGCCCCTTAATAACAAAAAGTAAGATATTACCGCCAGCAGCACCAACGCCGACGCCGTCAACGTCCGCCGCAGGTTCGTGCCCCACAGCGCGCCCCGGAGCCGGCGGCCCGCGGACCGAAGCGGCCCTTCGCCGCCCGGTTGCCTTCCTGCAATTTTTAACCGCGTCGCCATTCTTTTATCGCAACTACAATCGCAACGGCGCCTGACGGGTCCGTTTACTTTTTGCGGTCCCCTTCGTCGCCGCTATTTCTGTGGAATATTACCAGATTAAGCAGAAATGTAAAAGGCTTTTGTCGGAGGGTTGGGGTGAATGGCATTGGCTCGAGCGTTATGTTATATTTCGAACGCGATGAGAAGGACCGTCGCTATCGCGCTCGTTTGTTGTTCCGCGGCTGCGGCGCAGTGGCGCGCCGAGGAACCGCCGCCGGGCCAAATCGTCGTAGCCAGGCTGAAGTACGGCGGCGGCGGCGACTGGTACGCCAATCCCACCAGCCTCCCCAACCTCCACCGCGCCCTCCGCGAACGCGCCGGCCTGCCCTCGGCCCGAATTAAGGACGACGTCGTCGCCGACGTGGCCACCGACGCCGTCTTCGATTACCCGATTTTATTCATGACCGGCCACGGCAACGTCCGCTTTACGGAGCGGGAGCTGGCGCGGCTGCGCCGCTATTTGGAGCGCGGCGGCTTTCTGCACGTCGACGACAACTACGGCCTGGACGAGTCCTGGCGCCGCGAGTGCGCGCGGCTCTTCCCGGAGAGCCCCCTCGTCGAGCTGCCGCCGGACCACGAGATATATCGCATCTATTACGACTTCCCGGACGGCCTCCCCAAGGTACACGAGCACCACGGCGGCCCGCCCCGCGGCTACGGCGTCTATTATAAGGGCCGGATGGTGATTTTCTATTCCTACAACACGGACCTGGGCGACGGCTGGGAGGACGCCGACGTCCACGACGACCCGCCGGACAAGCGCGGGGCCGCGCTCAAGATGGGCGTGAATATCGTCGTATATGCGCTGACGCATTAAATTATAGTTGATTTACCGGAAATAGGTTTTTATATTGGTTAAAGGGATGTTTAAAGGAGAAAGGTACCTAAATGAAAAAAGAGAGCGATTTAACCTTTGCGCCCGATAAACCCGTTTTCCGGAGGGCGGAAGATTTGCTCGGCCGGGTGGATTTCGCCGAGAACCTCGCGCGGGCTTTAGGGCGGTGGAATGAGGATGGTAGTTTAGTTGTAGCGGTATACGGTTCGTGGGGGGAAGGTAAAACGTCGCTAAAGAATTTCGTATTAGATTTTTACGAGGAAAATGAAAGCGAAGCACCTTACGTCGTCGAGTTTAATCCGTGGGAATGGGCTAGCCAAGATAAAATAAACGAGGCGTTTTTTAAAGATATTAGTCGAGGCCTTGGTAATAAAAAATTTCCTTCTGAATTAAAGGATGCATCCCGTAAATTATACCTTTTAGGGGAATGGTTAAACGAACTCCGCTCAACTGCCGGTTCTGTACCTAAGGTAATCTTATATGCTTTGTTCGTTATTAGCCTATTCGGTATCCTAGTAGACGTTGAATATTTGCGGTTTTTCGGATACGTATTTTTATTTTTATACGGGGCAGGTTTATTTTTAGAATTGTTCGGTTTGATTACTAAGTTAAGGTCAAAATGGTTGGCGGTATTAAGCGCTAAAAGCCTCGAAAGTATTAAAGACGATATAAAAAAAATACTCAGAAAACTAGGTAAACCTGTTCTAATAGTTATTGACGATATAGATAGGCTATCGCCGGGAGAAATCAAACTTGTTTTCCAACTAATCAAGGCCAACGCGGATTTCCCCAAAGTAGTATACTTAACTCTTTTCGAGAGGCATATCGTAGAGAGCGGGCTCGAAACCGTTATGAGGCAGGAAGGTAAAGGATTCTTGGAGAAGATAGTACAGGTGGGGTTCGATTTACCTAAAATCGACACTAGTAGGATAAAGCTATATATCCAAGACGGATTGGAACGCGTCACGAAGGATTATAAAAAGCAGGATATCGAGGAGCTCTATTACGAAATGCCGTGGTATTATGTCTTTGACTCAAATTGCCTACCGTTTTTTAATACCCTAAGGGACGGTAAAAGGTTTTTTAATAGCCTTGCTTTAAATTTGAAGGCGGTATCTAAGAATAAAACGCTCGAGGTAAATTTAGAGGATTTTATAACGTTGGAAATCCTACGCGTATTCGAACCGGCCGTTTATCGGAATATTTATTTGAACAAAGGATCATTAACTAGGCGCGATTACGAAAATACTAGTAACTCCGAACAATATAAAAAAATAAGGGAAGACGTCGCAAGCTCTGTTAATTCAATTATCGAATCGTCCACGGAAAGAAATATAGAATCCGTTAGGGAAATCGTTAAGTATTTATTCCCGACCGTAGAAAGCGCTTTGGGGGGTAGTCGTTCTTCCAAGGGTTTCGCTGAAAATTGGCTTTCGAGGTTGAGGATGTGCCACGTAAGAAACTTCGATCGCTATTTTATGTTACGTTTAGGCGAGAACGATTTATCCCAATCAGAAGTAGACAGTTTAATAGAGGCTACTGCAGACCGCGTCGGATTCGAAAAGAGCCTTCGAAAATTAAAGGCGGAAGGTATTTTAAAACCGGCTTTCTTTAGACTCCGGGCTGCTATTAAAGCCATCCCGTTAGAAAACGTAAAACCTGCAGCAACCGCTATTCTAGACTTCGGTGACGATTTAGTCGACGTAAGTACCCGGTATAATTGGGATGCTCCTGATTACGGAGCGAAGTCCTTGTTAACCGACATGTTTCGCATATACTCCGATACGTCAAAGAGGTTAGGGGTTTTACGCGAGGTTTTTAACGATACTTCGGGGCTTTATCTTCCAGTATTATTCGTTCATAGCTCAATACCGACCGAAGACGCCCCCAGGGAATCTTATCCCAATTTCTATTTAATACCCGACGAAAATTTGGGTGAGTTTAAAAAGATTTGTATATCTAAAATAGAAGATTTTGCTAAAAAAGGCGCGTTAAAAGAAAGTCCGGGGGTTGGTTTGATCTTGCATTGTTGGAATGAATGGGGGGTGTCTGGAAGAGCATCAGAATGGGTAAACAATTTATTAGAAGAAAAAAATGGTGCGGCTGTATTTTTAAGCGGGTTTTTGTACATTAGGTCCCCAGAATCCGGATACGTAAGATTGGAAGAAATCAAACCGTTAGTAGATATTGAATATCTCCGGGGGAAGGTTTCAGATATGGATGTCGTCGATTTGGAAGATTTTGCGAAGTTAGCTATATCGGCTTTTAATGACGCTGTTAATGCGTCAGGGAATTCAGATACCGCTGGTAGTTGAAGGTTTCCGTTCCTTAATAGGCATAGTTAATAATTAAACCGTAACGCCCCGGCCGGGGTCGATACTAATGTTGCGAATCCGAACGGTTTTATGTTATAATAAACAAGTCGCAACGGGCCGCAAGGCCGTCACCGCTAACCAATCAAGAGTAAGGAGGTCGCCCATGCCACGTTAGTTTCGCCCGGAGCCGGGATATGGCGGCGGACGATTCTACATTGGCACAGGCGATTCGCAGCGGCGACGAAGCGGCCGCGACGTCTTTTTACGAGAAGTATTGCGGTAAGATCTACCGCATGATGTACTTCTCGTCGAGCAGCGAGGTGCAGGCCGAGGACCTTACACAGGCCACGTTCCTCGCCTTTTTCGAATCGCTGCCTCGCTTCCGCGGCGAATCCCGCCTCTCCACCTGGCTTTACGCCATCGCCAAGAACGTCCTCCGCAACTACTACTCCCGTAAAAAACGGAAACGCGAGGTTCCGCTCGACGACCGCGGCGCCGCGGGCGAGATGCGCTCGTACATCGACGGCCTGGTGTCGGAGGAGGACCCACCCGAGAAACTGTTGGCGCGCGAGGAGGCGACGGTCGTCGTTCGCGCGGTGCTGGCGCGGTTGACGACTTCTTATCGCGAGGTCCTCACGCTTCGCTATTTCGACGGCCTTTCCAACGCCGACGTGGCGGCCGCGCTCGGGAAAAAGGAGAGCACCGTCCGCGTCCTGTTGCACCGGGCGTCGAAGGCGTTCGCGCGCGAGCTTCGGCGGATGGAGGCGCGCGCCGGCGGCGAGCTTGTCGAGAAGCCGAACGCGCGAGCACAAAGGCGCAATTAAAAATTAGTAGGGAGCCTAAGGCCGTTCTAAAAGGTCGCGCTTAAGACGTTTAGGGCGGTTTTTTTGTTTTAGAATGTGTTTTAAGCTTGACGCAACAGTTTAAATAGGTTAGATTATAACGTGGGATAGTACGGTTTAGGTTCGTATGTTTCCCCCATCAAGGGGAGGTACATATATGAGACGCTTATGGCTAAAAACTTTGCTCGTCGTTGCCGCGGCGTTGGCGTGCGTGGCCGCGTCGGATTTCGCCGCCAAGTCGGCGGGCAGCGCCGGCGTACCCAAAGGCGTCGAACCCGGCGCCGTCGTGCCGTCGGGGCCGGGCCGGGACGACGAGCCGCCCGGCGGCCTGGTCCAATATTTCCGGGCTACGGGCGAGAATTGCTACCTCGTCTTCTCCAATTTCGGCCTGTTCGGTTGTTACGCCTTCCAGAAAGACTACGGCTTTCACTACAACGTAGGGGTTTACTCCCCTCCCGAGAAACACGCCGGCCTCTACTCCTGGACCGACGCGCCCACTTTGGCCAACTACCACAACTTCGTAAATACCACCACCACCATACCCATCTGGCTCGAGCTACCCGGGGACGCGACGAGCATCGCGGTCGAGTATTGGGCCAAGTGGGACATCGAGGAAAAGTTCGACGGCGTGGAGCTTGAGATAGCAAAGGAAAGCGAGCCCACCAACTGGAAGAACCTCCGGCCTACGAGCACCGTGCGGGGTTCCGGTCAATTGGGGCAGCCGGACCCGACCCATTATTATTACGAGGGCAGGACCAACGTTTGGAAGTTGGAGAAGGTCGACATCTCGAGCTACAAAGGGTCGAAGGTAAAGCTGCAGTTTCACTTCCGGGACGATATGACCAACCGGGAGTACCATCACGGCATCTACGTCGACGACTTCCGCGTCGTACGCGACGGCAGCACTCGGATTTACGACAACGGCTTCGAGCACCCCGGGACCGACGATTGGAAAACGGTAGTAATCCGCGGCGACCCGGTGGTCGATAAATGGGGTTACAGCCAGGCGCTGCCGGCGGAGGTCAATTTTCTCAACAACGGCCAGTTCATGGTGGGAGCGTCGTCCTCCTACGTCGCCGACGCGTTCGAGCCGGATTGGGCGGCTACGTCCATAGGTTGGAACAAGCTCGTTAATTATTCCAACAGCGCGACGCGCGGCCCGGCCATGCCCGAATATCGCGTCGACCAATATATGTACGCCTACCGCGATTACGTGATCGTCGACTGCTACGTGAAGAACGGCAAGCCCGAAACGCAGGGTAACATCTACGCCGGCGTCCGGATGAACATCGACATCAGGCATAACGAGTTGGAGAGAGACGACGACGAGCGCGTTACCTACAAGGGCGCGAACCGGATGGCGGCGTTCTTCGACGACGGCCAGCTGGACGAGCCGCAGTGCGGCTTGCTGTACTTACATCCCGAGAACGGGACGCCCAAGTCGGTCAATTTCACCAGCAACATGGATCTGTGGACCAACGATAGCGCCAACTTCACGGCCATGAGCAACGGCAACTACGATTACCTCAATACCAATTCCCCCGTAAATCGGTGGGCCGTGGTAATAGGCCAGGGGCCGCACTCGCTTGACATGAGTGAGGTCTTCCGCTTCACCTTCGCCATCGTGGGCGGCGACGACGAGGACGACCTCTTGAAGAACGCCGACGACGCCCGGAACATGTACAAGACGCTGCCGGATAAGACGCCTATTAACGTAGCGCCCGCCTCGTTCGGCAAGATAAAGGCGCTGTACCGATAGCGGGAAAACGGCGCATTAAAAAAGGGCCGCGGCGACGCGGCCCTTTGTTTTTTTACCGGGGGAGGCCGCGGCGGCTAGCGTTGCTCGACGTCGCGGTTTACGGCCGCCAGGGCCGGGTCCGCCTCGAGGAGCGCCAAGACGTCGTCGAGGCCGAACATCCCCTTCTTCCCCAGCCGCTCGAATAAACTCCGCAGTAGCTCGTAGTCGGCAGGTTCGTCCAATACGAGGCGGTAGACGGAGAGGTCCGCCCCCTCTCGGGCCGGCGGCAGCTTGAATACGTTGAAGTCTCCGCGGTGGGCGTAGACGTGCGGCGTCACGTGTTCGCGCGACGCGGCGTCGTGGCAGCGCGCGGTCAGCCACTCGAGGAGCGCCGCGGTGAGGACCTCTACGTCGTAGCCGCGGGGGAAGTCGGCCGGCACGTCGTTGTACGAGAAGTCGTAGCCGCCCGAGACGTGCGCCGCGACGGCGTCGCCCGTTATGCGCGGGTCAATAAGCGGGCAGTCCGCCGTTACGCGGACGTAGTGGCCGGCGGGGAATGCTTGCGCCGCGGCGGTCAGCCGACCCAGGACGTCGTCGTCGTCGCCGCGAAAAACGTCGGCGCCCGAAGACCGTGCGCAAGCGTCGACCGCGTCGTCTTCGGCCGCGTCCGTGGTCGCGACCACCACCCGGGCCACGCCGGCGGCCGCCAGGCACCGTTCGACTACGTGAGTTAAAACCGGCTTGCCGGCCAGCGGCAAGAGGACCTTGCCCGGGAGGCGGCTCGAGCCGAGCCGAGCCTGGATTAGTACGTTAACTTCGTCCACGGTGAGCGCCGCGGCGAACGGCGGGATTCCCCATATGTTTACCGCCGGTAATAACGTAGTACCTTATCGACGGCCGTTACGACGTCGGCGACGTCGCGGGCGGTTATGGCGGCGAAGAGCGGCAGCGACAGGATACGTTCGAAAAGCGCCTCCGCCCGGGGGAAGTCGCCAGGCCGGTACCCGTACGCGTCGCGGTAGTACGAGTGGTAGTGAAGCGGTATGTAGTGGACGTTCACGCCGACGTTTTCGGCGCGCAGCGCCCGGAACACGGCGTCGCGGTCTACTTTGAGGGCCTCGAGGCGGAGCTTCACGATGTACAGGTGTCGGCCGTGCCGTACGTTAGGCGGCGTCGGGATGATTTCCAAGTCTTCGCGAGGAAGGAAGGTGTCGTCGTAGGCCGCGGCCACGGCCTGGCGGCGCGCGTCGTCCGCGGTGAATCGCCCCAGCTGCGACAGCGCCAACGCCGCGTTTAGGTCCGGCATGCGGTAGTTGTAACCCAGGCCCGCGACGTCGTAGCGGTAGTCGGCGGCCGGGCCGTGGCGGTCCGTCGCCGAGGTAGTGAGGAAATGGTTCCGGAATAAGCGCGCCTCGGCGGCGACGGCGTCGTCGTCCGTCGTTACGGCGCCGCCCTCGCCGGCGGCGATTTGTTTGACGGCGTGGAAGGAGTAGCACGCGGCGTGGCCCCGGCCTCCCAACGGCTCGCCGCGGTACGCCGCGCCCAACGCGTGCGCGCAGTCCTGCACCAGCGCCAGGTCGTTCTCCCGGCAGAGCTCCTCCAAGGCGGCGACATCGCACGGCAGGCCGCCGAAGTGCACCACGGCCAGCGCGCGCGTCTTCGGCCCCACCTTTCTCGCGACGTCCTCCGGGTCGATATTCAGGTCGTCGCCGACGTCCGCGATGACGGGCCTTCCTCCCGCGACCGCCGCGGCTGCCGCCGTCGCCGCGAACGTGAGCGCCGGGACCACGACCTCGTCGCCGGCTTGCAGCGGCACCGTTTGGTACGCGATGTGGAGCGCCGCGGTGCAGCTCGAGACCGCCACCGCGTACTTCGCGCCGGCCGCTTTCGCGAGCGCGCGCTCAAACGCCGGTATCGCCGGCCCCGTGGTCAGCCACCCGGATTTCAGTACCTCTACGGCCGCGGCCACGTCCTCTTCGGTCAGGACGGGCTTCGAGTAGGGGAGGAATTCCTCCCGCACCGGCGGGCCGCCGTCTACTGCGAGTTTATATGACATCTTTGACCGTCTTAGTTATTCGTCGCCGAACCGCACTATCGTTACGCCCTCGTTGCCGCCCGGGCCCGGGCCGTACGAGGCCGCCGCGGCGTGGGTCCGCAAGAATTGCCGTATCCCGTCGCGGAGGCGGCCGGTCCCGTGGCCGTGGATTATCTCCACGCTCGGCATTTGCGCCGCGACCGCGCGGTCGAGGTACGTCGCGAGCTCGAGGAGGGCTTCCTCCACGGCGTACCCGATGAGGTTCAGGCTCGGCCGGACGTCTCCCTCTATGGATACTTTTACGCGGCCGCGCTTCGGCCGCCCGGCCGCGGGAACGAGGTCGGCCAGGTCGACCCACGCCTCCACGCCGCCGAAGAGAACGCGCGCGCGCCCCTTCGCGGCGTCCACCTCGGCGATCTGCCCCTTGGTCGCCGTACCCCGCACCGTCGCCCACGAGCCCTCCGCGACGGCGCCGGCGGGTTCGGCCCCGGCTGCGGCTCGAGCGGCGAACCGTTCCCGGTGGGCGGCGGCGGCCTTCTCCGCCTCGAGCAGCTTCCGCCGCTGCTCCTCGGCCGCGGCGACGTCAGCCTTTTCGCGCAGTTCGCGGATGATAAGGTTGGCCTGCTGCCGGGCTTCGCGCATTATCTTCGCCGCCTCGCCGTACGCCTCCTCGCGCAGACGGGCCTCGCTAACCTCGTACCGTCGCCGTTCTTCCTCGAGCGCTGCGAGGTTGGTTTCGTACTCCGCTTTCAACGCCGCCAGCTCGTCCGTCAGGGCGGCGGCTTCCGTCTCCCGCCTCTCGAGCCGCGCGAGCAATTCGTGCAGGGATACCTCTTCGTCGCCGAGGGCGCTCAAGACCTCCGCTATTACGTCCTTGGGGAAGGCGAGGCGCTCGAGGATGGCCACCGCCTCGCTCGTGCCCGGGCGGCCGGTCTTCAACTCGTACTTGGGTCGGAGGGTGGCGGCGTCGAAGTCCACCGCGGCGTTGACGAAACCGTCCTCGTCGAGGGCGAACTTTTTGAGCTCGTCGTAGTGGGTGGTGCAGGCCACGCGGGCGCCGCGGCCTTTCAGTTGGTGGAGGACCGTGGTCGCGATAGCGGCGCCGTATTTGGGCGACGTGCCGACGCCGACCTCGTCCAGCAATACCAGCGACCGTTCGCCCGCCGCCTCCAGGAAGCGCCCTATGTTCGTCATGTGGGCCGTGAACGTGCTGAGGTTTCCCTCGATGGACGACTCGTCGCCGACGTCGGCGAAGATGTCGTCGAAGCGGCCGACGGTGCTCCCTTCGGACGCCGGGACCGGGACGCCGGCCAGCGCCATCGCGGTAAGCAGACCCGCGGTCTTGAGGGCGACGGTCTTGCCGCCGTTGTTGGGGCCGGAGATGACCATCCCCACGTAGCCGTCGCCCAGCGCGAAGTCTATGGGTACGACCTCTTCCGGCGCCCGTGACGCCAACAGCAGCGGGTGCTTGGCGGCTAGGAGCGACAGAACGGGTTCCGGCGCCACGGCCGGCGTCGTGCAGTGATAGGCCAGGCCGTAGCCGGCGCGCGCGGCGACGAAGTCCAGCTCGGCCAACAGCTCGACGTCCAGCGTGAGTGCGTCCCGTTCGGCGGCGCATCGCGCCGACAACGCGCGCAGGATGCGCTCCACCTCGGCCTGTTCCGCCGCCGTCAGACCCTCCAGCTCGTTGTTGAGCTCGACCACCGACATCGGCTCGACGAAGGCGGTCACGCCGCTCCCGGAGTGGGCGTGGACGATGCCCCGCACGGCGCCCATGGAGTCGGTGCGTACCGGGAGGACGTAGCGGCCGCCGCGTTGCGTCACTATGGGCTCGCGCAGCGCCCGCTTTATTTTGGTAGACTTGAGCAGCCGCTCGAGCGCCGCTTGGATCTGTTCCCGCTTGGCCGCTACCTTCTTGCGGAGTTGGGCAAGCGTGGGCGTGGCGTCGTCGCGGACGAGGCCGTCGTCGTCTACCTGGCGCGTTATTTCGTCCGCCACCTCGCGCAGCGGCTCGAGGGAAGACGCGTACGCCGCCAGATTGGGATAGTCGCCTTCGGTCCGGAAAACCTTTCTCGCGCGCGCCGCGGCGGCCAGGAAGTCGCGGATTTGGATAAGCTCGGCGCCCGCGATGACGCCCTCCAGCTCCAGCCTCTTCAGCAGCGGCCTGACGTCCGACGTGCCCGACAGCGGTATATCCTCGCCCGAAGACGCGTGCGCCATCATTTCGGCGGCCTCCGCCAGGAGGCGGGCCGCGGCCGCGGCGTCCGGCGCCATTGCCCGGGCACGCTCGGCTCCCAGCGGCGAGAACGCGTACGACGCCACCGCGTCGCGGATGCGGTCGAACTCCAGCGCTTTGAGCGAACTTTCGTCCATCGGCGAAAGTATACCATATCGATAAAATACCCGCAAACTCGTGTATTCCGATAATCCGTACGAAGGCGTGCGGGCGCGCGCTCACCCGGGCGGAGGGGCCAAGTAGGCCGGGCCCTTTTCGCCGTGACCATTTAATAATGATAGAGTTGCAGGGAAGGGCGATTTTTTTTCTTGACGACCGAGGTCGTTTTTAATATATTTACGCTCGGGTAGGGTAGTTTAAACGGGACGTGCGCCGATGGCGAAAACCCAGACGAGCCCTCGAAGCCCTCGATACCGCGCCCGAGGACCGGGGGCCTAAATTTTTATATATTTTACCCGCGTCGCGGGTTTTTTTTTAGAATAAGTATCCGTCCGTATAGGAGAGGCGTACGAGGCGGCCTCGGCCTCAAGTTCTTCGACGACAAGCTCGCGCTCATACCCAACTACCAGACCGAGGCATATAAAGTAGTAATAGAGGAACAGGGGCAAGAGCCCCGGACGGAGGACAAGTCCAACGACTACGTCTACCTCCGCTGCCGGTGGGACTGGATGTAGCCGCGGCGTAAGGCGGCCTTGCGCGCCGGGCGGCCGGTGAGCGAAGTAGGAGCAGGAAGCAATGAAAAAAATATTCGTAATAGCGGCTTTATCGGTCGCCGCGTTGGCCGCCATGCCCGGCGGTTGTCGGAAGGGCGAGGAAGCCGACACCATCCAGGTGAAGGGCAGCGATACGCTACTCATGCTCAGCCAGCGCTGGGCGGAGGCGTTTATGGACGAGAACCCGGAGGCCGTGGTCCAGGTTACGGGCGGCGGCTCCGGCGTCGGCATCACGGCCTTGATAGAGGGCACCACCGACGTCGCCAACGCCTCGCGTCCTATAAAGGACGAGGAGCGGGAAGAGGCCGCGGCCAAGGGCGTCGACGTGAACGAGATCGCCGTGGCGGTGGACGGCGTTTGCTTTATCGTAAACGCCTCCAACCGGCTGACTGAGCTTACCATCGACCAGCTGGGCGACATCTACCGCGGCGAGGCCAAGGACTGGAGCGCGTTCGGCGGCGCCGGCAAGATTATGTGCTACGGCCGGCAGTCCACGTCCGGGACCTACGACTTTGTGAATAAGCACGTCCTCGACAAAGACGACTACCGCGTCGACATCCAGGAGATGCAGGGCAACGCGCTTCTCTGCGACTCGGTCGCCAGAGACGTGAACGGCATCGCGTACGTCGGCTACGGCTACGCCGAGAAGCGCGACGACGTGAAGATCCTGGCGGTCAAAAAGGACGACGCCTCGGCCGCGGTCAAGCCGACTCACGAGGCCGTGGGCTCGATGGAATACCCCATCAGCCGCTACCTTTTCTGCTATATCAACGGCAAGCCCGAGGGCGCGACCAAAGCGTTCCTCGCCTTCGCACTCTCCGACGAGGGTCAGGCCTTGTTGGAAGAGGTGGATTACGTCCGCTTGCACCAGGGCAAACTTAGCGAAAGCCGGGCCGCGCTCGAGTAAGTCTTGCGGCGCGTAAGCGTTGACAGGTCGGGCGAGAATAACACGGAATTTTAATTTCCTGCTCGGGCCGGGGCGCCGCGGCGCTTCGGCAGCCCGGCGGGCCGTCTTTACGTCGAATGGCCGTTATGGACCGTAGCCCGACAAGATATTTGAAGTACGCGCTCCCGGCGGCGATGATATTGCTTTCTTTCGCCGTCGCGGGCGTAATCGGGTGGCTTCTCTTCTGGGGTGGGTTGGCGGCGCTGGGCGGCCAGCTCGCGAACCGCGTCGCGGCCCGCTTCATCCCCCAAAAAGCGCGAGAGGCTTTCGTAAACACTTTGATTACCATCGCCGGCTATTCCGCGATCGTAATCATCGCCTTTGTTTTCCTCTTCATCTTCAAGGAAGGCTTAACCGCGTTCCGCGCGGTCCCGGCGGGCGAATTTCTAAAGAAGGTCTGGCAGCCGGCGGCGGAGGTACCGAAGTACGGCATAATCCCCCTCGCGGCCGGGACCGCTATGGTCACCGCTATCGCGATGGCGGTCGCTATCCCGCTGGGCCTGGGGACGGCCATATACCTCTCGGAAGTGGCGGGCAGCCGCGAACGGGAGATAGTGAAACCGGTGGTGGAGCTTTTGTCGGCCATCCCCTCCGTCGTCTACGGCCTTCTCGGGATGGTCGTGCTGGGCGACGTCATCCCGCGGATTACGGGGACGCCGTTCCGCCTTAACGCCGTCAACGGCGGCATAGTGCTGGCCATAATGCTGACGCCCATGCTCGCCTCGCTGGCGGAAGACGCGCTGTACGGCGTGCCGAGGTCGTACCGGGTAGCGGCGTTCGCGCTGGGGGCGACGAGGTGGGAGACGATCCGGCGGACGGTGGTGCCGGCGGCGGCCTCGGGCGTTACGGCCGCGATCCTGTTGTCGGTGGCGCGGACGCTGGGCGAGACGATGGTGGTCCTCCTGGCTACCGGGAATATGGGGGCCTTTACCGTTAACCCGCTTTCGTCGGTGCGCACCATGACTGCGACTATAGCCATCGAAATGGGCGACGCCGTCTTCGGCGGCGAGCACTATCACGTCCTCTTCGCGTTGGGGGTGGTCCTGTTTTCGATAACGTTCGTCGTGAATCTAATCTCGCAGGTGATTATGGACCGTTTCGCGCGAAGGCTCAGGGGGTAGGCGAGTGGTAAGCGCGACCAGAGCGGCCGTAAAACCCGGCATAACGGCGAGGCGGAAGGTCGCGAACGCCGTGATGAAGCAGGTCTTCCGCGTCCTCACGTACCTGGTAGTCGCGGTCTTCGGCGGCATCATCGTCTACATCTTCGTGCGCGCGCTGCCGGTGTTGAGCCTGACCTTCATTACGCAACCGCCCCGCGACGGCATGCTGGCGGGCGGCGTATTGACGTGTATTTACGGGACGGTGGCGCTCTTGATGTTGACGACGGTCTTCGCCGTTCCGTTGGGCGTCGCCGCCGCCATTTACGTAAATGAGTTTATCGGTTGGGGGAAACGGGCGCGCGTGATACGGGCGGCGGTGAACAACCTCGCCGGCGTGCCCTCCATCGTCTTCGGCCTCTTCGGCCTCGCTTTCTTCGTCGTCTTCCTCAAAATAGGGGCGTCGCTTCTGGCGGCCTCGCTCACGCTGGCCGTCGTCGTATTGCCCATCGTCATCGTCTCGGCGGAGGAGGCGCTGAAAGCTGTGCCGCGGGATTACCGCCTGGGCTCTGCGGCGCTGGGCGCGACGCGCTGGCAGACCATCTCGCGGGTGACGCTGCCGCAGGCCGTCCCGGGTATAATAACGGGGACGATACTTTCTATCGGCCGCATCGCCGGCGAGACCGCGCCCATTCTATTCACCGGCGCCGCGTTCTACCTTCCCCGCCTGCCGGACCATCCCCGCGAGCAGTTTATGGAGCTGTCCTACCACATCTTCGCCATGGCGACGCAGTCCTCGGACATTACGAAGTCGATGCCGATAGCGTTCGGGGCCGCCTTCGTCCTTGTGGCGCTCGTCTCCGCTTTCAATCTCGTGGGGATACTCTACCGCGCCCGGCTGAGGAGAAAGCGGGCATGGTAACGGCCGTCGTGAAATACGAGAAATTTTCGTTCTGGTACGGCGATTTCCAGGCGCTGTACGACGTCGACCTCGACGTCGCGCCGCGGTCCGTCGTGGCGGTAATAGGCCCTTCGGGTTGCGGCAAGTCGACGCTTATCAAGGCCGTGAACCGCATCGCGGAGCTGGAGGCCGACGTACGCGTCGACGGTAAAATACTCTTGGAGGGGGAGGATATCTACGCGCCGAGGGTGGACCTCGTATCGCTGCGGCGCCGCGTCGGCATGGTCTTCCAGAAACCCAATCCCTTCCCGATGTCGGTCTTCGCCAACGTCGCGTACGGGCCCAAGCTTTTCGGCGTGACGAGAAGGGGGGAGCTGGAGGCCGTGGTGGAGGAATCGCTCAAGCGCGCCGCCCTATGGCCGGAGGTCCGCGACCGCTTGCGAACGTCGGCGCTGCGTCTTTCGGGGGGCCAGCAGCAGCGGCTGTGCATCGCCCGCTGCCTCGCGGTCGAACCGGGCGTGCTGTTGATGGACGAGCCGGCGGCCTCTCTCGACCCGACGTCGACCCAGAAAATCGAAGATTTAATAATTGAACTTAAGGAAAATTATACTATCATTATCGTGACTCACAACATGCAGCAGGCCGCGCGCATATCGGGCCGAACGGCCTTCTTGTTCGACGGCCGATTGGTCGAGGTCAACGACACCGAAACCATGTTCACCCGGCCCGATAACAAGCTGACCGAGGATTACATCACCGGCCGCTTCGGCTAAGCCGGAGCGAGTCTTGCCATAGCTAAAGGACGAAGGCGACGTTATGACTCCGGAGAAACACTTTCACGAGGAGTTGGCCGAAGTCAACGATATGCTGCTCGCCATGAGCAGCCTTGTGCTCGAAATATTCGACGACGCCGTCGAGAGCGTCTTGACCGACAATCCCGAGCAGGCGCATAAGGTTATCGACGAGCGCGGCCGCGTGGACAGCCTCGAGGTCGCCATCGAGGAACGCTGTCTGGCGCTCATCGCGCTCCACCAACCGGTGGCGATCGACCTCCGTATGATTATAACGGCCATCAATATCATACGCGACCTGGAGCGCATCGACGACATAGCGATCGACATCTCCTACGACGCTATCGGCTTCCACAAGTTGAAAAAGAAACCCGACACGTTGTTCGACGTACCGGCGTTGGCGCGGGTATCCGCGTCTATGGTGCACGACGCGGTGCGGGCGTTCGTAAAGAGGGACCCGGCGTGGGCGCGACGGATATGCGAACGGGACGACGAGGCCGACGACCTCGACCGTAAGATATACCGCGACATCATCGCGTACGCCAAAAAGCACCCCGAGGAGGTCGCCGGCTGCGTCTATCTCTTGACTATCGCCCGGGCGCTGGAACGCATCGCCGACCACTCGACGAACATCGGCGAGATGGTCGTCTACCTGAAGACGGCCAAAATAATCAAACACCACCACGACGTCGACGTCGAGGAAGGCGCCGGCGCTTAGGGGCGGGGACGAAAAGCGTGGGCGTCGTTCGCCGCGTCGATAAGGGGGGCGCTTCTCCGCGGCGCCGTTAGGTAGGTTTCATACGCCAAAAATACGGCCCGCTAAACTCCCTACGTCATTATGGCGTATTGTCCACTTTGCCGAAAAAACGGTTAGGCGTTTTTTGGGCCGGTCGAGGTGTCGCGAGGGGCGATTTTGGTGTTAATTTGGGGGGTAAAATGTTATAATGGCGTCTTTAGCAACGTGGCATATATTTTGCTCGAATTATTGACGGAGCAACGCTAACAGCGTTCATATTATGACGAATCCTTTAGCATTAGTTGTTGACGACGACGTCGCGGTCAGGAAGGCTTTGTGTGCGTTTCTGGCGGAAGAGGAAGTCGACGCCGAGCAGGCGGCGGACGGCAAAAAAGGCCTGGACCTGGTCAAGGCCGCGGACGCCGATTTGGCGTTTCTGGACCTCCGGCTGCCGCTGCTCGACGGCCTGTCTTTGCTCAAGATAGCCAAGGAGCTCCGGCCCTCGCTGGCGATCGTTATGATGAGCGGCCTGCCGTCGTCGTCGGATATTATTTCGGCTATGGAACACGGGGCCTACGCCTTCGTAAGGAAGCCGTGGGATCTCGAGTTTTTAGAAAAGATCGTACGGGAAATTTTAACCAAGGATCTACCCCAAGGATACCGCGGGTTAAGGGTCTCGACGGTGGCTGCCGACGGCCGGCGGGAACCGGGCGCGGAAGAGAAAGGAGGGGAGAAGGATATGGCGATCGTGAGATGGAGCCCGTTTAGGGATTTGATGGGGATCCAACAAGAGGTCAACCGCCTTTTCGACGATATGATGACGCGTCGCGCCGAGGCGGGCGTGGAAGGTGCGGTATGGGTCCCGGCGGCGGACGTCGCCGAAACCGAGGACGCGGTCAACGTCAAGATCGAGGCGCCGGGCGTGAATAAGGACGATATCAAAATTTCGGTAACCAACAACGTCCTGACCATCCGGGGCGAAAAGAAGATGGAGAAAGAGACCTCCGAAGAGAGTTACCACCGCATCGAACGCGTATACGGGAGCTTCGTTCGGTCGCTGGAGTTGCCGACGGTAGTCCAAGCGGACAAGGTTACGGCTTCTTTTAAGGACGGCGTTCTTACCATCGTCCTTCCCAAAAGCGAGGAAGTTAAGCCGAAGGAAATCGCCATCGAGGGCGATTAGCGTCGGTACGGTGGGGTGTAGGGTGTCGCGTAGCGGCGTTCGGCGGGCGCCGGCACGCGCGAAAATAGTAAGACCGTAATGGTACCCCGAAGTTGTTTTGGCAATTGTTCTTTAAAGTTTCTAATAGGTTACCTTTTTAGATAAGGAGTTTATAGTGAACGAGATAAACGACGACGGCATGGGCATTTTTATCGATTACGAGTACGTTTTCATTACGCTCGAGAGATTGTACGGCGTCCCGATGGATCTGGAAGTGATTGTGGAAGGTATCCACGAAAAATCTAGGGCGTTCGGAAAAATAATACTGGAGAGGGCGTACGCGCCTTGGAGCAATTTCGTAGAAGGTTTGGCCCAATTGAGCAAATGGCGAGTTGAGACCGTAAATATTAGCTCTAAACAAGTCGACAAAACCGACGTCAAGACGGGCCAACGGTGCACCGTCCTTCAGAACAACGCCGATATTTACATCGCGTGGGACGTGGCCCAATTGATCTACACCAACCAGACCATTCAGAAGTACGTCCTCGTCACGGGCGACGGCGACTTCACCGAGATCGTAAAGCGGGCCCAGCAGAACGGTAAGCGCGTCATCGTTATGGGCTTCGAACGCAACACCTCCGATTTTCTGAGGACGCAGGCGGACCAATTCGTCTCGCTGGACGACCTCGCGCGCGCCAACGAGTCGGCCATATCCGAGCGCATCGTGGACCTGGGCCTCGACATGGAGCAGCGGCTCGATTACGTCGGGTACAAGTTGCTCATCGACATCCTGAGCCGCGAGAATCCCCAGGTCAACTTCCGCGAGCTGGTACACCGCATCATCACGGACGGCGTCTTCTTGACGGAGCGCCGGCCCGACCCGGCCTCCATCAAGGGCGAGGTGTTCATCGTAATCCCCAACCGCCAACACCCCCTGGTGCGGGAGCGCCTGCGGGCGCGCGGCGTCGACCCCGACGCCGCAGTGGAGGCGCGGCGGCCGGTGGAGCCGCCCATCGCCTCGCCTCCGGCCGAGGACCACAGCGACCCCAACTTCGTCGGCGGCGTGGAGGCCTACGAGAAGATGAGATTCGAAGAGGCCGCGGACCGGTTCAACAAATACCTCGACGTCTACCCGCGGGACTTCGCGGCGTACGTGATGGCTATCAAGGCCCTCATAGAGCTGAACCGTCCCGACGCGCTGCGCGATATGTGCCTGCGCGCCCGGGGCGTGGAGGACTACGACCTCTTGAGCCAGCGCTTCCCGGAGTGGGCCCGGTTCATCGACAATAAAGTGACCGGCGACGTCGCGGGAGCAGAGCCGGAGGAGGAGAACGCGCCTACGAACATCGAGGGTGCGCCGCCGCAATAACGCGTGCGCGCCGTTGCGGCCCCAAGCCTTCACGTTCGACGTGACGTAATACGCTGAGGAGATATTATGGCCAAGATAATCGGTATCGATTTGGGGACCACCAACTCGTGCGTGGCCGTGATGGAGGGCGGCGAGCCGGTCGTCATCCCCAACGCCGAAGGCGCGCGCACGACCCCTTCCGTGGTGGCGTTCCTGAAGAACGGCAAGCGGGCCGTGGGGGGCGTCGCCAGACGACAGGCCATCGCCAACCCCGAGAACACCATCTACTCCATCAAGCGCTTCATGGGACGTCGCTTCTCCGAGGTCTCCGAGGAGATAAAAACCGTTTCCTTTGAAGTGGTCGAGGCGGCCAACGGCGACTGCCGCATCCAGATAGGCGACAAGCAATACTCGCCGCCCGAAATAAGCGCCATGGTCCTGCAGAAGATGCGGGAGACGGCGGAGGATTACCTGGGCGAGCGCATCAACAAGGCCGTTGTTACGGTGCCGGCCTATTTCAACGACTCTCAGCGCCAGGCTACCAAGGACGCCGGCAAGATAGCGGGGCTGGAGGTGGAGCGCATCATCAACGAGCCCACCGCGGCCGCCCTCGCCTACGGCCTCGACAAGAAGGCCAACGAGAAGATCGCCGTCTTCGACCTCGGCGGCGGCACCTTCGACATCTCCATCCTCGAAATCGGCGAGGAGGGCGTCTTCCAGGTCCTGGCCACCAACGGCGATACCCACCTCGGCGGCGACGACTTCGACGAGCGCGTCATCAACTGGCTCGCCGACGAGTTCAAGAACGACACCGGCATCGACCTGCGCGAGGATAAAATGGCGCTGCAGCGGCTCAAGGAGGCCGCGGAGAAGGCCAAGTGCGAGCTCTCCACCCTCACCGAGACCTCCATAAATTTGATGTACGTCACCGCGGACGCCAGCGGCCCCAAGCACCTCGAGAAAGTGCTCACCCGCGCCAAGCTCGAGGAGCTGGTGAGCAACCTCGTCGAAAGGACCGTGGGGCCGTGCCAACAGGCCCTCAAGGACGCGGGCCTTGCGCCGGCCGAAGTCGACGAAGTCATCCTGGTCGGCGGCCAGACGCGCATGCCCGCGGTCCAGAACAAGGTCCGGCAGCTGTTCGACAAGGAGCCCGACAGGTCGGTAAACCCCGACGAGGTCGTAGCGGTGGGCGCCGCCATTCAGGCCGCCATCCTGGCCGGCGACGTCACGGACATCCTGCTGCTCGACGTTGCGCCGCTCTCGCTCGGCATCGAAACGCTGGGAGGAGTGACAACGAATCTCATAGAGCGCAACACCACCATCCCCACCCGCAAGAGCCAGATCTTCACCACCGCCGACGACAACCAGACCACGGTCGAGATCCACGTCCTGCAGGGCGAGCGCGAGATGGCCGCCTACAACCGGACGATAGGCCGCTTCCACCTGGAGGGCCTTCCGCCCGCGTCGCGCGGCGTCCCCCAAATCGAGGTAACCTTCGACATCGACGCCAACGGCATCCTGAACGTCTCGGCCAAGGACATGGCCACCGCCAAGGAGCAGCGCATCACCATCACCGCCTCCAGCGGCCTTTCCGACGATGAGATCGACGGCATGGTGACCGAGGCCAAGGACCACGAGGCGGAGGACAAGAATATGCGCGAGGAGGCCGACATCAAGAACCGCGCCGACTCCGCTGTCTACCAGTCGGAGAAGCTGCTCAATGAGCTCGGCGACAAGGTCACCGCCGAGGAGAAGAATAAAATTGACGGCGCCATCCAACGCCTCAAGGACGCCCGGGAGAAGGGCGAAGCGGGCGAGATACGGTCCGCGACCGAGGGGTTGGAGACGGAGTTGAACGAGATGTCCACGCGCCTATACCAGCAGGCCGGCGCGGACGCTCAGCAGCCGCCCCCGGGCGGCGCCGGCGCCCAACCGCCGCCGGGCGGCGAAGCGGCCCCCGAAGGCGACGTCGTGGACGCCGACTACGAAATCGTTGAGGACGAGGGGGAAAGCCAAAAATAAATAGAGAGGCTACTCGCCTTTCGGCCTCAGTTACCAACGCCGGCTCGGCTCGTGGAATTTTCCCTTGCCCGGGCTGGCTTTTTTTATGCCTTGACTTATCCCGACATATTGGTATAGAATTGTACGAGAAGGGAGAGATGTCATGAGGAAATTACTATGTGCCGCCGTCGCGAGCGTTAGCTTCGCCGCGGCGGCGTTGGCGTTGCCCGACGACCTCGTCGTAATATCGGATAGGGAGGTCCGGCCCGACGAGGCGGCGGCGTTTTATTATTTGGGCACGTGCGCGGCGGGATATCTTTATAACGGCTCGAGCGCCGCGGTAGGCCGCGCGGCGCCCTACCGGGTCCTGGACCGCGACGCGCAGCTCAAAGACTACTATATCGTCTGGGCGCCGGAATGGGTCGGCCTTACGCCGCAGGCGTTCGAACACCTCGGCACGGCAGTTAGGCTATCGGAATATGAAATACTGGTCGGCCTCGAGCGGGGCCTCGGCCCGGGCGCCCTCCGCGCAATCGAGCACCGTATTGAATTGATCAAGCTCGGGCCGGTCACGCCGGTGGAGTGGAAGTTCGACGCCGAGCCGCCGCCGACGAAGAAGGACCCGCGGATTGAGGGGGCGATAAATACCATTACGGAACAGGTATATGCCGGGTACATCCAGGCCCTCCAGGATTTCGACACAAGGTGCGTCGATACCCCCGGCTCGAGTAACGCCCGGGATTACATTCGTAGTTTCTTCGCGGCGCAAGGGGTAGAGACGTCGGTATTTCCCTTTCCCTTGGTAAAATTATGGGAGGTATTTTATCCGGGGGCGCCGGGGCGTATTTTTGTTTTAACGAATTGCGATACGTTTAAACGGACTAAGAACGGCGGCATAACTTGGGATACTATGTGCGCGGAGGCAACGAACACGGTAGCGGCTTCGTTTTGGTTAACCGAGAATGACGGGTTGGTCCTCGGGGTCGACCCTAAAAATAATTTGGTTAAAACTACCGACGGCGGAACCAGTTGGGAGACGTTGTCTTCCGTCGGCTTAGCGGGCGGCGTTAAGGTGATGTATTTCGCCGACACCGTTACCGGTTGGCTCGGAGGCAAAACCAACAGGGGCTTTGTTTTAAAGACTGCGGACGGCGGCAAGACCTGGCGGGAGCAGAACATTCCGGCCGATTTTGGCGCCGTCGAAGTAATCCACTTCTTCGACGCTAAGCACGGTTGGGTTGCGAGCGACAACGCCGTATTATACACC
>SDBS01001292.1_pt1 | contig 25371 bp, 31 predicted proteins | sample 2277091 | NCBI WGS metagenome assembly SDBS01 (sample SAMN10404972, study PRJNA504765) | marine sediment metagenome | isolation source: marine sediment core GS10_PC15, 163 cmbsf | place: Arctic Ocean: Southern Knipovich Ridge | collected 2010
GACTTGACAAACCTTATACAATATATTACATTGCCAATACACTTAATTTTTCATTGTATGATAACAGTGGGGGTAGGCGATGGCAGCGGTGGCGTTTAAAAACAGTGGTATGACGGTGGAAGAGCTTATTGTGGAGCATATAATTAAGCACAAAACACTAACCTGTATTTGTAAGGAACGGAATATAAGTTTTGGTACCTCCGGGCTTAATGCTATGTCCAAAGCATTACAAGAGGCCGGGCACGTAGTCGGTAAGCGTAAAATCACAAAAGGTAATTTTAAAGACCGTACGGGTGTGGAGTGGGGCGAACTCGTGGGGTGGTATCGTGCCCGTAAGCCTATATCAGTATTCTGCGGTGTACATGATATAAATATACAGCAGGCTAGTATTTTCATGCGCCTGCTCAAGCGTGAGGGTATCTACAATACTGATCCGTTTAGGGGATTCGGCTTTACACAGGCCGAGCTTGTAGTAATGTTTAAGGATGGCATGTCTATATCCGCAATCGTACGGCGGTTTGATTTAAATAACGGGAGCCGCCGTATTATATCCGGTATTCTACGGGGGTTGGGGCTTGTTGGGAATGGAATGGGCCGACGGAGCAGTGGGAATTCTTATATATCCACGGACGGTTATACCCGCGTGCTGGTTACAGAGGATAATAAGGAGTTCACTGGTATTATATTAGGCGGCCACGAATTAGAGCACCGACTGGTTATAGCCACTTCAATGGGACGTCCATTAGAGCAGAGTGAATGGGTACACCACATCAATCGGGATAAGAGCGATAATAGGCTTTCCAATCTCATGTTGGTGGATAAGAAAACGCATAAACGTGTTCATACCTCGATGGATAAATTGATCGAGGAGCTTTTTAAAGGGGGTATTGCTGTTTGTAGTAAGGACGGGGTATACCGGACGGTTGAGACCGATGACTATTATCGCGGTTTCTCTGATGCAATGGAGGCTATGTTGGAGGCTGAATAGGGGAAGGCGCAGCAGGCTTGCTCAAGGCCCACCACGCCTTTGGGAGAGTGCGAGGGAGTGTTTGGGGTTACATTGTACCGTCAGGGGTGTCCTGGGGCTCGAGTTCGGGCGCTGGCTCCTCTTCCCCGGGCATGGGATCGTTCTCTGGGTGCTGGAGCTGGTCGATCACCAAGAGTTGATTCTCGATGCCGTTGAGCTGGGCCAGGTATTGTTCCTTTGCCTTGAGGAGCACGGCTTTCTTGGCCTCCATGCGGGCCTCAATAGGAGATATGCCTGGGAGTATGGGATTCGGGTTAATTGGTAGCCCCTTACGGATATCGGGCTTATGCTCACGGGGCATCATGGCCTCACGGGGATCTTTGGGCTTACTCACTTACTTTCCCTCCTCTTTACGCAGAGCCAACATCGCTATGGCGCCGAACGATCCGCTCTTCTCAATAATGGTTTTTAGCTCCCCCGCGGTAATACTCTTTCCACCGGGGCTACCATCTTGTGTGGCCCGGTATATTGCCACTATTACGCCCGCGCCCTCCTGCACCATTTTCTTGAACTTGAGGGCGGTTTTGCCCAGGAAAGCAGCCAGGATGAAGAAAACTCCGGCGATGACGGCGGCCAGTACTTGGTCAAATGCACCATCCCTGAAGTTGCCGAGGATGCCCGCATAGGCCGGTGTGCAGGCCATTAGCGAGAAGACCGCCGTGTTGTAGATAACGAGTGTTCGTTTCATAATACACCTCCCTGATCGTGTTGTACGGCTTTCATAATACGAATTGCATCAAACGCGTAGTTGAATATTTTTATAACAGGGTCTTTCCAGTCAGAGGCAAGGATATGGACATAGAATAGGGGTGAACCAGTTGGTCCAGGCTTTGATAAAGAGAATAGATGCCAGTCCTCAGGCCCCGTCCAAGCGATACATATACGGTGGTCATCACTACCGCCTTTGCCTTTAAGGCTGGCTTGCAGGGTACTCATGCCTATTTCATTGCAGGCCCATTCAGCGAGCTCTGCGCCCCAGCGACAGTCCCCTTTGAGGCCGTTATTAAATACGTCCTCGGCTGTGGGCTGATAGTACGCTGTCATTTCCTTATACTGAAAGTCCTCCAACAGGTCCTTTACGTCCCCCAAGGTCTGTATAGAACCCTCTGGTACATAATAGGCTGGACCCGTGATCGCTGGGGAACAAGCTATGAGTAAGAGCATAAGCAATAGGTATTTCAATAGTCCCTCCTTATTACAAGTGTGAACCAATCATACGGCTCCATGATCGCCATGAAGCTCTTGAATGTCTTGCCGGAATTGAGTATGGCCCGGTCCCCATGGAGCTTGCCGAGAGTTTCCCCGAGCAGGGGGCAGGCGAGTGTATCCTCGTCCGTGTTACCCCCATGGAACCTCACGTAGGTACGGTCTGGCACATGGGTGATCTCGAATGTTTCAGTGATAAGGCCGTGTGTGAGTCGCCTCACAAGGTTGCTGGATACCCGTTCGCACCGGTACATGACCGCTGGTATGCAGGACTCGTTGGGAGTGTTGCCATACTCGTAGGGCTCAAGGGTCCAGCAGAATAGCCCTGTATTGATGCGTATAGACCCGAACGTACCGTGCTCGGCGGTGGACTCTTGGCGAAGAATATCAACTACTGGATTCATCTCCCTATCTCCTTTGCTTCCACAGACGTGGCTATCCACTGTATCTTGCGTATCTCGGTGAGGAGATCGCGCTGGGTGACTGCTATCGCTGCTATCTTGCCAGTATTATACTCGATATGCACCTTGTTGGCCACGATGGTATCCCGCATACGTTCACTTTGTATCAGCATCCCTATGGACATGCCAAGGATGAATAGGAGGCTGGTGATACCCCATCGGTATTTCTCTGCGTCAAAGTCCCGTCTGTACGGTGTCATCACATCCCCTCCCGCTACACATTTTGCCATTCTGCGAAACCGCCGTCGTATCTCAAGGTGTCGGCGTCACCCACTGTTGTTATATTAACATCGCTATGGCTATCCAGATCATGAACCTCGGCATGGTGAGCATTGTCATCCAAAATATGAGCGTCATATGCAGTTTTAAAGGCTGCCAGGTCCACGCCGTCGACAGTGCCACTAAGCGTTATACTACCTGCTGTAGATACTGTAAACTTAGCTGTTGCGCCGCTGGAGAATATAACAAAATTACCTGGATTGCTTGCATTCATCGTAAGAGCAAATTGGTTGAATCCTGATACTTGGTCGCTTCGCATTTGGAATGAATCGCCAAACATTCTTGTATAGTAATTTGTGGCGACGTTGATAGATACAAACCCATTTGTTATATCATCATCAATCACGACGACTGCGCCGCCCGCTGACCGGAAAAATGACAGGGTGCTCGCGCTACCGTCAATAACTACCCTCTGCCCGCTTGCCGCTGTCTGCACCGTGCGCCCTGTCAGAATCCCCGTAGTGATGTTCGTGGCATTCAGATTAGTCACGGTAATGACCGAGGCGTCGATAGTCCCGGCTGTGAGCTTGGTAGCAGTCATTGTGGCTATCTTGGCATTGGTAACAGCCAGATCATTTATTTTAGCCGTGACGATAGCTGCATCCAGTATAAACGCGCTCCCGATCACCATATTGGCGGAGCTATTCCATACCACTTGGTGAAGACCGCCCTCATTCACAACAATATTAAATTTATCATCAGCGGCTGACCATGTAGCATCCGAAGAGTATGTGGTGATGTACGGATCAGCGACAGTGCCGCTACCCCCGGTATTCCCTACAGTCCACGTAATATAGCGCGCTGTAGTCCCGCCGCCAGCCGTTACCTGGTACGCCTTGCCCTGATGCACCAGCGTGTGCGTATTCCATTGTATTCTCCCGGCACTTGGGAGATTGTTTGACCATATTTCCCCGGAGAGCACTACGGTATTGGTGAATTGCTTAGTGACCGTCACTGCGAAGTCATCAATATCAGTAGCCGTGACCCCGAGTGTGGTGGCATTCACGCTTTCTGTGAAGTCAGACACAAACCCCGACCTGTTCACCGCCCGTATCCAGTAATACTTGGTAGTCCCGGTGGTGTTTATCACATCGATATACGTTACGCCGAACGCATCGGCCAGTTTGGCGGATGTCAGGATATCATCGGTATCGGACCGGTATATTTCCATCTTGTAGAAGTCAAAGTCGAGCGGATTGGCCCATGTGAGGGTGATGGCTTCGAAAAACCCAGTGGCAACCAAGCTGGTGGGGATATCCGGGGAATCCTGCTTGCCTATTATTTTAATTACGCCCCGGGCAGCGTTCTCCATAGCCTGCTGAGTACCATCCGGCCCAATAGCCTGCACCACGACCTCGTATTCATGACCGACAATAAAGTTATGGACGAGGACCGCCCGTTTATCCTGTGTTCTGATGCTCATAACCACTGCTCCTGATATAGCCTGCGCCAATTCGCTATCGACGTCGCGGGGATGTTCCCGGCATTATGGGTGGTTTTGGACACGAATGTATGCCATTGGGTATCCGTGCTTGTCCGATAGAGTACTGCGTCGAATTGACCATAAGTGTAAGTCGCATCCCATTCTCCCAGCCAATTCAGCTTATCATCCTGCACTACCCAAGTCATCCCGGTGTCTCCGTATTTTCATCTGTGAGGCTAAGGTAGGTGGCTCCATCAAGCTCCACCTTATCCCCAAAGCTATAGGATTGCCCGTCCTCAAATGCCCCTTGCCAGTCGAGATCGCTGGCATCCACATCCCGGAACCAGACATCCCATTGGCCGCGGGGATCACCCTCCGCCGTATCCCATGTGGCGACCACTAATGAGTCATGCTTGCCTGTTGTCTCATTGAGCGTCCAAACCTCTTTCAGCCGGACATTGGATGCGAGGTTTAGCAGGTCCTTTCCTGTCTGTGTTGTGCCCCCGGGCACACCCACTGTCGGGCCCGTGAATTCGCCCGATCCTGTCGGGTCTGATGGTATGTAGTTCAGATATATCCGGGGGTCGTATTTAGCCAGCGTCAGGGTCCGCATAAGCTCATTGGTACGGCTGATCTCGGTAATGCGGTACTGGGCTGTGTGGGAGCCTGCTATGCCAAACGAGTACACGTCGTACTGTTCTGGGTCTATGGTCCATGGGCCAACCACAGTGATTTGCCGTTTATCCGCCACCTCAAAGCTGACTGTATCCACGTAATATGAGGCATTGGAATTCTGTATCGCAGTACCTATCAGAATTGCATATAATTGTACGCTCGTTGTCGTCGCAATGAAGTCATATGTGGCTATCACCCATGCGCCATTGGACGTGTCGAGTGTCACGCCACCTGGATCACTCAAAGCTCTAAATGAAGCAAAGCCAATTGCCAGGTCTTTACCACGGAAATACTCGATCACGGTGTATTCGAACCCGATAACGAGATCGGATATGGTTTGGGATATACCACCCTGCTCGCCGTCTGGATTCAGTGTTATCTTCTTGGAGTATGTACCCGACTGTGCCTGTTCGGAGCTTCTTTCTATAGCGGGTGCGTGCCACAGACTCCAACTCGCATCGTCAAGTTCCATGTTACCATTCGCTACCACTGGGCGTGGGGATACTGTGTGGGTTTCGGTGGTGCCGTCCGCGTGCTTTACCTGTAGCTTGTATGCAGTGCCCTCTACCATGTCGATTTCTTTGTCCAGGGTCACTGTATTATTGGACGGGTCATATGCCACAATGCGCCCACCCTCGCCGGTATCCAGTAGATCATGCTGTACCTCCACCACGTCCCCAGCCTGCGCGGTGAGTGAATCCACATCCATGCCGAACGTAATGACATCGTTTATGAGCTCATTGCCAAGCAGGATAAACCGTATGATGGACTGAGCCTGTGCAAACCCGGTGGTGAAGTAGAGCGTGACTTTGGTAGGCACACTGAGCCGTGCCTCACTATCCCATGCTGCCGTCCTGACCGATATGGCGGTCTTGATGTAATTCTTCTCTGCATCGAAATAGTCCGCCTCAATCAGATTGGTACGGCTGGCCGTCTCCATGTATTTCTGTACGAAGGTATCCTCGTGGATATTCCCCATCGTGAAGAGTTGCGTGGGATCGGCAGCCTTGTCCGTGAACGCGTAGATGTTCAGGCCGATAGGATACACCATACCCCGGCCTTCCTGACAGATACGCAGGATGGCGTCCCAGGCTGTTGTAAAGGTATCAAATACACCATTTAACTGGTAGCCTATCACGAACACATGCTCTGCCCATGTGCGGAAGGATTCATAGTCTACGCGCTCTGGATCAATACCTGCGCCGTACGACGCATCCGCATCCGCATTACCCGCTGTCGGGTAGGCAGGGTGTTTCTGATTCCCTTGCACGAGGAGATCATAGACCGCCCAAGCGTGATTGTTTGCGGCCCCTGTCACCCACTTACCGACTGTGGAGAGAGTTACATCAGCACCGGGGGCTTCGCTTACCACATCAACATTCAATAAGGTAAGATAGTCATGCCCTACCACGCTTATCCAATATGTTCCATCATTGGAGACTGATCCGCTTACCGTGAGTCGGGTATTAGCGGTGAATATATCGTCAAACCATCCATCAACAGGAGGAGTTGTGGTCTGGTTAATATGGCTGAGAGTACCGAATTGATCCTCTTCGGCCAAGAACCGGATATCTGTTTTCGTATACGTGGCCGTGAACCGGGTATTAAGCACCCATACTTCGCTCCTCTCCACATCCACCTGTACGTCGAGTTCACTGTTGACTTGACCGGATGCCAACGCCTTGATACCGATGAGGGGCTCCCCGGGGTATGTGAAGCCTGGCCATGATTGCTCTGCGTTCTCAGCACCATATACCACCGTGGCGACATTCACCAGATTGATTATTGATGCCACAGCCGCCGTAACCCGTAGCTCATAAGTCAGGTTGGGATTGAGTAACACGCCGTCGGGATCAACAGCCAGCATTGATACATTAAATGCCTCAGTCTTATTACGTTCTACACGGAATGTAGTGATCCCGGTTGACTCATCCGGCGTCGCCCCGTCAAGATTTCCGAAGTTGGGGTTGAAATTTAACCATGTAGCCGATCCCACTTGCCGATACTGTGCAAACAACCGCGCCCGCTCTGTCGTTGTCTCAGAACCGGAACTACTCTGAAATAACCCAATCGGGAATTCCAGTATAATCTCGATATTATGGGTATTGGTTATAACGGACAACGGATGCACCCAGTCGAGCGTATTGGGCAACTCTGACCGCGTGTATTTTGTCTTCTGCGTAAAGCTGGACACGTTTACTTTGAATGAGTATATGAGGTAGCCGGTTGTAGGCGCCGCTGGCTGTTGCCTCCATGTCTTATACCGTAGGGTATCCACATCATTTATACCAGGGTCATAATAAACATACGTGATAAATCCTATATCAGCGGGGCTGAATACAATACTGCCCGCTTTTATTCGCCTTGCTGTACCGCCTAAAAACAGATCATGTTCTTTCCATTCTACAACCATGGGGGTTGTGCTGAAGTTGAAAATAGCGGCATCCCATTCGATTGAGGGGTAGTCGATATATAGACTGGTATTCTGCGCAAAATTCACATAGGTAGCATCAAACCCCGCAATCACTGTCTGCTCTGGCAACCCTGGCCGTGTTTCCCATTCCACGTCATCGCCGTAGTCACCAATATTGCGCCCATTAACCAGTATATCATTGGCGAACGACGCTGTACCCCGGCCAAGATGCCAGCCATCGCCAAAGGAGTCATTTTCCCCGCTGAATGGCTCTGTAACATTGGCTCGACCAGCCCGGTCATTGAAAAGTGTGAACCCTGGTAGGTCTGAAAATCTCACCTCGGAGGCTGCAACATCGCTCGAACCATACTCACTCAATATCCTCTCATCCACCCTGTGAGCCGCCACCCCATACAACGCATATAGTTCTTGCTTATCCCCATTCACCTTCACATACCGGTTCTTCAGCACCGGCCTTACTCTCGCCTTACCATACACTACCGGCATGGCACTCCCGAACGCGGCAGTCTGGCTACTCTGAAATCTCCACGAATACGAGGATGAGTCCTTCAAATCCTCTTTCTTATCCCGCAGGAAGAGATTTACGGCCATGGAGCCTATGAATGAGGCAATTGGCCCCCAGCCTGGTATGAAGTTCACTATTGCCAACGCAGAGTAGCTCACCAGGCGCATTTCCTGTCGATCCATGCCCTCTGGCATAGGCAAGACAATATAAGTCTCTCCACGGGCCGGTAGGATAGCATCCAGAGGCAGGTCAACCTTCACCTTATTACACGCCACTGCGCACTCCCCGTCAAACCCTAAGTACCCAGACAGCGGCTTCCCCTTCTCCCACGTATATTCCTCCGTGGTGGAGCCGCCGGTAATGGGATTCAGTATGTTGGTTATTGTGAACATGGTCTGTAATACCCTGCTATGTTAGATTTTAGCACTCTAATCCGCGATATGATAGCTCCGGTATGTTTCATGGTATGAATGATCTTGTCTTCCCCCAGGTACACTCCGGCATGCGTGATGAGCTTGGGATGCATGCGCATCAGCACTACCAAGGGTGCGTCCCCTTCCTGTGGACTATATACTTCCTCCCACACTCGGCTCACTGCTTCCTGCCCTGCGAGAGCGTCTATGGCTTGGCACGCAAAAGCATCCACGGTAAAGTCGGGCAACTCTATCCCGGCCCGCTGGAATACTTCCATAACTAATCCCCAACAGTCAACACCACTGGCCGCATTCCGGCCCCCATTCACAAACCGCACTCCCACCAACCCTGCTGTATCAACCATATATCCCCCCAGCTATCCCTGGGCTCCCACCATAGTTCTGCGAATTATCCCGTAACCTGCATGCTTCAAGTGTGTGGTCACACTGATTATAGCCAAGAGTTATTGTCACCCGGGTTGAGTTCGCTTCCGGTACAATATCCCGACCACTTTCGTCTCCAGTTTTCACAAGTACATAAGTGGGAAACACCTGATAGAATTTATCAGCTAGAAAGAAACCATCATTGTAGAGGGAACCAGACACCGTAAACCCCGTATCCTTGAATAAATTCCAAAAGGCATCACGATCCCCTGACCCGTGTGGCTCTGATCTCCAGAATATGCGCCTTACCAGATTATTTATACCACCTACTTGATCCCCAATGAGTATCCTATCAACTGGGTGCCCCGCCGTATAAGCTATGGTCTGGAACGTCACATCGTCGCTCGTCATTGTAAAAGTAGGCTGGATATACTGGCATAGCGCCCCTTTAAATTTATGCCTGCAATAAGCGGGAATATACCGATCCCGGGGGAACCGCCTACTAAGCAGGTTTGGAATACCAATATGCAATATCACAGCTTCCGCTGCAAGATCGCTGCTAAGGATATCCGCATATACTGTGGTGGCTGGATCAGTCAGGGCCAGATGGTCCGAATGCACCAAGTCCAACTTCACAGTATTGTCGATAAACCCGCCCGTGGCATGATACCGCGCCTGGAATGCACTACTCAATCCCACTTCCCCCACCTGTACCTTAAATTCTGGGAACTCCCCACTTGTTGATACCGTCACATCATCAAAAGTAAATGGCACTCGGGTATAGGTATTCCCATTCCATGTTGTGTCCACGTTATTGCTGGTGAACCGTAACGGTGTAGAGTATCCCGGACTGGCTATCTCCATCAGCCATATCCAAGCATAAGGCGACGCTATCTTGTTGGATTCATCAATGTATAAGGGGTCCATTACACTTCCTCAAAAGTGAATTCCACATTCCACCACAGCCAGTTGGTTTGAGGCTCGGGAGTGTATTGTATGGGATCGAGGAAGCGTACAGTGTAGTCCACCCCGTCTTCCGGGTTGGTCCATGTAAAGCTCTCAGAACCGCTAACCACTGTATCCTCGTTGAATGCTCTGAGCGTGTTCTTATTGGACTGAGACAGTTGCCTGTACTGAACCACCCATCTCCGTGGTAAACGCGTGAACCGGGCTCTGGAGGTAACATAACCCCCCTCAGATTGGCTCCGTATAGTAGGATCGTGAGCAAGCGTACTATTCAGCCTCTCCACTACCGGACTGTGCGTCTCAGTCCCCCGCCTCTGCAATGTTGGAAAAGTAGCCACAATTACTCCTGTAATCTGTTACGGAAATTGGGATTGGAATTATACTCCTCAAGTACTGCATTGATAATATACTGTTTGCCGTCGAATTGCCTGCTTGTGACTCTTAGACTTCTCGGTTCACCATTATTCTGCATATTGATAGTCACGGGAGCCATTTTCTGTAACCCCTTAGGTGAGCCTATCGTTGGAATTTCGGGCATACTCAATCCTGGTGTATAATCTGATTGGCCTCCAATTTTTCCACCACCGCGAAAATCGAATAAAGAAGGAATGCCCGCTGTAGGCACAACATCCCCACCAAATATCTTATGCATCAAATTCCTTGCCGCTATTTCGGTAATCATGCGATTAAATGACTCGAGCACTCCCATAAACATATCTTCCATGAAATCTTTCCAATTACCCCCCTCAGTCATAAAACTCTGCATTGTATTTGCCCATGCGGTTTCAATAGATTTAAGAGTACTAACAAAAGTATCCACCCATGTCCCTGCGGATGATACTGGAGGACTAAACACCAGTTTAATCGCTTTCTCCCATTCACCCGCTAAATAGCCTATACTCTTGCTATATGTAAGTATACTCGGCGTAGCGGCATCTATTGCGGCCATTTGTTGCCTGATTTTTTCGTTAAATTCAGCGGCGTCTTTGGCTGCTTGAGAGAAAACGGGTTCAGTCATGAAAAGATCAAATATAGCTTTAAGTGTATCCAGCGCCTCTTTCAGACTATCCGGCATGTTACCCAGCGCGTTTTTAAGCATATTTATATCATCCGTAATAGACGCTTTAATAGCTGCGCTGAAATTACTTGATATATCTTTTCCTATTACAACAATCTCCTTACCTACTATTTTAAGATCGGTGATGTAGGCTTGGTATGATGCATCTCGTTCCGCCTTACTACCGAAAAGCGCCTGTGTAAATGAGCTTTGGTCAGTTTGCGTCCCGAATAAGAGATCGTGCATTTCATCATTTAACACTTTATAGTCCATGGCAAGCCCGATTATGTTTTCCCCGGAAAATGGCGCCATAGCTATACGGCCCACAATGCCTATTTGCTGTAAGGCTTTCGTAAAATATGACAGAGAATTTAACATGGACTCTTTAGAAAACGCCGTCTCTATAATACCGGGTATTAACGAGAATTGCCACATAATCTGGGTTAATGTTTGAAAAAACCCGGTAGCAAGCCCGCCAAGAAATGGCTTGATATTATTATCCCATGCCTTTTTCCAGAAGTCTGTGCTGATTGTGGCTTTTAGCACGTATAATAGGGCGAGCAAGGCTGTAAATGGGTTTAGAACTGCCGCTAAACTCGCAGCGGCTATGGCTTTTGCCAGAAATACAAATTGCATAGCTATGGCCATTACAACCGTCATCAACGGGAGCCCTATTGCTAAAATTGCCCCCAGCGCCGCTGTCCATTTCACTGCCTGCGCAACAGCTGCTTTATTTGCTTCTAAATACTCCCTGAACACCTCAAGTTTAAACCGCATTGCATTAGCCAGCCGTTCCAATGCCGGTGCCAAAGCACCGCCTACCTGAATAGCTACCCTCCTTACCTCCTGCCACATCTGCCCAAGTATCTCAGTAAACGCCGCCATCTGCTTACCAGCCACCCGCGCGGTTGTTCCACTGGCATTCTCGATCTCCTTAGCATATTTTCGCAATGCATCGGAACCTTGATTAAATAACACAATCTGCCCGGCAATAGCTCTCCGCCCGAACAACGTCTCAAATACCATATTCTTATATTCCTCGGAGGTGCCCTTGAGTTGGTCACTTATTTCTCCCATAATGGTAATGAATGGCTTCATAGCCCCTGTGGTATCATATATCTCCAACCCGAGCTTATATACAAGACTCGCCATACCGCCTGTAGGGGCCATAAGGTTGGTCATAGCCCGCCGTAGAACAGTTCCAGCCATGGAGCCCTTAATACCAGCATTCGCCATCACACCAAGCATAGCGGCAGTCTCAGCCAGTGTATTATTCGTAAGACGAGCTGTGGATGACGCATACGTGAGCGCCTGATCCAGCGTCCTGAAGTTCTGGTTCGATGATATAATTGTTTTGGTCAGTTGGTCTGCAATCTTATCCAGATTGGCAAATTCAAGCCCGAATGCTTTCACTATATCTACAGCACCTTCAACTGTCTGAGATAATTCTGACCCCATGGCGCGGGAAAGCATGATGGTGGCATTAAAGGCTTGTAATTGTTCTGTGACTGTGAGTCCGGCAGAACCAAGATAATAGAATGCTTGAGCAGTGTCAGCGGCAGCCTTATTCCATTTTACAGAGGCATCCAGCGCCATATCTGACATCTGCTCAAACTGCTGCATAGTGGTATCACTCACCGAGGTGGCATGGCGGATAGCTTTGTCGAACTTACCAAATTCGCGTGTGATAAGTCCGAGAGAGGCAACGGCAACCACGCCCATACGGGTAAAGCTCCGGGTAAGTGTGTTTACGGATGCATTAGCCGTTTTCATTGGCGTTATCCATCCCGTAGTATTTAACTTTAAATACCCTTGTAATGACCCTATATTAAACATATTTGCCCTTCCCTTCAAAGACCATCAAATCCCAAGTAGCAGCGGACTTTTCCTCTTTGCTCTCACCTTTTGTTTTAACAAGCTCAAGCTCATCTATTCCTTGCTGCCTGCTTTCGGGTTCTGCCATACCTAAACTTACTCCATGAGTGATTGTTGCGATATTCCGCCTTCGGATGGCTTCTGCTTGAAATAACCAGTATCCCTGCTTCCGCCATCCCATGGCAGTTAATTCACGATATGTGAACAATCCTGGAAAGGCCGCAGCTATGATTGCTGTGGGGGTGCTACGACCTCTGGGACGTTTTTTCCTGATAGTTCCTCATTGATTGTTTCCATGAGGCGCTTAATAGTGCCAACGCGCTTGCGTAGACCCAGTAGAGCTACTACTTTTGGGCTTACCCCAAGTATTTCCATCAGCACTTCATTAAGCATGTTAATGTCCTGATCTTCCTCAGCCAGTGTAGAAATCACACGCATCTTTTCTAACGCCTTCTGAGAAATATCAACCACTTCATACGATTTTCCACCAACAGTGACCTTAATGGGTTCAGTTTCTTCGTCGATGTTTATTTCTTTCAAGTCCCTCTCCTTTAGTATGATGTGGATTCAAGTACCTTACCCGCTGACCAGAGTAATTTCGAAGTGCTATCCGGGCAAGCCTTGAATGTCAGCCCGTACGTCCTCTGATCACGCAGATTGAAAGCCACGTCAAAGTTAGGCACGGGATACGTCCGCTCGAGTCTCAACCACTTGCCATTCGCTGCTGCCACACCACTAACAATAGGCTTGATGAACAGCGGAAGGCCGTTTTCAAACATGGATAACCCTACTGGTGATCCCGTACCGCCCACTTTCACAGCAACATTACCGGTTGCACCACCCGAGTTCGTACCGCCGGGCAGAATTGTCGCCAACGTCGCCAGTAATATCCGGGTAGCAGGAACAGTAATTTCACATGAGGAATATCCCATGAACACAGAGTCAACGGGTGTGGCACCGAATACAGCCTCGAATACCTCCGCACTCACGCCCTCCGTTTTCCACCGTATCTCGTCAAATGTTTCCTGGATCACGGTTGGCCCCCATGCAATTATCGCAGGGCCTAAATCCCGTGTTGGGCCAAATCCCATAACAAGCTCCTTTATAAAATGTTCGTAACATTTACATCAAACGGCATTGAGAATTCATACCGCCGCTCTGTTTCGTCCAGACCAGTGTAGGCAGGCGTCCTGCATTCTAAGTTACAAACGTAGGTAGACCCACCATCCACTACCGGCAAGCTAATCTGATGCTTACCATTCAGCAGTTCAAACACGATATTGATATTATCCCATGCCGTGAACCGCGTAAGCGCCCTCGCGTACATTGCAAGGGGTACTTGTCTTAAATCAGAGAGTATGCCATTCGATAGACCAGGCGACGGCACTCTCACTATGAGACATTCATCTATTGTAGCGTCGGGATCGATACTGAATGCAAACAGATCAGTCCCGATTGTAAAGATCGTATTATTGGCAATATGTGTGGTGATTTCCTTAATCACGGTTGGTTTCCCCTTTTAGCTTGTACAAATATATTTCATTCTCAGCCTGCTTTATTAAATATAACGCTTGGCCGTAAGTAAGTGGAACCCGTATATCATATTTCGGTATCATAGCCGTATCGTCCTCGCTATAATATGCATATACTCAACCCCGTTGGTATGCAACTTCTCCGACATATAGTGAATACCGGCCGTCTGCTCAGTCTTCGCCAAGAACGCCTCGTGTTGCCGGGCCGCATAGGGGGCATTAAACACCACACACGCCTCTTGGCTCATAGGGAGTATCCGTGTTCCACCGTAGACTGTTGCTTGGTATTTCCCGGTAGCCCCTTCCCCATAATGCGTGGTATCCCGTTTCTTCTTGCCATTCACAAAGAGTGCTCCAGAGGCCCGTAGCTCCCCTGCTTTCCTCGTAGACAGTATACCATACCCCGGACGCTTGATCGGCGTTGTAGGCAGCCCTATCACGGTGTCAATCATGAACCTGTTACCTGCCGCCGTCAACCCTGCCTTCACCTTCGCAGGCATTATCACGGTATTCAGCAGGAGTAGGTTCCTCATGACCCTCGAGGTATCAAGCTCAAACTTTGCTATATCAGAGGACATAAATGTCGGTGCTCCTTATTGAGAAATCCCTTGACCGGTTGATCCTGACAATGCTGTGTGATATTCCATCAAACGTCACCTTGTCCTTATACGATATGCTGTTAGGTCCACGTGAAGCAAACCCACTCATAACCAGGTTCCGGGGCCTCATCAGTATCTTGGCCATACTCACAACCACTTCCCCCGATGCATTCTGTATCCGGTGCTCCCCGTAGTCGATAAACGCCTTCACATTGACAGAGTATGTGGCAGTATTCTCTTGCCACTCATCAGAGCCCTTGAACATCTCTAACACCACTGTGTCTACCAAGTATGGACCTATCATTAGTCTGCTTCCTCATCTGCTGCCCGGTTGCTGAAGGCGTCATAATCCACGCCCTCTTCCTCATTACGCTCCAGATTAACCAGATACACCGGCCTGTCCTTATCATAACCATCCAGAAGCTCCTGAACAACCGGCGGTATGGGCAATTCAACATAATTATCACTCTTATACTTCTCTTTCACTATCCCCGCTGTGATAACACCCTGGGCCTGCAACCCCATACGCAAATCCAAGTCGGGCTGGTGCTGGAGCAGGAATAGCGCCATCTCACACTGCGCATCCTTGATTGGCTGGGTAGCATCATCCGGGAACGAATACCGGCCTGAATTCAACCACTGGTACGCCGTGATGAGGGCTGCTACATTATCTGGACCCCCGTCCGGCCAGTACGCACTCGACCCGATCCGGGATGCCATAAAATCATCCGCTTCTGCCTCTGTCACCCAAGAATTCGTACCTACCGTTACATCAGCCATTATTTATTCCTCACCTTCACGCGATTAAAGTCGAACTCTATTACGGTGGCCGCGTTATCCAGCGTGCAGACAATAGTAAGGTGGTACGTGCCCACCCCTGTACTCGGGTAGCTAAGACTGGCTGTCACGACATCACCCGACTCAGAGCTTGAGAATACCAGTCCGGTAGCCACGCCGCCGTCCGATTTATGGGCAGTCACAGCCACGGAGGAGATAGTCGTGCCAAACGGTATAGCGCCATCGTTAGCGGTGGCCGATGAGTTCGCAGGTAGATTGAACTGGTACGGTACTTTAATATCGCCCGGCTGGATTATGATATCGCCCTGTTCTTTAAAGTCTGGCATGATTACTCCAGATTATGTGTGAACCTGAATATACGTTGTACAGAATTATAGTACCATGTCGTGTCATCGGCCAGGAACCTGAATATCCGGCTCTTGGCATTGAATATAAGCACGGGGGTGTTAAGCACAATTACAGCGGTCTTGTAGATAAATGCCACCGCCTTACGCTCGGCCTCGGTATCGATAGCGCCATCTGGTACATAATACACGCCCCCAATGTTACGGCGCTTATTTACAGAGTCTATGGCCATTATGACAACTCACCCTTCGTAAACGTGGTCCCGTCATCGGACAGGGCCGCAGTACCTAGACCCGTGCTGGCATCTTCCTTGAATACTGTCTCAACGGCGCTGGTCACAGTCTTCTTATTCCTGATCCAAGAGAATATAGTCTGGATCATCTGGCGTATAGACCCAGTAGTGCTTGGGAATGCAGCCAGTTCGGTATTGGCCTCATCAATAATGGTTCCTGCAATCTGAGTACTATTGCTATCCATTTCCTGCCTGTTCTCCACCGCAGTAGGAAGAACTCCCACCGCATCAGGTACAACGACGTTCGGTGCATAATTACCCTGCAATGTCGCCAGCGTAGTTCCATCGGCCCCGGTCACAGTGGTAAGATCAATCTGTGCGGTATCCTGCTTACCTTCCATAGTCGTAAGGGTCGCTGGGATCGTGGTTTTAGTATCAACCAATATCGCCGCTAAATCACCGGCTCCACCTGCCTCAGATAATACATCAATGGCAACTACTCTCTGATTGATTGAGTTGGCTGCTGGCCCACCAGGTACGGCTGTATTTAACGCAGTATCAACTTCAGCATTTACAGCACCAAGAGCCGTTGCGTTCCATGATGTAAAGCCGTCACTCTTTGGAACCTTATTTAATTCAACGGTTGTTGATAACGGCGCAACGGCATTATCCAACTCAGCCTTTGTCGGGGGATCATAAGCAGTAAGTGCTGCTGCTGCTTTTGTCTGAATAGTCGTTTGTGCTGTTGCGTTCCATACGACATTGCTGTCTGATTTCGGCACTTTAGCCTGTTCTACTGCTGTTGCATATTCCGCATTCGGCAACGTTCGGGCAATCATTTCCGTATCTGTTGGCCCGTCGTATGTGAGAAGGGAAGCATCGCACGAATCCTCGATCTGTCCGACATCATACCGTGCATCATCGGAAAGCGTAACTGCTGCACTGGCGTTGTCAGTGACAGTAAAGTTGCCACGGATGGCGACCACGCCGCCCGTACAATTTGCATTAATGATAAGCTGCCCATTGCCTTCGAGCGACATCGTATCGCCTGCTTTCATATTCTCAATTTCTATACCACCGGAATACCTGCGGAAGTTCGCGAACGTAGCCCCTATAGCCGCGCCAAAGTCCAACGTCGGGGTTGCTATTCCTGCGATGCCAGATAGGCAGGCGTGAAATATATATGTCCCGACAGCGAGCAGAGTTGCTGTATCATCCAATGTGCAGGCGTGGAAGTCGCCTGGTATCAGGCCAACCGTCCCCATGTGACATAGAGTATAGTTCGTGTGCGTACTGGCCGCCGCCGGTAATCCTGAAACTAAGGCCCCGGTAACTGCGGCATCCGTCATGATCTGGCCGTTAAGAGCGAGCGTCCATTGCTGACCACTGAATATCAGACTTGTGGAGTCTGCCGCAAGCGTTATAGTTGATCCAGGCGCAACCTCAAACCGCTTAATTTTTGTGGCGGCGGATAGCGTCATAGCATCGGCTATAGAGTCAACCGGGTTATCAGCAACCCCGTTTACATCAACAACAGTTCCTGAAACACCGTTCACCGTGTTAATCCATATTGATCCGTTGGCATACCCTACTGAAGAGGCCACGACTGCGTAGTTCACATGCAGGAAATCAACAGCCAAGTTGCTTGTTGTAAGACCGGTATTTGCAAACCGTACTCGAACCTTACCGGCATCTACTCCAGTGCCTACCATCGTATTCAGAAGCGTAAAGCCGAACTCCTGCTCTGAGGCTAATACAGCGCCTTGTATTGTCCCAACCTGCACCCATGCCGTAGCGCCCCAATTATAGCCATAAACGGGCATTGTATCATTTATACCGGTCAAATATCCTACCATTCCAACACTGTTCGGGACACCATTACCGCCTATAAAGAACTCGTAGTATAAGTCTGTAGTTCCGGCGACATCCGCTATTTCATGTAAGATTCCGTCTTCGGCTTGAGTGGCGGTATATGTCAGTGTGGGTGTCCCGGTCGTTATCACGGCGGTCGTTGCAGTCGTAGCGATTGCCGAGGAACCAGAGGCTATATTGCTAACCTGTTGTTGCTGGGCGGGCGCTACTGCGTTATCATAGCCACTGCCGTCATAAGTGGCCTCAAGGTTATTCGCCGCTGTCGCGTCCCCGGAAATGGCTGTCATGTCTGCTGTCACTTGGTTCGATACATCGGTGGCCGTATCGGTTAAAACAACGCCCTGAACCTTCTTTGTTGCTGGATCGTATCCAGCATCGGCAAAGTCCTTCAGGTCTACGGCGGACTGCGCAACTCCGCCTATCTGAGTGAGATCGGATTGAAGTATATCGGAGCCTGCTTTTGAGTCGTAGGCATTTGCCGTGATGACAAAGAAGTCTACCCATACCGGAAGAGCAGTGGCTTCATGGATAACTAATTTAAGAGCGCCTAACGTATCTGTATCGTCCGAATCCAACAAACATGTATACATTCCAAGTTCATCATGAACCAAGCTCGTAGACTCGGCTTTCTGTGCCATGTTCCCACCGTTTTTGCTGAGACGCACCTCGGCCTGGGTGATAGTGAGCCCTGTCTCGTCTGTCTTGCCATCATCCTCATTGAGGAAAGGCCCTATGAGACGCGTGGTCGCTGTTGATTGCCTGAGTAATATCATGCCGCCCTCGACCTTCTTAAATGATTACCTATTTGTGGCACAATACCGCCTGCTGCCACTGCCGCTTTATACGTAGCTACAATACCAAGCATAGTTTCGTTCGTTCCGCCGCTCCATGAAGCCGTTGCCTCTACCGCCGTGGTTGCCGCTACGATCTTATCCTCATACAATGTCAGCACATTGTTAAACGACATTGTATCCCGTTCAGTATAACCACTCCCCGGACTGTTTGTCAAAGCCGTATTGTCTTGAGAACATACACCAAAAACAAGCTCATCAGCCTGAGCCAAAGTAGCGGTAAAATCTGAAACTATTCCCTCGGCTTGCGTATGAAAGTGCGCGTGAGAAGATCCCTTGTCAAACCAGTTTGTTGTTGCAGAACCCGTATATGCGATACACACCATTGAAAAGAAATTAAACGCGGCACCATTTGTCCAGGTCACGGAAATTATATCATCGCTATCAATCGTTCGCGTGAGATACGAAGAACAAATATAGTGAACCTTCGTACCGATCGTATCACCAATATCAACCGTATATACGTTCGCCGCTCCTGAATTGGCGCTATCGTCCGAGACACTCGCGACGACATCCCCTGCGTTTGTACGCCTTGCCGTTACGATAAGCAACGACCCTGCAACTACCTCAACACCAGCCGCCAGGCTCATGGTCTGCTGGTTTACTGTCTCCGTGCCATTATTAACCAATTTCAGGAACGATATTGCCATTACTTTATTGCCTTGGAAAGTGTGACTTTCTTTTCGTTATCGACATCAACGCGCTCACAACTCATCTTTGCTGTCTCATACCATGATACCTTTGCATCCTTCAAGGCGCCGATACTCACGTCAGCGACCTTTGTCATCGGTTCACGGGAATAAAAAGCTATCTTGCGGGCCTCTTGTTCCGTGTCTGCCCGGACAATAAAACCGAACGTACAATGAGACTTGCCCGCTGCTTTCCACGGGTTCCACTGCACCGCTGTCACTTCAATAGGTTTCAATGACCATAACATATTATTGCCCCTGCGATCATACCAGTCCGTTTCATTCCTTCGCCTCTGGTTCACCCTCACCATTACTAATACGTTGTGTAGCCGCTACCAGTTTATCCATCCACAATACCTTATCCGTATTACTATAACATTTATTTATAAAAGCAAAATCACCCAAATCTTTACCCCATGCTTTGATATATTTATCCCAAAGCTCTTTGCGGACTGCAAAACAGAATGAACCAATAGCCCCCTGACGCGGCGGCTTCTCCCAATCCGTATCCACGGGTAATATCCCTAAATGCCCAATACGGCCTTTAAATATTACTATGTCGGGATCGGCTTCATCAACGGCTTCCTTGAAGTCCGCAACGAAGTTATCATCGATTAACAGGTCATCGTCGTCCAGCACCATGACATACCGTCCATTCAACGGCTTCGCTTGCTTTAGCCTCACGTCAGCTTTCGCCCTCCCGTAGCCAGTCTCGGTTTTATCATCCCGGAAAAGGAAATGGGTATAGTCCTTACATGTTTGTGCTTCCACTGAGTCTTTGCATATACGGAGCATCCTTGGGCGCTGTGGATGGCACCTGGTAACAAAGCAAATGGTTTCAAGCGGCACTATTTTTAGCTTACCGATATAATGAAACCTATCATATCCATATTTATCCGGTATCTTATCAACTGTAAAAAACTTATTGATGTACTTCTCTATAACTATCGGTTTTACTTCAAGCCCCAAAGCCAGTACAGCCGCCGTAGGTTCGTAAGAGTCTTCATAGTCAAAGACAGATATGTTAAGGCAGTTTTTTATAATATTCTTCAGGACATATTCCCGGTACACTTTTGGCGTCTCGGATAGGCAGAAATGGGATATGAATAAAGTAAACTTCTTCTTTTTGAGCGATTCTACATCGCGGGCATCTATATAGCTTATCCCAGTCTTATGCATGCGCCGGGCTTGGACGAGCATCTCTGCATTATCCACAACTGTATAGGAGACATCCACAAGTTTCATAATCTCAGCAGCGAGTCCCCCGTACCCACATCCAATTTCAAGAATGGTATCGCCATCCTTTAAGAGCTCCGCAATAACCGCAGCGCGTTCTGCATACCTGGATGTGCTCATAGCCTTATTCACAACAAAATTAGATGTTGGATTATTCACATCGACGATATCCAACCTTGAATAGAACCTACTCCATAATTCTGTTTTTGTTTCCATTACCAGTTCTCCTTTGCCCATCGTTCAACAGAAGCGTCAATTACGCCTTTTTGCATATACCCATGTGAGTTGTAGATAAATGCCGGTGTGTCAGTCCATAATACCCTCTTACTGGAGCCGAGTATGCGCTTCGATCCTTTAATCTCGGTATCCCATACAGTTTCACCTTTCCGTAGGAATTCGAAGAAGAACTCCCTCTGCCATACAGCTATCTGGAGCGAAACAGAATAAGGTTTATCATGAGGGTATTCTTTATATCCCGTGACCGCACTCTTGGCTAAATGGCGACTCTCATGGTCGTGCCTTTGTAATCTAAGACAACCAATATCATCCACACATAGTTTCTCGGCCCTTTCCACTATCCCGGTATTCACCAGTTTTTCAATAATATAATCATCGAAGAACAAAAGAAATGACTCATCACCAGAGGCTTCCAGATACTTCGCCGTCCTGTCAGACCATTCAATCTTCCCTGCACAGAAAGTGGATACGCCGTCTATCTCCCGTGTCTCAGTCAGATATACCGTCTCATAGGGATTGTCGGGCCAATTCTTTCTATAGAAATGCAGAAATATAGGGGCCAACCATGCATAACTATCGCATGTCGATATGACTACTTTCACGCCGCTACCCCTTCCAAGAATGCCAGAATATCATCAACCCTCGATTGTACTGTGTGTCGCACTTTGCATCGTCTCTGGGCTGCTTTCCCAATCTTACGAAGTTGGTCTTGGTGACTCATATAATAAAGTAATTTATCTTTAAGCGCATCGTACGAGTCATATGTCAGTATTTCCTTATCCACTGCAAAGGACTTACTCACATCAATACTCTCGCGTGTTATCACCGGGATACCACAGCCGGAATAATGGAGCACCCGTTCAGAGATACTGTATTTACCCCCTTGGATATCCAACCCGATCTTACTCCGGTTGATAGTACTCAATAACGCCTCACCCGCGATATAGCCATGGTTCTTAAAGTGAGGAGGCCACCCATGGCCATAGGCTACTATATTGAGGTTCGTTTCTGCCCGCAACCTATCCACTATCTCTATCCGCTCCCTCGGATTCTCAAATCTGGGATGTACTGCATTTCCGACGCATGTTAAATCAATATCTCTCTCTGCATCGGAGCCGCAATAGAAAGCTGGATCATACGTGTCTGGATTATACATGACTGGCAATGTATCCTTGTAGCGCAGGTATGTTTCGTAGTGCGCCGTCATATAGATATCATAGCTTTCTAACCGTTTGGCATCAAAGTAATGGGGGTCACTGAACCCGAACCCTATTATGGGGGGCTTGATGCGGTCTTTCGCTGCAATGGGCAGTGTGAGACCAGAGTGTACAAGCCATACCTGGTCAGGGGTTACAGTATCGACAATACCCACAATATCATCCATATCGCCCATACCACAGTACACAATATCAATACCCCTCCGCTCAAGCTCTTCTCGAATGATACGCTTTAGAGACATGATCTCATGGCCATAGTTATCAGAAAAGTATAGAATCCGCATCACTACCCCTGGTTACATAAATTTGCATCTTCAACATACACGCGCATGCGCTCGACATTATCCATCATCTGCTTCGGCGTAAGAAATTTGTTATGTATGATTGGCTCAAACCGCCTTCGGGTTTTCTTACCGTGCTCCATAACGTAACAATACTCATTATATTTTGTGAAATCGTCTGATAGTATCTCACAATTGTATTTTTCAGGATCGTTCCATATAGGGCTACCGGGCAATGGTGTGAAGGTGGATAGACTCACAATACTGAGATTCAATTTATTGATGTACTGTATAGTTAGTTCTGGCGAGTCTTCCCGCTCGCCCGGCGTACCCGTCATGAATAAACCCCTAACTTTCAATCCGGCTTTATTCGCATTGTCACATCCTGTTGCCATCTCATCCAGATTGGCCTTTTTATCAAGGAAATTAAGAACTCTCTGGTCGCCACTTTCCAACCCTACACCCACCTCTTTGCAACCGGCAGCGGCAAGTGCTTTACATAAGTCAGTATCCAAGGATGCTGCCCGTGCCAAACACTTCCAGGCGATGCTGAGATCAGCCAGCATGCCACAAAGCTCTATGCACCGCCTTTTATTCACAGTTAGGGTATCATCCCATATTCCAAATTCCTTTACCCCTGTATCCGATATAATCTGCTGTATCTCATCCACAACATTGCGGGGCGACCTATAACGTATCCCGCATTGCCAGATCGATTTTGATGCACAGAACGCGCAATTACTCGGGCAGCCGCGAGAGGTCACAATACTCTCGCTCCTATTCCCTATATAATGCTGGTTAAACGCAAATAAACCCTCACCATATTCCCCTTCAATCAGCCTGCGATTGGGGAATGGAATGCTATCTACATCCGATATAAAATCGGCAGCTTGGTAAAACTGCCTGAGTCTTCTATGCTTAAAGTCATTGACCATGTCTACAATTATCTTCTCACCCTCGCCAATTCCAATTGAATCAAACAACCCGCTGGCTAATACAGCTTCAGGGAGAGCGGTAGCGTGGGGTCCGCCAATAAATATACCCATATCCGGTAAATGTTCCCGCACCCATGAAGCACACTCCATAGTCATGGGATATTCCAGCGACGTACCGCCCATGCATATGAGATCTACATCCCCAAGCGCTCCAAGATCATCTGCGGTGCGGGGCCGAATAAGCCGTGTATCATGGCCCTTGTTATCAAGCACCGTTGCCAGATACAATAGCCCTAATGATATATGCGCGTTGTTTTTAACAAGCCATGGGCTCGGGGTTTCCATAAAGACTATTTTCACTGGCTATCCCCCTTGAATGGGCAGGCTTCCATAAGAGCATCCAGATCAACCTCACCCCGGACCGAGAAATAGTCCCGGAACTTGAACCCATCACCAATAACTTTATCCGACCATTCAACCCATTCTACAGGTATTCCATACGCATCGGCTACAATAAGTCCGTGCAGTGAGCTTGTTATGATGCGCTTACAACTAACTATTCTATCAATAATACTCTCTACAGAATCCCGTACATTAATAATCAATGCATCTTCATCATCTATATACGGAGCCAGCACTTCTGGCGTATGATCTACATAATGCGGGAGTACACCGACCCTATAAACATGCTCAAATTCTGGCTTATAATATCGTGGCAATAACAATGCTGGGTCCCCATACACTTCAGGGCAATCAAACCCCTGCTGGATCAGCAAGTCCCGTGTGAGCTTACCCCGGACAGCCCGAATGTCAAGTGGGCCAGTTGGTACAGTCGGGTTGGCTCTCTGATAGCCAGTGCCCCAGACAATTGTATGCGGAGGCACCCACTCCAGAATACTCCCTATCGTTGAAATAGGGGTAAGGGTCATGGGCAACGCACTTATCTTATCTGTGAGATAACTACTTAAGTTATCCCCGAAATTGTTCTCTTGGCACCTGAACAAGTTTATCATTCCCAATCCCCTACAATCTCACCCTGACCCTTGGCCACGCGATCATTGCGTGTTCCGGCAGTATCATGGCGAATGAATTCCCTTGGTTTACCTTCCCATACCCACCCTTTACCGGATGAATGCCCCAGTCCTGGAAACTCCTTAACGATCTTGTCTGTGAGCCCCTGCTGGTGAATATCCCACGCCGCCTTATAACATGGCGCCCCATGATGCACGTAGGGGTGGAACTTACGGTAATTCGCCACACAGAGCAACTGGAAGTATGGATGGAGCATTTTCATGGCTTCCTGCCCCTTGTGGTGAGCGTGGGCCCCATACTCATATCCATCAGGCCCAGTCAATTCAGTATACCCAACCCCATACGTGTCCGGCTCGACCATAGCCAGCATACCATCCACCGGCGATTTAAGCATTTCAATGTCCGAATCGAATACAAGTGCATAGGGTGTTTTGACGTGGCTCAGAGCTTCACACATACCCTTACCATGCCCGATGTTGTACCCAGGCTGGATAATGGTAGTGATCTCGGACCGCAGACTATTCACATAAGCAGCACATGGGTTCCCTGCATCTGAGCCATCGACAATAATCATCGGCATATCTGGATGGAACTTACGCACCGAAGTATAAGCCCGCTCCATTAGCGCCTTGGTATTGCAACACACCGTGACGCCAGTGATCTTAGGAAAGTACGTACCGCAATTCTCGGTAGACAATCTCCCTTCCAGAATATCCGTGGGCACGTGAGCCTGGCACTGGGCAGGTGGCTCAATATCAAGCAGGTGGCAGATAAGAGGAACTACCGAGGTCATTTCATCAATTCCAGCAT
>SDBS01001293.1_pt1 | contig 25371 bp, 11 predicted proteins | sample 2277091 | NCBI WGS metagenome assembly SDBS01 (sample SAMN10404972, study PRJNA504765) | marine sediment metagenome | isolation source: marine sediment core GS10_PC15, 163 cmbsf | place: Arctic Ocean: Southern Knipovich Ridge | collected 2010
TGAAAGGAATGTAAAATCCATGATGGACGACTCTTTTTACGGCCATACTAATATTAATTTAGAAGAAATTGAGCAACGGATGAGGTTAACGGAAGAAAATATTGGAAACGACCAAACTTTACTTGCGTTTTTAAAAAGTGCTATTGATTTATATAAGGGTAATATAGAAACTTCAAAAGAAGATGATAGAATTTATGAGATTACGCTTCCAAAAAAAGTACGAGAATATATCGGTGAGAATTTTGGAGAGAAATATTTAATCACCCCAAACATGGATGTTAGTGCTTCTCGCAACGATGTAGATGGAATAAATTTAAAGAATCCCTTAGTTTCTGGACTTGTAGAAAAAGTAAAGAACGAAGCATTTTCGGTTGATAATGAGTTTTATGGCAGAACTGCTGCTTTTCTTAGCTCTAGGACAAAGATGGTTTCCGTTATTTTTTATGTTAAAATTAGATATGTTGTACATACGGAACCAAAAAGCTTAATGGAAGAAATAGCTCCTTTAGGAGTTAATTTATTTAGTGAAGCTCGATTGGATAACGATTTAGTTGATAAGATTTGGAATTCAGAGTGGGAAAATCACGGTAAAAATTTAGTTGAGTTAAAAAAACATCTTAATAGAGCTCTAAATATAAACAATTTGGAGTCCATGTCCGACGATCTTGCTCACGAGAGGTTGAAGATTATTATTAACGAGCGAAAAGAAATGATAAATAATTTGGCGAAACAAGGGATCGCAACAGATTTAGAGGGAATTGAAAAGATTGATGTAGTAGGTGTCGATTTATTAACAATTTCATTGGTTTATCCACCAATTGGGGGTAATTAACAATGGTATCTAAAAGTGCGTTATTAAGAAATATTCGACCAAGTGGGGGCTTATTTACAGAAAATATTTTACTAAGATTACGTGATAATCCAAATCAATTAAAGATTGGGAAAATTGATTCATTTCTCGAAGAAGATACTAAAGAAGAAAGAAAAAAATTAACAGATAAAAAGCAGATAATTTTTGATTGGTGTATTCAAAAATGGGATGAAATATCCCCAAATATAGAAGAATGGTCAATAGAAGATTTAGCAAAAAAATGGTTAATCCCTCTCTTTACTCTTTTTGATCATGAAATAGAAGACTTTGAAATAAATAAGGAAAATTTAGACGAGGACAGCATACTAAAAGAATTCAGATTTTCTTATCAATCCCGAGATCATAGAGATCCATTTTTTCATTATGTTAGTGTTAATGAAGATTTTGATTCTAAAATTGATAGAAATCCACAGAAAAAATCACATCACAATGTATGTCAACAATTTATAAACTTTAATTCCGAAATAAAATGGCTCTTCCTTTCCAATGGGCGTATTCTACGGATATTAACTAAATATTATCATTCATATTCGAAGGGATATTTGGAATTTGATTTAGAAAACATTTTCGCAAATCGAGATGAAAGAGAATTTAATACACTCTATTCAATCATTCATTCCAGCAGGTTTAATAGTAAAGATGAAGGTGGTACTTTTTTAATTGATAAATTTCAGAAAGATTCAATTACTGAAGGTGTGAAAATAGGCAATGTTTTACGACATAATGTCGAAAACGCTTTAAAATTACTAGGAAATGAATTAATACAACAAAATTTAGATAAAATTGATTTAGATAAAATTGATGTTAACGAATTTTATGCTGAATTATTGAGAATTATTTATCGAATTATATTTATCCTTTATGCTGAGCAACGAGATATGCTCCCTGGAGCGGGTTCTCTTTATTTCGAGCAATTTTCTTTATCTTCTCTTAGAATTCGAGCCGAAAAACCCATAAAAGCTGAAAAGAATTACGATTTGTGGCACAAGATGTTAATAACATTCAATTTAATTAGGGATGGAAATTCTCTTCTCGGAGTTAATAGTTATAATGGAAGTCTATATAAAGAAGATAACTTGCGAATAATCCTTAAAAATGGCATGAAAATTTCAAATGATATAGTTTTACAGGTTATTAGATTATTAACCACATCTGCTAATCATAAAGTAAGACAAAGAATTAATTTTTTAGAGGTATCGGAAGAGGAAATTGGAGCAATTTACGAATCTCTTTTAGATTTTAGACCTTATATATCGTCAACCTCGCAATTTCAACTAATAGAAGGAACTGAGAGAAAGAGTACTGGTTCATATTATACTCCAAAGGTTTTAATTGATATTTTAATCAGAACTACTTTGCAACCTTTAATTGAGGATCGATTAATTAAGGCTGGGGATGATGAACATGCGAGAGAAAGCGCTATATTGGATCTAAAAGTATGTGATCCGGCTTGTGGTGGCGGAACATTTTTATTGTCAGCACTAGACTATTTGGGAAAAAAGTTGGCAGAAGTAAGAACCAGTTCGGATTCTCCTTTAGAAGATGATTTGAGGGAAGCTCGTAGAGACGTTCTCCAGCATTGTATTTATGGTGTCGATATGAACCCCCTTGCCGTAGAACTAGCGAAAATATCTCTATGGTTAAGAGCTTGTGTTAAGGATAAACCTCTAAATTTTCTGGACAATCATATTAAATGCGGAAATAGTTTAGTTGGTCTTGGGCAGAAAATAGAAATAAAAAGTATTAGGTCAGAAGCGTTTAAAGCAATTTCAGGAAATAAGGAGATAGGAATACCCCGTGAAAATACAAAACTCCAAAATCAAGCTAGAAATAATATTAAAAAAGAAATTAAAGAAAGGAAAAAAGAAGGTAAAACAACGATGATTACTTCTTTTTTTACCGATAAAAGGACAGCAGATGTATGTAGCATAAAATTTCAAGAAATCATTAATATGCTTGAAAATAGCCCTGAGAAGATTATAGAAAAAGAAATAAAGTATTATGAACTAAGGAAGAATGAGAATTATCAGCAAGCTCTTAATGAAGCAAATATTTGGACCTCAACATTCTTTTGGTCATTCGAAGGAAATACTTTAGGTGAGATACCAAGATACACGACTATTGAACAATTAAGGGATAAGATCGCTGATCCAGAATTAAATAGACTGATGGAAAAGATTAATGATTTAGCAAAAAAAAATAAATTTTTTCATTGGTATATTGAATTTCCAGAGATTTTTTCTTCTAAAAAAGGAGGTTTTGACTGTCTATTAGGAAACCCTCCCTGGGAACGGATAAAAATTACTGATAAAGAATTTTTTGAAGGAATTGTTCCCTCTATAGTTGAAGCTAAAAGCTCATTAGAAAGATATAATTTAATGAAAAAAGAATTTAAGAAACATCCAGATTTGTTTGAAGAATATAAGAACGTTAATATTCAAAGTCAAAAAATAGCTCATTTTATAAAAAATTCAAACTTTTATAATTATTCTGCTGTGGGAGATATTAATACATATCTCCTATTTGCTGAAAGATTTATCTCTCTATTAACACTAACTGGAAGAGCTGGTATAATTGTTCCAACTGGTATCGCTACTGACTACTATTCTCAGAAACTTTTTAATTATATTGTTGATAATCATCAACTTGTTAGTCTATTTGATTTTGAGAATAAAAAGAGATTTTTCCCAGATATCCATGGAAGTTTTAGATTTTCACTTTTAACATTGGGAGGTAAAAAACTTAATATTGAAAATATGGATTTTGGATTTTTTTTACATAATATTGAAGATTTTTTTAATGAAAATCGGAAATTTAATCTTAAAATAGCAGATTTCGAAGTTTTAAATCCAAATACTAAAACCTGTCCAGTTTTTAAGGTAAAAAAGGATTTTAAAATAACTATGCATGCTTATAAGATATTTCCAATCTTATTAGATAAGAATAAAAACAAAAATATTTGGAATGTAGAAATGCGTCAAGGTTTAATTCATTTAACAGAAGATTCAAAGAAGAATATTTTAAAGAGCCTAAATGACATAGAAATCAATTTTGAGGACTTTTTTCTACTCTACGAAGGGAGAATGATAAATATCTATGATCATCGTGCGGCTTCAATTGACTTTAGGGAAAAAGCAGCAAAGAGAACTGCAATTACTAAAAAAACAACTCCAGAACAACATAAGAATATTAAATATACTGTTATTCCTAGATATTATATTCACAAAGACATCATAGAGAATAGGAAACCAAAAGGGTATTTATATAATTGGATTTTAGCTTTTAGGGATGTCACCGCAACAACAAATGAAAGAACGATGATAGCTTGTATTCTCCCAAATTTGGCAGTATCATATTCATTAAGAGCAGTTTTTATAACTAAATTTCCCCCAAAATACATAGCATTACTATTAGCAAATTTAAATTCATTATGTTATGATTATTTAGTCAGACAAAAGACAACAGGAACACATCTAAGTAATTTTATATTCTATCAAGTTCCAATTATTCCTTCTGAATATTATAAACAAGATCTAATTGATTTAATTATTCCTAGAGTTATCCAATTATCCTTTACATCTTATGATCTTAAAAAATTCGCTGAAGACTGTGGATATAATGGAACTCCCTATAAATGGGATATTGAAGAAAGAAATAGCTTAAGAGCTGAATTAGATGCATTATATGCACATCTTTATAAATATAGCAAAACAGAATTGGAATATATTATAGATTCCTTTACAGTTACTAAAAAATATGATATGAATCGTTATAATGAATTTAGAACAAAAAGATTAATATTGAATGCTTTTGATAAATTTTCAGAACAAAAGGAGTTGTTTGAATAAATGAGTAAAATATCAACAGATCAAAAACCCCAAAACATCTTTCTTATTGCCGACCACCTTCAAAAAACCTATAAAAATTTCGTTAAGACTTTCCAGAAGTTTCAAAATCCCGAAATTCAAAAGTGGGTTGACCGACAAATGGAGAAAGAAGATCTTTTATATAAAGATCCGCTTATTGAACTGAATTTTCAATTCGAGAAAGGAACACCATTAAAAAAATTCGTTCAAAAAGGAGCAATTAATCCCCAAATACCAACCATTTTTGACATCAACCCTTATAAACATCAATCAGAAGCGATTAAACAAGTGTGTATCAAAAAGAACAACATTATTGTATCAACGGGAACGGGTTCTGGAAAGAGCATGTGCTTCTGGATTCCTATAGCCAATACTTGTCTGGAAATGAAAGGTCAAGGGTTAGATGGGATAAAAGCAATTGTTATATTCCCGATGAATGCTCTTGCCAACTCGCAATACGAAAATATAACAAAAGCCTTAAATGGAACGGGGCTAAAAGTTGCGAAATATACTGGAGACACTGCCTACACGAGAGACGAGGGTTTAAGCCAACTGGAAAAACATGGACTTTTGAAACGGAGGAAAACAGATAAGCCATATGACTGTGAACTACTTTCTCGTGAGGAAATTCGTGATACTCCACCAGATATTTTACTTACAAATTATGTTATGCTCGATTTAATTTTAACACGTTTCGAGGATAAGGACTTATTTCCAGAAAGACATAAGGGACATTTGAAATATTTAGTTCTTGACGAGATTCATACTTATTCGGGAAACTCAGGAGCCGATGTTGCGGGGCTTATCCGCAGGTTAAAAGAAAAAACGCATTCTCGCGGAAAGATTCGATGTATCGGAACTAGTGCTACAATTCAAGATAATAAGAAGTCTGGAGGAACTGCTTCTATTATAGAGTTTGCCGAGAAGATATTTGGAGAGAATTTCGAACCTTCGAGTTTGATTCAAGCAACTTATGTAAATTTAGATATTCCCAAAGAAGAAATTCTTCCTTTACCCTCAAATATAACAATTACACACGAGGATTTAATTGATTTTGATGGTACTTTTAGTTCAATTATTCCTATTGCCCAAAAATTGTTGGATCGCCCTTTAGAAGCAAACGAGCGCAAGCCTGAAGCTCTCGGCAAATTATTTCAAACACATCCAACAATAATATTTCTAAGGAATGCATTAAAGGAAGAAGCAAAGGCTCTTCAGAGCCTTGCTAAAGAGTATAAGAATGATGTAAGGAGCAACGAATCGATTGAAATCTGTCTTAGAGAGCTTAAAGCAGCCTTTTTATTAGGAACAATTGCAAAAATCACCGTTCAAAATGAGTTAAGACCGTTGCTTGTACCAAAATTGCACGTATTTTTTACTCGAGGACAAGAATTATATTTGTGTTTAACTAAAGAGGCTTTAACATCAACACCTCATTTAAGCATAGATGGAGATTTAAAGTGTAAAATATGCGAGCATCCATCCTTTCCGCTCTATTTCTGTCGTAATTGTGGACAAGAATTTTACAGTGTATATCTCTTGGAAAATAGTCCATTCCCAAGGACTTTTAATTCAGAAGGATCAGGTGAAATGGCATATCTGACCCCTATAACAAAAGAAAATGATTCTTGGGAAACTCCTGGGAACTGGTTGGATAAAAATAGTAATCTTAGAAAAAATTATAAAGAAGTGATTCCTGAAAGTACGGAATATTGTCCCAAATGTAATAAAGTCAATGCTAATTGTTCTTGTTCAGAAAAAATTACCGTTTGGAAAATTCCTTATCCGCTTCAAATTTGCCCGTCATGTAATATTTTCTATACTAAAAATAAGGGAGAGTATAGTAAATTGTTCTCGTTCAATTCTACAGGGCGGAGTTCTTCTACTGATGTGTTAACGACAGAAGTTTTAAGATTGTTAAATAAAGACCAAAAAAAACAAATAATTTTTACAGATAATAGACAAGACACTGCTTTGCAGGCAGAACACTTAAACGAATTCCAAAGAAGAACAAATTTTAGACAAGCATTTTTACATACCTTAAAACATATTAATTCAAAAGAGCTAAGGGTCACAGATAAGGATATTGGTAAAATAATATTTGATTTTTTAAAAAATAACGATAAACTGCCCGACTTTCAAAAAGAAAGGGATCAAAAGAGCAGATTTAGTACTGCACCAGCTCCAGAAAAGGAATTTACTGAGTTTTTACAATTTTTAGCTTTATCAGACATTATGCAATCACTATATTTTTTAGATTTAAATCTTGATAAGTTGGGATTGTTAAAAATTGACTACGATGGTTTAGAATTGTTAATAAAAGATCCTCTCATAACAGATGTAAAGCGTTTCGAAAAATTATCTGAAGATGAGATGTACGATTATATTCGTGGAATTTTAGATATTTTTAGGTGGAATGGAGCAATTGAAAGTAGCGCTTTTATTGACACAGTTCGTAAGTACGAAGATTGGAAAAACAAATTTAAAGAAGATATATTATTCGATATTAATAAATCTCACTGGAATAGAGTTGGATTTGCATATAAAAAGCCAGAAAAGGGTTATAAAGTTTATCATAATCATCAAAGGGTTGTTTTTAGGAGCATTTCGTGGTATACTACAGTCCTTATTAATTGGACTAAAAAATATTTCTCGATAGCCAAATTCGAAGAAGCTGACAACTTACTTAGAAAAGCGATTGAAATTCTAGAGGAAGCGGGATTCCTTACATCTTTCTGGACAAATCGCCCCTCTTTTCAATTGTATCAAATTTCCGAAGGGAAAATTTTATTCAATTTCAATCAGAATAAGAATTTTTATCAGTGTCCTAAATGTAAAAGAACCTATCAGTTTAAGAAATATCATAAATGCGCCTGGAGGAACTGTCCAGATTTAAAAGAAATTAGTAATTACGAAGATCATTTTTATTTTAAGTTATATAATAAATTACCTAATAAGGAATCTGAGGTTCATGCTAAAGAGCACAGTGCTCAAGTTAAAGGTACTAAGAGGGCAGAATTTGAGAACGATTTTGAAGAAAATGCTATAGGAACCACAAATGTTTTAGTATGCACACCAACAATGGAACTTGGTATTGATATCGGAGAACTTTCAGCAATTATGATGCGGAATGTTCCGCCAGATCCAAGTCGTTACGCTCAAAGGGCTGGGAGGGCGGGAAGAAAAAACCAGCCATCAATCATACAAATATTTTGTGGGACGGGATATGCTAAAGGTCCGCATGATCAATATTTTTACCGCGAGCCTGAAAAAATTGTTTCTGGAAAAATTAGTCCTCCTAATTTTCTATTGGATAATAAAAAACTAATAAAAAAGCACATACACTCTGCGATAATCGAAACGCTTTCCATAAAAATTCCACAAAAAGCGGGTGAAATCCTTGATTTAGAAAAAAAAGAAGATAAATTTCCATTTTATCATAATTTTAAAACTTCGATTGTTGATGAGATTAATAGAAACTACGACATCTTAGAAAAAACAATTAAAAGTATTTTTAGTAACGAATTGAACAAATTTCCATGGTTTACAGTTGATTTCTTGCGATCTACAATTAGGAGTTTTTATTCGGCTTTAAATGAAACGTTTGATTATTTTCGAGATACATTTTTCGAAGTTCTAATTCAATTGGAATATTTATTTCATAAAAGCAATTCAAGAGCGGGCCTCGACAATAAAGATAAACGTGAACGTGCTGCTTTAGAAATAAAAAGAGATAAGATGAGAAATGGAAAGCAACCGTACGATACATTCAGTTTCTTGAGAAATTATGGTTTTTTACCAAATTACGCGTTTCCAAGCGATACTACATTGCTGACTATGTTTAATCAAGAAAGATCTGAATATTACGATAATTGGCGATCTTCCGTTATAGCGATTCGAGAATTTGCTCCTCACAATCAAGTTTACTTTTTAGGTAATAAGTATAATATTAATAGAGCGATGGTTAAATCTGAAGGGGGCGAGTTAAATATCGATAACATTTATATTTGCGAAAATTGTAATGAAATTTTGATCGATAGCGCAAGTTCAACCTCTACTTCTTTAATAAAGTGCCCGATTTGCGAGGCCGAAATAAGATTAAGTAGTTTCAAATCAAGCCTTAGATTTCCTCAGATGTTCTCAACAAGCGGCCCTAGAATTACATGCGACGAAGAAAGTAGGCAGATCAAGGGATATGAAATAACAATTAATTACAAGCATAAAAAATCCAAAATTGTAAATTATGAAATCATATGTGATCAAAACCCCACTGCAAAAATCTCGTATGAACATAATGGAAATATTTATATGGTAAATAAAGGTTCTCGGATTAAATCGAAAACTACCAACGAAATAGAACTCCATAGTTTTAACTTTTGCAGTGCCTGTGGTCAATGGTTACACGACAATGAAGCAGGAACTCATATAGAAGCGTGCCCTAAGGGTGGTAGCGAACGCCATCTCCAAAAAGATTTCTGGTTATTTATTGATGGAAATCACGATGTAGTCGTATTTGATTTTCCCTTAATTGGAGATTTCGATCCAACTTCTTATTACACGACTTTAAAGGAAGCTATAATTCAAAGTATAATGCTCACATATAATTTAGAAGAGTCAGAAATTAGCAGTTTTCTCAACCCAGTTCCAGGCAAAAACGAGAAATCGATTGTTATTTTTGAAACAGAAGAAGGAGGCACGGGTGTATTAAAATCACTGCTAAATACCTCACTAGACAGATTTGATAAATTTATTGAAAACTTATTTAGAACATTGCATGTTAAATCGCTAGAACCATATGAAGAGACTATGGATGCCTGTATAACCGCGTGTTATAACTGTTTATTAAGGTTTCGCAATCAATTTGAACACAATCTTTTAAACCGTAAAATAATTCTTCCGTTAATAAAGTCGTTAAAAAATTGCACATTAGAAATAATTTCGGAAGTTTCTGAGCTTGACCAAAAAGAAAAATTAAAAATACTTAAAGAAAAATGCGATTCTGAACTAGAAAAAATGGTTTTAGACGCAATTTTCAGCCAAAAATTACCTTTACCTGATGAAGCGCAAAAAATATATACAGATAATGATATCCCAATAGCTACAGCGGATTTTTACTTTAAACAAGCTAGTAACGAGATTTATGTATTTGTTGACGGTCCTCCTCACGCTTCCGACCATGTACAAGAAGAAGATAAAGAAAAAAGGAATAAAATAGAGTCTAAAGGTTTTTCTGTAATTCAACTAGATTTTATTGACGGTATCTACCGACATGATCCTACTTTAATAGAAAAAGAGGTATTAGTCAAACTAAAACCTTATTTAGAGGATTAAAACTATGGAATATTTTTACAGGAGAATTATTAAATAAGTGTGTAAGCCTCGCTTACATATCTAAAAAAATCCATTAAAAAAAAGCGAAAAAAAAATGGTTGAACAATTGCTCAATAAATATAGAAAAAACATCGTAATGTTGGATGGTATTTTGCAATGGGCTTTAAACCCAACTCCAAAAAAAACTGGTTATGGGTTTGAAATCAATTACGACCACATAATGAAAAACTTAAAAATAACTCACGAGCTTTCAATACCAGAAGTTGAAGAGGTTATCAAGGAACTTAAAGAAGGATTAAGCAAAATTGTGAAAAAAGAGGGGGAAATCTACGATATTCGAAAGAAGATTATAACTGAAATCAATAAGAGTCACTATCATATTTTCTTTAAATTCATAAAAAGAAGAATTAACAGAGCTAGTGAAGAAGTTATTAATTTTTTGAACATTTATAAAAACCACCCTGTTGGTTATGATAACTTGCAAGCACAGTTCAACGCGATTTATGGTAGTAATATAGACGAAAGTAAAATAATACACGCTGGAATCCTTAAGGTACTCTATTGGATTTCTTCAGGTAATATCGACAATAGTTCATCGTCCCCGGAATTAATACCGTTTCTTGATAAAATCATTGAGGGCTTAAAGTTAAAATGGAATCCTGATAAAGTTAATGTAATAAAATACATAAAGAACCTAAAGGATAACAATAAGAAAGATGTTGTTCATTTTTTGGTAGGGTTAATGGAAAGAGATGAGATTTACACGCGATATTTCAACAAGGGCAATGCTACATTATTTTCTAACATACGACAAAAAGGATTTATTGGAATTTACGATACACCTCACCAATCCTATAAGGATAGGCTTAGTACTATTTGTGTATCTTTTCTAATTAAGGATGAACTATTCAATGCTATTGAAATTTTGGTAAAAGAGATAAATGAAGAACTGACGAAAAAAATAATGAAATTACTTGAATACGAAATTGAAAATAAAAAAGAAGCGTCTGATAAAGAGATAATAAGGATTACAGGTATTGGAATAGATGAGCTTGAAGAATTTAAGGAGTTGACATCCGAGCTTCCACAAGAATCCTTTGATGGTAATGAAGAGATCGATAAAATGGCCACGGAAACGATAAATAAATTCGACAATCCAACACTTTACGATTTATTAAAATCGTTAAAATTAGATATTAAGACTGCGAGAAAGGTCGGAAAATACTTAGTTGAAAAGAAGATGATTGAAAGTTTGTCAAGAATTGAAGGTTCATCAATCTCGGAGCCCTCTTCGAGTTCAAGGCCGGTAGAAATCTACTGTGAAGAGTGTAGGACCGTCCTCGCCGACCGAGAAAATCCTAAATTCTGTCCATTATGCGGATCTAGTAATCTATCAGTAAACACGATTTAATATTTTATCTTATATTTGCTATTATTTCCTCTATAGCGGGCTCATTACAAACTTCGATAATCGCATCTTTTAGAGATGATAAATACCCTCGAAAGACATTATAATTATTGAAGAATTTAATTCTATATATTAAGTTTGAAATCAAAAGCTTTCTTTTTTTTGAATCTATTTCTTGTTTAATTACTTCAATATAATTCATAATAAATTCTTCTATCAGAAGTATAGAAACAGAATTAAGAACTTCATCGAATTGAATATAGCACAAGAAGAAATCTAACCTAAATTGAAATTCATTAACTAGTTTTTCTGGATTTACATTTTTATCTTCTACACTTTTAAATTGCAATTGTACTTGAGTTAGATTCAGTTTTATTTAATTTGAATTTGATAATTCCATTATTCTAAATAAGTTTCTAAGATATTTCATATAAATGTTCCAGAAATTGAGATAGTTGTTTACATTTATTTTAGGAAGAAAAGTATATGGAACAAAATCGCGATAAGTTGTATACCACACATATTTTCTTTGTTTTACAAATAAATTACTTATTACCTGCCAACCGAACTCAAAACACTTTTCTTTATCCAAAATATATAAATTTTCTAATGAATTAGAGAAAAATTCATAATCCGGAGCTTCTAATTTCGCAATTTCAATTTTTAATTCCAGATCATTAATATCTGTCTCATTTAATGGTATAGAACGTATTTTGATCATATAGAATTTTATAAATTCAATAACAAATGAAGAGCAACCTAAGCTTAGAATAGATTTATCTTCTCCTGTCTTTATTAAAAATTCAAATATTTTTGTCCATCCATCAAATGTGAATTCTTTCCGTTTTTCAAGTTTTTCTATTATTTTCTCATAGTTCTTAGTATAATATCTTTGTTCAAAACTTAGTTCTTTCGAGAAATTTTTAATTTTATTAAGAAACTCCTGTGGGTTACTATAAACTTCGGTTAGGTCATCTATGAAAGTGTCAAGAATTTCAATTTCTTCGTATTTTTCTTGAACCCCGTAATCTCTAGGATGAATATTCTGTAATTTTAGACTAATATAAATTTGATTACCTAATTCCGGATTCCAGTTCTTAATTGATTCATGGAATAATTCTTTTACTGCATATATTTCACTTCTCTCAGTTATAATCTCTGTATAATTCAGCATTTTTACTAACCAATTAATATCTTCAATGAAACTTTTATCCTTCTTGGGGACGAAAGAGATAAGATTTTTTATGAAATACACTAGGCTATATAATTGCCAATCTTTTCTTGGATACATGCGAAAACCTGTGATTTCCAAGTATCCTAAGAAAAATTCCAAATTCTCTTTATAAAAACTTGTTTGGCGTGCTTTTATTGTGGATAGTATGTTTAAAATATTATATACATTCGATGAAAGGTTCCAATAATCACTACTAATACTACTAAAATAATTATGTTTTGCATTCATAATTACAAATTTTACTAGATCATCATTTACTTCATTAAAATTTTTCTTAATGGAGTTTAAAGTAGAGATTTGATTGGCAAAATAATCAAACGTATAATCATTATTCTTGAACATTTTTAATAAAGTATTTTGAAACCAATGATAAAGGAACTGAAATTTAGCAGTCTTTTCAACTAAGATATTTATTATTAAAGAAAAATTAATCATGACTCTTCTACCAGATTCATCAATATAGTTTTTGGGATTACCAAGCATTTCAAATAATTTCTCAATTATCTTAGTTAAAGGTTTTGCTTCTTCCATATTATTATATGGTTTATCTATACAATTTGCTAACTCAAATAATACTTTTTCCCATTGAAATTTCATTGAGTCTTTGGTAATTCTATCTCCTAATTTGAGCTGTTCATGCATTTTATTGAATAAGAAGAGAAGTTTTTCCTCGTTCATTCCATAATTATCATTTAATAATTTGTATAAATATAGTCTATTTTTAATTTCAATATCCCCTTGATAAGAATAGGATTTTTCTACAGTAAATCCATAACCTAAACAATTATACAAAGCCTCTTCAGATAATTCATTTTTATTATTCAGAATGTTCCAACTTTTTCTTTTTGAATTACCATACAAGACTTTATATTGAGGATTTTTGAGAAGAAAATTATCAAAAATTTCATTTCCTCTTACTCTACTTTCTCTAAACACTAAATAAAAAAAAACATAAAAAGGATTTTCCCTTTCAGATGGTAAATACTTAGATTGATATTTATTCTTGTATAGTACATTATCATTTGATATTATTTCCCACTCATCTTGCTCGATTATATTATTTAAAATATTGTATATTATCTTTAAAGAATCAAATAAAGAATTTTCGATTAAAAATTCTCCCATAATCCATAAAATAGGATAATATCTAGCTCGTTCTCCATCATGAAAATAATCTTCGTGTTTGGCTACTAAGAATTTATTATATTCTTTAATAACAATATCAGCGCTATTATTAAAAAATAGTGCAACTTGTAACCATTTTTTAGTAAAACTTCCATCATAATCAGGATTATGATAAATTTCAATCCAATTTTGCTTACTAATATTGAAAAATTTATTTATCAAAAGATACAGATCTTTGCAGTCTCTCAGATTGAAATTATCAATTAAATACAAGATCAAATCTAACTTAAATGATGGTGAGACATCTAAGGAATTAAGGATTACTGAAACTAAATAATATATTTGATCATTAATTTCTTGAAAAACAGGATTTATTAGAAAGATGTAATCTGGTGAAGTATCTAATTTATTAATTTCTTTCCTTATTTCAAATTCTAACTTAATATAAATTATTCTAAATGTAAGTTCCACATTTTTATTGTTTATATAGTACTCAAGGAGTAAACGGAGATCTTCAATAATATCAGATAAATTTCTTCCTTGCATCCACTGCTCCACAAAAAAATTACGTTCAATTTTAAACTCATCAATTTTTCCAGCATTTTTCAAATATCTCAATTTAAACCAACTGTAATACGAATTTGATACTGCTATTTCACATCTCTGTGCTAATTTGTTGAAAAAATCTCTTTCTTCTTTTTCTATTTTAATTCCTAAGACTGAAATTGATTTTTTTTGTAGGTAGCTTTTAAAAGAATTATGGTCAAATAACAATATATTAGAATAACGTTTAAAGCACCAACCAAAGCTAGAAATGAATTTTTCGATTTCTAACCTTTCTGGCCATAATCTTAGCCAAGTAATATCGATCGGTCCAAATATTCTAGATATCAAGCCTGCAACATTTGTAAAACTTAAATTATCCTCAAACCCATACATTCTCCAGTATTTTTCAAAAAGCTCATCCCAGCCATTTTCAAAATTTAAAAACCGGTTATCGATATTAAAAATATTTTCGTATAGATCTTCTAATTTTTCAAAGTTCGAGCAAATATGTTTAAGGTAACTGGGATTACCTTGAGTCTTATTGAATAATCTCTGCACAACTTGGAATTCAATCTCCTCTTCAAATGAGTAATACTTCTTTAAAAAACTGGTAATTTGATCAATAGTAAAAGGTTGAATTTCATAGTTTTTGCAGAGTTTAGGATCTATCGACGATTCATACCAATTTATCGATTGAAAATTTTGCCCTGAGATCAAGCAGATAATATTTGATGGTAAAGCCTGAGGATTTAAAAGGAAATTTGTGAATGGTTTATCTATTTTATCTAATTCTTCTCGAGTTACATGATCAATCCCATCAATAATTATTACTATTTTCTTTCTTTTTTCTTTACCATAAATAGAGATCTTCTTTAAATTATATGTGAATTGTTCTCTTATGTTTTTACTTGTTATATTCTTGATATACATATGAATTTGATTGTTTAAATCTCCTAAGAAAGTCGTAAGATCTCCCCTTGATCTTAAACTTAGTTCACTTGTCTCACGGAAGCATAGATATTTAAAAAATATACAATTAGGAATATTTCCTGCATGTATCTCCGCTTCTAAAAAGGTAGATTTACCCGTGTTAGGACCACCGCTTAAGAATATATAACCTTTATCCAAATCTGTAATCCCTTGTATGATTTTATTTTTTACTTCAGGAAAAGAAACATATAAACTTTTTTCAATTGGGAAATCGTGAGGGTGGGTAATCACCGAGATTCCTAAATCTTTTAGGAATTGTTCTAATGAAATTAAACCCTTAATTTCAGGATTCTTTTTATTCTCAAGATACCAGTTATAGTAACTTTCAATTGTTTGAGACTCATAATGTGATCGTGATCCAATTGGTAAATAACCAAATATAAAGTTAAAATGTCCAAAGAACTCCCAAAGTTCGTCAGAAGTGATTCTAAGATGGTCACTAAATTTCTCTATAAATTGTTCATTTATTTTATCTTTTAGTATGTCCTCTTTAGAGATACGGTTATTTTTAAAAGGTATCCATATATATTGATAGAATGAAGCTAATGAAATTTCACGATTTTCGCTCTTTGGTAATGTACGTGTACTAGTACTTGGAACTCTATTAGTAACGAATTCAATTCTTAGTAAGTAATTTGGAAAGTTTTTCCTTAGACCATTATATGAAGAATATAACTTCTGTAATAATGAGTTATTTTTCTTTGTTGGTATTTTGAAGAAATCACTCAAAATCATTTCTTTTTCTGTTTTTGAAGCTTTTGCTTGAATACAATGTAATATAGTATTATTTAATTCAAAAACTACGTCATCAGCATTACCAAAACGCTCATCTTTCAAGTAAATTCCAGTCAAGATACCTTGATTTAGAAACTGAATAACATAATTAGCAAAAATTGTTGCTTCAAAATCAGCACCTATAGCTTGGGATATATCTCCTTTAGCACTCAGTATTATCAGCTCTTTTCTATAATTTTTTTATCTAAATTTATTATTCATTTATTATTTAATTATGATATATAATTTTAGTAATCAAGTCATAACTAATTATCAAAAATTATATACCCGCTTTTTCAAAATCTTAAGCTCATACATATTCAAGGATAATCTATATTCTTAAAGTTTTTATCCCTAAAACGCTCAAATTTCAATTACTTATACTCATGATCAACTCCTAACTCCGAAACTATACTTTCAACTCTCTCTCTTGATTCACTTGTTAAAAATCCTTGATCTATCGTCCACGCCTTAACCTTTAATTTATATTTGTTTTTCAACTGATATAAAACATATGTACTATCTTTGCCACCAGAGAGACCAACAAATGCATCGTACTCTCCCTTGCCCTTATGTTTCTCTACTCGTCCAAGCCACAGTTTCTTAAGGGATACGTAATCAGAAATGACCGGGCTAATTATCTCATATTCTTCACAAAACTTACACATGCCATTTGAATCAAAAGATGTTCCTGATATGGATATATCATTTATACATTTATTAATATTAAAACCTTTAAGATAATTAGTTTCAAAGTTCCAGTTTATTTTTAATTACACATATTTTATGAACCGTAAGATTATCTATTCTTATAACGGCCCCAAAAATGTATCTCAAAGGATGTTCAAACCAATATTTTTTTATTTTTGCTATGTCGTTGTGAATGGGTTTTTGATATTTTATCTCAATTACTAGAAAATTGTTATCATTGTTCCCTCTTTCATGTAGAATTATATCAGGTCTTTTAAACTCAAATGAACTTTTGGTTAATTCGATATCATGTTGAAATTGAGGAAATTCTTTCTGTATCTCAAAAGCTAAATGATGGGCAAGATTCCATTCTGTAGCACCACTTTCTGAAGTGAGATTAAAAATATCTTCTTGATTTATAAATAAGTTCTTAACAGCATTTTCTAGTTTTTCCTTAATTACTTTTTCATTCATATCTCAATTTTTTTCATATTATATTTTTATGAATTATAATCCTTGTTCTCACGGATATGATATTAATAGAGGGATTCGAGAATTTAATTACTTTTCTCAAAGAATTTACATATGGGTTCAATAACTTCCTCATTGCGTTCTATGCTCTGTTTATCTTCATAATTAACTAAAAATTCAAAAAAATCTCCTGTATCAATCATTACGAATGGAATTGCAGAAAGTGTACTAGGAAAAGATGTGCATCTTATTCCTCTTTTATGATCTAATTATTGCTTTTTTTCTCGATCCCTAAATAATGGCCCTTGGAATAATAATATTACATAAAAATTATTTCTATTATATTGATTCTAAAATTTAAATGTAGCAATATAGTGTTACAAATCATAATCTTTTAAAACTATTAAAAGAAATTAGATATTATATTTGAACCAAAATAGACAGAAAATAATAGTAAAAGTTTTAACATAAAATCCTAAACTTAAAGACAAGTAAGTTATTTAAAATGCGTTCAAAATATTTATCAAACTTAAATGAAACACAGAAGAAAGAATTGCGAAATGAATTATGGAAAATTCAATCACATAAATGTTTTATCTGTGAGAAAGATATAGATTTAGTAGTACATAAGGATAATGTGGATTTTGATCATATAATTCCGTTGTCTCTTAAGGGTCTTGACAAACCAGAAAATTTTGCTCTAACACATTCTCCTTGCAATAGATCTAAACAAGCAAAAGATTTAAGAGTTGCAAGAATTTTGGCTAAGTTTAGTGAGATTTCCGAGAATCTTCCAAGAGAAAAGCACATGGGTCCTAATCTTAAGGATATTTTTCAGGAATTTCAAGGATCACAACATAAATTAGGATATGAAATAGATGGTAACACAATTAAATATTCTTTTTCTGAAATTGGTTCGACAGATATACAAATGTCCCAAATTTATGATGATAAATTGAGTAAATTCAAATATTTCTTCGGAGTAATTCCAATTGAATATTTGTATCATGATGAAAGAATAAATCCACGATCTATAGGACGAAATATTTCGAAATTAATCCAAGAATTCATAATTGAGAGACCTCAACTTCATGTATCTTTAGGATATATTTTAACTGATAAAAATCCAGTTAAAATAAAGATTTTTGATGGGCAACATAAAGCTGCAGCACAAGTTTTACTCGGGACAACTTTTCTACCCTTAAGAGTGTTTATTGACCCAGATTTAGATATTCTTCTTACAACCAATACCAATGCGGGAACTTCTTTAAGACAAGTAGCATTTGATAAATCTGTTCAAAGACACTTAGGAAGTGAGCTCTATGCGGAGCGAGTTGCTAGATACCAGAGGGAACATAATTTAATTGAAGATGATTATAATTTTTCAGAAGAAGATTTAGTAAAATATTTTAGGGGAGAATCAAGAGAAATGAAAAAATTTATTTTAGATTCTGTTAAAAATAACATAACTCATAATATTGATAATAAACTTCGAGATTTCATTGAATTTGGAGGGCGCGCTAAAACAAAACCTTTTTCTTATAGTGCCATTGATAAGACTTTCTATTCCACATTAATATCGAATAAAGTCCTTAAAGTCCCTCTTAATTATCGAATTGATGAAGGGTTATATCCGAGAGTATTAGAAAAGGAGCAAATAATACGTTTAATGAATATCATAGCTGAAGAAATATTTATTGGAAAATTTGACTCTGATCTTGGAGTACGTAGGATTGAGAATCAAATTCAAAGCGGAAAATTAATACCAGAGGATCATTTAATTGCTTTTCGAATAAGTAAAGAAGAAATTGTACATAATTGGTTGAAATTCATTCAACAAATCATTTTTGGAAATTTTACCACGCAAGGTAAACAAATAGATATGGAAAACCTCTTCCAATATAAATTTTCTGATCCTTTATTTGAAGCTATAAGAATTTTTATAAGAAATTTGAAAAATCTCCCAATATGGGTAAATAAATCCCTCTCTAATACTATTTTTGGAGGTAAACGAAATTATGACTTTTGGAAACATGTTTTTGAAACAGGGAGGACAATTGATGGAGTTCCAGTATTAACAAATCCAATTAGATGGATTGATATGATCTCTGAAGAATAAATAATTAATTGGTTATTAATATTATTAATAACATATTATCTTCTCACTTGTTTTTAGCTTTTTTATACTTGTGCAATTTTGACATTTTCAATAGTTCACACTACTATGAACTATCCGTTTTTAATTTAACTTTTAAATTCTTTAAAAATATATTCTTCGGGTGAATTTATCGGTTCTCCAGTTTGACTATCTATTGAAAAGGAATTCCTCAAATCAGTAGAGGAAATATAATCAAATCTTTGATTGTGAATACGGAAGGATCGAATTTCATATATATTATTAATAGGAGTCTTAAGTAATATTACGGTCATAAAATTGTTCATAACCCCCCATTTTAAAAATCTTTTAAATTCAGAATCAGCCTGAACGATTCCATTTGAAAAAGATTCCATAAAAATCAAATTTTCATTGGAAAAAATAGAGAGCTGGATCTGACTAATCCCATTATGATTAACCAAAGTATTGAAAGTCTCTGTCAAGATTTCTTGGAAATTAACCGCATTATTATTCAAATTTGAATATTGTAGAGCTCGTGACAATGCTTCAGCTCCCCATAAATCGCGATTACCAGAAAATACGTCAATAATCTCAAAACTATCGGTAAAAAATAGAGTCCCGCAATTCATACAGATTGCCAATGTACGTTCAAAATAGGCTTCCCAAGCCCTAAACAAATCGACATGACCACAGGAAGGACATGGAATCAACCTACCACTTCGTTCACTCCTAATTGTGTGAACTGGGTAATTATTTTTGATGGAATTAATGGAAGATATTTCCTTTCCTTTTTTTGCCTTTTCCCGAAGTTCTTTTGGTAATTTCATAATTTTATTTTTTATTTATTTATTTAACAATTTATGAGGGAATGTCGATTTTTTCTTTTTCTATTAATTTTAAGAGTTCCCCCTCTGGTATACTTTTTAATAATTGTATTTTTTGTTTATTGGTTAATTTGTCAACTACTAAAAGAATCTTGGATGAGCTTTGATTAAACTGTTTAACCGATATTTTCTGAGATATCATTCCCCACATTTTCTCTATATAGTCTACTTTGTTTCTCTGTTTTATTATTTCTGCAATAATGCATGTTAACGCATCGGAAAATTGTCTCGACCCATCATATCCATATATATGCCCCCATTCGTGCAGTAAAATTGATAATGCTGATGAGAACGGAAGTAGAAAAAAGTTTTGAGAGAGATAAAAGTCTGCTGAATCGTATTTTCTCCCAATTCTTAATTCTCCGATTATTTCCTCTGAATCCCCTATAGTGTAGTTAGCGAACTTGAATTTATTAGAAAGTAATGGATCAATATTGTATACGAATTCCCCTAAAAAATTGAGGGCTTGATGTTCAAGTTCTGTTGGCGTTCTCGTGTACATAATTTCATGTTTTTTTTTAATTTTTTCGTTTCTTTCTTGGATTACGGATAAAGCATTTTTCATTCCCAAATTATGCATGTACCCAGGACATTGGAAGTACTTCTTTTCGTTAAATTCCCGTTCTAAATTTTCGATTTCTTTTAATGCGGAAAAATTCATGTGGTGAGCTTTACTTTGACGCGCATAGTAATTATCCGGAAATTTAATTGATAATCTCCTCCATTTGTGTCCAGACGCAATTATTCTAAGCATTTTATGCCCTTTTTGCCACCAAGGTTTTAAAAATTCGACTAGAGTATCAATGGATACTTGTTTAAAGACATATTTCAGCAAACTATCTAATACCTTATCATCGAAGGCTTTTCTGTCACGATCATGTCTAATTTTATCGTCTATTGATTTATATGCCCGATTACACACAATAACAAACGGAACATCAAGCTTCGCTCTTAAGAGTTTTTTATAAAATACATATCCCACATTTTTTAAATTAGATTCGTATATGATTATATCGCTGTTATAATGTTGAGTCAAAAATTTTCCAAATAATGGATTCTCATCGTAATAAAAATAATTTAAGCCAAACTTAAACTCATCAATTATCTCTTTAGAACAATTTTTTAATATTAATTTGCTACCGATTATTTTCGAAGTATTACTTTTTTTGCATTTAATTATCTTTTTTTCAGTTTCTCCTATTTTTTCTTTTTCAAAAAAGAATTCTAGCGACATATCTTTTATTTTAACTTGAACCTCACATCCATAATTACGCATTGCGTTCAGAGTTGCCGCTTTAAACCCTTCTCCGTATTGGCCAATATCAGAAGTGCTTTTATCTGAACCAAGATATATTAAAGATTTATAGTCAAATTCCGCTGGTGCTGAAATTATCACTCTTCGATCTTTTATAATAATTTTAATATCTTCAATTGGGTTAGCATCGTAGAAATTTTGGAGAAAATCTCTCACAATTTCCATTGGATTCCATTCCACACCCCAAGTATCCGTTATTCGAGTATCTATGATTTCAATTTTATCGTCCATGTCCTTTAATCCACCTCATTTTCATAGTCTTTCGATATATCCACTTAAAATAAACCCCTTACGCAAAATTAGTGTCAGTAAAACTTAACAATTTTTTTTATACAAACTATGTATAAATATTTTTATTTATATATTTATGTAATTTTTTAAATGAAATATATATAAAAATTTAGTTTTAGAAGGACTTTAACATGAAAAATATCCCTTTGTTAGTTCCAAGAGGTTTTTGCACTGGAAAAAAAATCTAATTGTTTATTTAATACATTTATTTTTTTATATATTTAGTATCAAAAAAATTCAAATTTTTATTTATTCTTATATTTATTTTTAAACATTTATCATAATTTATGATATATTTAAATAATTTAAATTATAGTATTTTAATATGCGAAAAAAAAATACTGATAATTCCTGTAGAAAAAATCCAGATTTATTCCAAAACTGTAATTCAGTTTCTAACGATATTTTATATATACAACCCGATAAACAGAGCATTTCAGATGAACTTTTGCAAAAAAATATCAGAGAACGTCGTTTTTTACACAAACACATAGCGTTTGATTTTCTATATGCCCCCGATAAAATATCAGCTTTTCCAATCGATATTAAAATTCGTTTAGAAAAATATTTTGAATATTTATTAACTACAGAGAACCAAAATTTAGGAATATATGACACAGATTTAGAAATATTTGCGTGTTCTAATTTTCAAGTAAAATATCTACAACGAGGTCACCGTAAAAATGTTTATTTTGAACTTATCGAAATTGGATATATTAAAGAAATTTCTTTAAATTCTGAAACCCTGCCATCGTATTTCAAAGAAATTTTCAATAAGACAGAATTAATTGAGAATTACATGAGCAACAAAGAAGAACCTAACCGAGATCGTCATGAACGGTTAGAAAGATTATTATTAAACGATGTGAGTAATGTTTTTGCTATTGAACCACCCGTTTTTAACAAATCCATTTCAATTGCAGGTCACATCGATTTTCTTTCATCAAGTTTTGAGAATGAAAATTTTAAAATTCAGATTAATGACTACAAACCTATTGACAAAATCGAATTTGTTAAATATTTACCTCAACTCTGCATGTACGGTTTGCTTTTAAATAGAATATTAAACATTGGAGATTCAGATATATCTGAATGTGTAATATTTAATAAACAAAAAGCTATTATTTTTAAACCTAATTTAATTAAAGATCTACCCAAAATCTTAAACCCGCATTACAACTTAGTAAAATTTGGGCAAGATCCAATAGATTTCCTTGGAAATGTTCGAGATTACATGTATCTCGACTGGGTACTTTTATCGGGTTTAGAATCTCTTTTTCAACCGTCTATGGATCGATTTACTACTATTGAATTAGAATTACTAAACGCTTTAAATTTAGACTTAGATGGAGATATTAACGACATTGCTCTCAACCTTAACAATATAATTTTTTCTCTAAAAAGCAATTTATCTTTTATCACTCCAGAACAGTCTAGATGTTTTGATAGTATTTTAGCTTCCACACGAATTTTATTAGATCAATCAATTAAATCAGATGATTTATTTTATGAATTTTTTACAACTTTTAGATTTGATCCAAACATATGGGAAAATCCTTCTTTAATTTCACCTTATATTAAATATTTCGAAGCCCTTTTGAATATTTATAAATTAAAAATTGTCTTCTTACGATTAAAGTTCAAAATTAAAGGCTACCAATATTATATTCTAATCGCTCTGCATACGTTAGAAAGAGCAACAAACACTCAACTAACGCTGTCTTTAATCAATTTTTATGGCCTTTCAACGCTAAAACAAAGTGACATTACAAATAATTTAAAACTTCTTATGAAGAAAAATTTTGTAAAAAATTTAGGTAATTTTTTTAGTTTAACTTCTAGAGCTGAAAATTTCATCTCTACTCTTAATTTAAAGAAAAATTTTAAAATGTTAATTACAAGTTACATTTTTTTATTAAAAAATCGCCCCTATGCTTTCGAAATTTTAGAAATTTTATATAAACATTATCAAAATGTTTTATTAACTGATGATATATTAGATAAAATCCGTATTATGATTAAAAATACTCGTGTAGCTTCTTTAGAATTAGCTTCTTTTAATAGCAATTTTAAATTCTTAGTCGATTATCAGCTTATTGATTTAAATGGTCAATGTAGCCCAATCGTCACTGATATACTTAATAATTTTAATGATGATTATTTAGAAATCGATCCTTCTACTATCAAATATTTAGAAGATATTTTAATTGCAGTTTATTCCATGGATTATGCTCGTTATAACTATATTTTTGAATATATTAATTCTTTAGGTACCACAAATATTAACGAAACAAATTTTACTATTTCTATTAAAAATTTAATGCTTACTAATTTTATTAAAAAAAGTAAATCTCTTTATCATTTGACGGATAAAGGGCTACAATATATTAGAAGTCACAATTTAGATATGGATAGAAATTTAAAAGATTTTTATAACCTTAAAGATTTTAAACTCTTCTATAAGTATTTACCAAATATTATATATATTATTAGTGAAAATAGGAGAATCACTGCTACAGGAATACAAGGCAAAATTCCTATAAAGTCAAAGTTTTTTGTTATTTCGAAAACAACTCTTTCTTTTAATTTAAAAATTTTAATCGAAATAGGATATATTGTTAAGGACTTTAATAACTTTTATCTATTAACTGATTCAGGAAAGAATTTGGTCAATAAACCAGAATTTAAAGTTTTAATAAAAGATTTTTGTATTAAGGATGTTAAACCTTCTAATGAAGATATTGCTAATTTACCTGTAGTTGATAAAATTTTAGAGATTATTTTGTCTCTAGAAATTTCTACTTTTATGTTTGTTGCTAGGTTTTCTAATAAATTTAACATTAATGAAAGTAAATTAACTCCTCTTATTGATTTTCTTAAGAGATGTAATTTTATAACATCTAATAGAAAAGTCTATTCTTTAACTGAAGAAGGAAAAGAATACATTGCTTCAAAAAACATTGAAAAGAATTTAAGTATTTATGTTCGTGGATTTGTTGATCTTTGCAATTCTAAATTTATAAACACTCAATTTATTATTCCGTTTTTGTTATTTCTTACACATCATTTTAAATCGATTACTATTAATTCCCTAGAGCCTTTTGTTTCTAAATTTTTTCAGTGTACCACAAATGTAATTAACTCCACAATGTCTAAATTATATGATTGGGATTTAGTTTTAATAAAAAAAGAAGAAGGTAATAGAGCTTATTTATATTCTCTTACTAAGAAGGGGTTTTTGTTATTAAAACACAGAATTTTTCAAAATTATTTAAACAATCTTAAAATTATATCAAATTTAAAAGATAGTTTATAGTAGTATAAATTAAAAAAAAATAATTGAGTAAATTTTAACTTTAAATCCTTTTATTTTTTTTGATATTTTTACGTGATCTTTCGAGTTAGGAAGGTAACCTATAACGATTTTTAATTCGTCGGCGTAATACTTCGTCGGAATTG
>SDBS01001294.1_pt1 | contig 25369 bp, 46 predicted proteins | sample 2277091 | NCBI WGS metagenome assembly SDBS01 (sample SAMN10404972, study PRJNA504765) | marine sediment metagenome | isolation source: marine sediment core GS10_PC15, 163 cmbsf | place: Arctic Ocean: Southern Knipovich Ridge | collected 2010
TGGTTGGTGATGGTGATATGTAGGAAGGAAGTAATTGGGAAGCATTAAATATTGCTAGAAGATTAAAATTAAATAATTTAGTTATTTTAGTTGACTTTAATTATTATCAGGCAGTAAGTTCTGTTTGGGAAATTATGAGAAGTACCCCAGAAGATTTGCAAAGAAAATTAGTTGCATTTGGTTGTAATACTTGGATAATTGATGGTCATAAAAATGAATCTATAGATAAAGTTAGAGTTTATTCTAATGCTTATCCAAGTTTAAATGCATTCATACTTAAAACTCAAAAAGGCAAGGGTATAAAATTCCTTGAAGAGCATCCAAGTTATCATGTTTTTTATTTTCATGAAAATCCTAAAATATTAAAACAAACTTTGGAGGATTTAAAATGAGATATGCATTTGGAAATAAAATAGCTGAACTTGTTAAAAAAGACAAGAAGATTTATGTCCTTGCATGTGATATCGGATTCGGAGTCTTTGACAAACTTAGAGAAGAAAACCCTGACCATTTTATTAATACTGGAATACAAGAACAAGCAACAATCGGAATGGCTTGTGGAATGGCAATGGAGGGGCTGAAGCCCTATGTTTATACAATCACACCATTTCTCCTTGAGAGACCATTCGAATTTATTAAACTTGATGTGGTACAACAAAATCAGAATGTAAAACTTATTAGTTATGGAAGTTATGATATATTAGGACCTTCACATATTACAGAAAATGTTGAAGGAATTTGTGAGATTTTGAAAATTCCTTGCATTAGACCAAAAGATAGTGAAGAAACAATAAAAGAAATAGAGAGGATAAGTAAAGAAAATAAACCTTATTTTGTATATTTAAAAAAAGATGGGAGCGAAAAATGAAACAAGTAAAGATTCCAGATGTGTATAATTATATTCCTAGTTTTCTTACTTTGAGATGCACCTTTAATTGTGATTATTGCATCACAAAAGATACTGGATTAGTGAGAGGTAAGCAGGAAATGTCAGCAAATGAATGGTGCGAAGGATTAAATAGATTGAAATTAAGAAAAGATTTGCCTGTGACCTTACAGGGTGGAGAACCCACACAACATCCAGAATTCTACGATATTATAGACGGGCTTAATCACCCAATTGATATCCTGACTAACTTACAATTTGATGTTGATGAATTTATAGGAAGAGTTGATCCAAATAAATTACACTTAGGAAGAAAATCATATTACAAAACAATAAGAGTTTCTTATCATTCACACAGCATGAAAGCAAATGATACATTAGAAAAGGTTGTAAGATTACAAGATGCAGGATTTAAAATTGGATTGTTTGCCTTGAATTTGCCAGAATTAACAGAGGCAAATATGGAAATGTCTGAATTAGCAAGAGAAAATAAAGTTTATTTCTTTATCAAAGATTTTTTAGGAAAAAGAGATGGAAGGTTATTTGGATTTTATACTTATCCAGAAGCATTAGACGGAAAAAAGAAAAATGTTTATTGCAGAAGCAGGGATTTATTAACTGCTCCTGATGGAAAGATTTATAGATGCCATAGAGATTTATTTCATGCAGAAAATTCTATTGCACATATTTTAGATGAAGATTTAAAAGTAGAATATAAATTCAGACCCTGTTCAAATAGTGGGACCTGTAACCCCTGTGATGTTAAAAATAAAACAAACCGATTTTTACAACAAGGATTTTGCACAGTGGAGATAAAAAAAAGATGAAAGCAATAGTTTATATGAAAAGTGGACTTGGAGATATTTATTCTTTTTTAGCAATGTTTCCTGAATTAATGAAAGAGAAAAGATGGAAAAAAGAAGACATGAAATTTTTTGTTGATAATATTTATCTCTTACAGTCACAGTGGAGATTTGAAAAAAATTCACTAATTGAAATGTTAAAAGTAGCAGGAATTAATAATTATGAAATAGTTCCTATCGAGTTTAGTAGCTCTGGTGCTATGGACTGGCCCAATGAAGATGCTGAAATAAATGGTCCTAAATTAGGAATAAACTTTAACAAAAATGATTTTTTGTTTTGGAGATTTCCACAGACAAAAGAGTATATGAGGAAGCAAGTTCTAGACGATTGCATTTTTATAGATAATATGTTGACAGAACACACTTATTTGTGGGAGAATGGCGAATATAAAAGAAGATTAGATTATGGGAGAGTTCCTTTGAATTTTATTCCAGATGAAAAAGAAAAAAAGTATATTGATGGAATTTGTACGGGAAAGCATTTATTGATTCATATTAGAATAAAAGGAAAAGCAGAATCAATAGCTGATTTTAATAGAATAATAAAATATTGCAAAGGAAAAAGAATAAAATGCATTCTTATTGGCTTAGTGAGCGAAGGATATATTATGCCAAACGACAATATTATAGATTTGAGAAGTGGCGAAGAAGAAAAAATATCTCCTGTTGGAATGTTTTATTTATCTGAAAAAGCAAAATTAATGGTTGCGAGTAGCAGTGGGTGGACTTATCACAGGATTTGTTATAATTTTAAAGATAAAAAAACAATAGCATCTTATGCAAGACATAGAAATGATTACAGAGCAATAATTTACAAAGAACATCTTGAAAATCCAAATCATGTTTTTCTTAATGCTGATGAAGATAATGTTGAGAGAATAATTAAAGAAATAGATAGATTTTGGGAGGAAAAGGATGAGTGAATTAATTATTTTATTGGGAGTTAGGAGAGCAGGAAAGACAAATTATGCACAGAAGATTGAAAAAGATAAAGAATACGAGTTTATAGATTTTGACCAAGGATATAATTCTACTGGAGAAGAAGATTTTTTTAAATTTATTGATTCACTTGCTGATAAACTAAACCAAGATAAAGATAAAAACTTCATAATGGATGGTTATACTTATTTTGATAAAGATATCAACTTCAAATATTTAAAAAAGAAATTAAAATTTCATGAAATAAGACCAATAGTTATATTTGAAAATTATGAAGTGATTATGTCAAGAGGAAAAGGTGGAGCTATAAGAAGACATACTAAAGAAGAAATTATAAATGAATATAAGATTTTCCAAAAGCGTTATAGTGTTGAAGAATTTTTGAGGGGATCTGATTACAACAGAATAGAAACCTATGGTGAAGTTATGAGAATAGTAACAGGAGTGACAGAACAAGATGTAAAAGATTTTCTTAAAAAAAGAAAAATAGAGTATCCAAGGAATTATCATACAATAGAACTTCCTTTTGGTCATAAAATACAGGGCTATAATGCAAATTTTGAGCATAAAAGTTGGGAAAGGATAAAAGACATTATTGATTACAAAGGAAAGAGTGTTGCTGATGTTGGCTGTTTTCAAGGATTTTTTTGTTTTAAAATAAAAGAGAAAGGTGCAAGGAATGTTGTAGGTTTAGACAATTCAGGCGAGGCTATTGATATAGGAAAGGAAATAGCTTATTTAAAAGGATTAGATATATGGTTTGAATGTTTTAATCTTGAAACACAAGAGATTCCTGGAGAATATGATATTATCTTGCTTATGAATATATCACACCATCTAAAAAATCCTGCTAATGCCTTTAGAAAAGTATTTTCAAAAGCAAAGAGTGTGATAACAGAAGTTCATTTTGCCCAAGAAAGACCGATTTGGAATATTGTAAGTAAGGAAGAAATTATTGAGATTGCAAAAGAACAAGATCATAAACTAATTAAAGAAATTGATTCAGCAAGACCTAATCGGAAAATTATGTTGTTTTCTAATCGAAAGGTTTAAATAGTATAATATTCTATAATATTATGGTAAAAGATAAAAAAATTATAATGAAAGTTTGGAAAAACAAAATCAAAAATCAAAAATTAATTACAATTCCTAAAGATTGTGAAATAAATGAAGGTGATTATGTAGAGATAAGAAAGGTAAAATGAAATGAATCATAAAACAAGAAAATATATGGAATGTAAATATTGTGGAAAGATAACCAAAGGTAAAGATTATTGTAAGGGACACCATCCAAATAGTAGAGGAAATCGTAAAACATCTAAGGAAATGATTAATTTTTTAAAAATAATTAAATCTTGTAAATGTGGTTGTGGAAAAAAGATTAAAATTATGAGATGTCATAAACGAATGAACATTCCAAGATTTATTAGAGGACACCATCCATGGACAAAAGGAAGAAGAGAAAAAGTAAGGAGAGCTAATATAGGAAAAATAGCATCAGAAAAAACAAGAAAAAAATTAAGCTTATCACATATGGGAAAACTAAAAGGCGATAAAAATCCAGCAAAAAGACTAGAAGTTAGAAAAAAATTAAAAAAAGCAAGAGCAAGACAAAGTCCTACTTTTACGTCTTCAATAGAAGTAAAAATCCAAAACTTTCTTAAACAATTAGGAATAGAATTTTTTACTCACCAATATATGAATATTAAACATTCTTACCAGTGTGATATTTTAATTCCTTGTATGAATCTTGTTATTGAATGCGATGGAGATTACTGGCATGGAAACCCTATTTTATATCCTAATCCAAATAATTGGCAACAAGAAAAAATTAATAGGGATAAAATTAGAACTATAGAACTTATAAAAGCAGGATTCAAAGTTTTAAGATTATGGGAGTTTAAAATTAATGAGATGAGTATTAATGAGTTTAAAAATAGATTAATGGGAGTTGAAAATGCTTAAAATAACAATCGGGGTGCCAATATTTAACCAAAAAAAATCTTACTTTAGGGAATGTTTAGAAAGTATTAAAGCTCAAAACTATCAAAATTTTGAGTGCATTGTCCTCGATGATGGCTCAGATAATCAGGAGGAAGTAGAAAAAATAACAAAGGAATTTGGATTTAAATATATTTATCAAAAAAATCAAGGAATTGGTGCAGCAAGACAAGCAATAGTAGATAATGCTTCTAAAGAAACTGAATTTATTGCTTTTCTCTCGAGTGACGACATTTGGGATAAGGACTTTTTAAAAACCATGATAGAAACAGCAATACAACAACAAGGAAGAATTTTATATTCAAATTTTTATAATATTGATGAAAATGGTAGAATAATCAAGGTTGCGAATATGCCAAGTTATGATAATCACGAAGATTTTTGTGTTGCTTGTTGGAATTGGGCTTATAAAAATACTATGTTTGTTAATTTTTCAACTACTTTCTTTCCAAAAAAGGTATATGAAAAAGTTCAGTTTGATCCAAATCTTAAATTTGGGGAAGACCTTGATTTTTTGTTACGAAGTATAAAACATTTTAAATATTGTTTAGTCCCAAAATATCTTTTAAAATATAGGGTGGTAAATAATTTAACATCAAGAATAAGACATAAAATTGGGGAGAATGATGAAAAAATAAGACAAAAATGTTTGGAATACTGGAAAAATGAATAAAAAAACACCTAAAATAATTATTGCAAATTGGAACGAGCCAATGGATCGTGGTGGAGAAATGATTTTTTTTAAATATCTTTCTAGAATATTGAATGCAAAATTAATTTCATATAGACAAGCAGAAGAAATCATGAAGTATAATTTATTCCAAGATGGCGATTTCCACACCCTTTATAGGGGTTTTGTCATAGATGAATACTTAACTCGGTATGAGGATTTATTTAAACCAGATTTTATAATAAAGAATGCGGGTATTGGAGGGTTTGTAAAATTAAAAACCCCCCAAATTTTAATATTTCAAAATCCTTTTTATGGTTATTTAAAAGAACAACTTAAACAAGGAATAATTTCCACTAATTCTAATTTTTTCCTTACTTGTATAGAATTAATGAAAAGAACAGCAAAACAAGCATTTTTGAGAGTAGCTGTATCAAATTATACAAAAAAAGAAATGGAATTAGAAGGAATAAAATGTGATAAAGTAATTGAACATGGAATAGATATAGAGGAATTTAAGCCAGTTAAAGATAAAGAAGCATTGAAGAAATTACATAAACTACCTTTGGATAAAAAAATTGGAATAGTTGTCACACAATTTACTTCTGCAAAAGGTTGGCATATTTTAGCTGAACTTATTAATAAATTTCAAGAAATACATTGGATTGTTGTATTATCTGGAGAGGTGGGAATCAAACCAAAATTAAAAAATGTAACCCTTATTGAAAATGCTCCACATGAATTAATGCCCCGCCTTTATAATTGTGCTGATTTCTTTATCTTAACATCCTGTGCTGAAGCCTTTAATTTGGCAAGTGTTGAAGCAGCTTCCTGTAATTTACCATTAATTATGTATAAAGTTGGCTGGGCTTGGGACTGGTGGGACAAGAGATTAGGGACAAGGGTTGATGAATGGAATACTGAAAGTTTTGTAAAAGCAGTTGAAGAAATGAAAAATTCTGATTTTAGTAAATTTTCTCCGAGGGAATCAATCATAGAAAGAGGATTTACTTTAGAGAGAATGGAGAAGGAGTGGAAAGAGTTTGTTAAGAAAACTTTAAATAATAAACCTTCTTAGTTAAAATATGGATAAAGAAGCTTTATTTTTTGCACTATCAAGCTGGGGAGAATTCGGGCAAAAGAGATACCAAGCCACTTTAGTAGCAGGAGAAAAAAGAAGAATCCCTTTGGTGGTTCCTGCGGGGAGAAGATGGATTGTGTTCAAATATAGGTTCGGAGATATCACAGCGGATGTCTTTAATTTCAGATTTGATGGGGTAAGAAATTATTTTGAAGAAAATATTTTGGTCGGCACAGAATTACTTAATTGGGTTGTAGAGCCTGAACCATATTTAAGTGTCTCTGGAGTAGATGCAGCAATAGTTATCTGGAATACTTCTGGTCAAGATGCAGATTTTTCAATAGTTCTTGACTTTTATGTAATAACAGACGAAGTCCAAGGTAGAATCCGTGAATTTATCCTGAGTTCAAGGGAAGAATTCAAAGAGGAAGTAACTTCACAGGCAAGCACAGGAGGAGCATAATGGCACAACAAATTGAAATAATTGGATTAAGTGATGAAAGCAATAGTTTGAAAAGAGTTAAAACTAATGATGTGGAAGCCTTAAATGTAAATATCCAACAATTTCTATCAAGCTTTGCCCAAGATTATTCAGGGGCTCAAACTAATTTAACAATAATAACCCCCTCTTCAGGAAAAAAATTAGAAATTATAGGAGTATATACCTCAACCTCTACGGTAAATATTGATGTTACTTTAGATTTTGCAACATCAGGAAATATAATATTTAAATTATATACAGCTCAAAAAGCAACTGACTCAGGAATTCCTTGCCATCACGATGGAGCAATAAATGAAAGTCTTAGATTAACTTGCGGAGCCAACACTTTTATTTGTGTGAGTTATATAGAGCATTCTTAAAATGTTAAAAGGAACGGTAAGAAAAGCAACAAAGGAAGAATTAAAAGAAGCTAAGAAAATACTTGAAAAGAAAAAGCCACTAGTTGAAAAACCAAAATAATTAAATAATCCTTTTTCTTTTTTTATTCATGGTAAGCATCACAGAAAGAATTAAACAGGTTGAACAGTTTCTAAAAGACCAAGAAGAGACACCTGAGGTTCCATTAGCTCCTGCCCCTGCAGAAGAACCAGTAGAGGAAGTTATTCCTACTCCAACTCCAGTATTGAATAATAATATTGAAGTAATTGGATTACTTAGAAGAATACTTATAAATCAATTAATAGATAGAAGAAGTTGGGAAAGGAGCAATCCTATCGCTGGCGACGAAAGAATATATGAATGGACTCAGAGAACTTTACAACCTGGTTTCCAAGTTAATTTTAGTATATCAGTCACAGAAGGAAAAATCCTTTTTATGGAATTTTTTAATATCACATATAATGCTGATACAGAATATGAAATTTATATAGACGGAGAACTACAAGGAGAGCAAAATCCTTTATATACATTAACCGACACACCACAAGATTTCGGCGATAATTTACCCCTCTATAATCCACCTCGTGCTTGTTACAGATTAGTTGAAGTTAGGGCTGCAAATCTTGGAGCAATAGCTCAGACATATAATGTTACATTTAGAGGTTTTTCCAGACCTGTTGAAAAAGTTGAAAAAATATTTTAGGAGAATAAAAAATGCCAATAAAAGCAACAATAAGAAAACTTACCCCAAAAGAATTGGAAGCAGTTAAGGAAAGAAAGGAATCAAGAGAGACGAATCCAGTTAAAGAAGAAAAAATAAAATAAGAAAACTATAAAAATATTTAATTCTTAATTAAGTTATGACTCACATAAAAGGAATAATTACACAAGTAAAAGAAGTTGAGACAAGAGGGTATGATTTACCAAATGTTCAAACTACTGGAATATATTCTCTTCTTGGGGGGTGGGTTCCAACCTTAACTTATCGTACTTTTGCTATTTTACCAAACATAAGTGGATTGATAAAAAAAATTTCAGTTACTTGCAGTAATACAACACAGGTAAATGAATTTTATTTTACTGAAACAGATGCTGCAGGAACAGCGACAATCTTTTTGCGAGCAATGTTTTTTATGAGTTTGGAGCTTGATTTAAATGATTTTCCTATTAGTAGTGATAACACTTATGGTGTTACATTTGGAAATTATACAGGAGGGTGGGTTTATTTTACTGCAAATATAAGTTATATAGAAATATAAAATGGCACATTTAAGAGGATCTATAACAAAAGTTCACGAAATCCTGAAGAAAGGATATGATCAGCCAATAGTCCAAACAACAGCTGTTGAAGTAACCCAAGAAGCATTAGGTGGTTTGGCAGCAGGGGCATGGTTTGTTATAAATCAACCAGGAGAAACTCCTAAAAGTGGTTTCTTTAAAAAAATATCAATTACTGTAGATAATACTACAGTTATGCAAGCCAGTTTAACAACAATTTTTCCAGATGGCACTACTGAACAATTTTGGTGGAATTATTTTAGGATTAATGGAGAATATGATTTAGGAGATGTACCTATAGATCCTGATAGCACATATATTTTGTCATTTCAAAATAATGCTGTTGGGGCAATAAATTTGACAGCAAACATAAGTTATATCGAGGTATAAAATGACACACATAAGAGGAGATATTAGGCAAGTTGCAGAAGTTTTGAAGATAGCATATACTGAAAAAGTAAATGCTCTTCAAAATGCAGAGAGGTGGGTAATACAGTATAGTGTCCCTCCTGGAGGAATATCATTTACAAGAACCACCCTTCGAGGAAAAACAGGAATTGTAAAACTATTTGATGTTTCTGCTCTGAATGTTGCAAATTTACTTCAGGTTAGTCTTCAAAGAGAGGGGGGAAATGTTACTCTTTTTGGGTCATATTTATTCAATAGACAAAACTGGGAGATAAACGATGCAATAGTTCCAGCAGGAGATCAATTAATAATAGGATTAGGGAATCCAACAGGGGCAAATATTTTTTATACAGCCCAAGTTTTGATCGTGGATGCAGAAGGAACTTTAACTTAAAAATATATAAATGTTGAATTCATCTTATAATTATGACTGTCATAAGGGGATCTGTAACAAAAATAAAGGAAATAGAAAAGGATGCCTTTACACAACCAGTTGGAGCAGGAACTCCAAAGCAATTATATTTTGCATATAATTTAGCTACGGCAATTCACACAATTCCAGATTTATTTACTGGAAATTATGCTGTTGCAATAGGGCATCAAGTTATGTTACATTCATTTAATATTAGTTGTGGAAATACAAATCTTAACAATATCTGGTTTGTTAAAGCTGATGGAACATTGTTAGGAGATTTTTATTTTCGTTATGATAGTAAACTTCAATTTTTTTTAGGAGATATTATCCTCACAAAAGAAGAAGCAGAGGGGTTTTTAATGTATATTGAAAACACTGGGGGTGCAGCAAATTTTTTTGGAACAATTTATTATGTAGATATTCCTCCTGAAACCTAAAATGTCAATAAAACCAGATAAAGCAGTGGAAATTGAAGAAGCTCCTGAACCAATAATTTCTGAACCTTTAATTGAAAATCCAAAGCCATTAAATACAATAACTAAAGAACAAAAAGATGAAATTAAAGGTAAGAATAAGAAAACACAAATAGCAACAATATATGCCCCAGAACCTATCGCATTAGTTGCTTTAAGTGCAAAAGAGATGGAAAAGATTAGAAAATTAAAAGAGAAAAATAAGAAAAAGCCTGCACCAGTTTATTTATAGGTAAATTTAAATAATTCCCTTCCTTTCATTCTTCATGGCAGAAAAAGACACAGGACTGCTCTTATTCGGATTAGCAGTTATAATGGGATTAGGATTCCTATTTTATAAAATAACTATCACTACAAGTAAAACAAGTATAACAGAATTTGTTAGGGATCTTGATGGTCGTGTTACACAAATAATTGAAAAACAAATTTAAAATGGCACAAAATTGGGCACAACAAGTATTCTTGGCAGAGGAAATCGCAAGAGGAATTAAAATTGAAATCCCTGAAATAAAACTCCCTGAACCTGTGATTACAGAGGAAATCCGTCCAAAGACACCATATATAATAAATCATAATTTAACTGTGGCTAATCGATGGTACGAGATTAAGATTCCCATTAATACAGTTGTCTGGAGCATAACTATTCGGGGCAATCATGAAATTCAATACTCTTATTCTCCAACTCATCAAACATTTAGAACTCTTAGGGCTGGAGAGGTTTTGGAAGCCGATACTGCTCCAAAAGATATTGAGCAATCAGAGTATGGTTCCATCTTTGTTATGTCAACTGAAGGAAATGTGATTGTGGAGCTCGAGTACTGGCAAAAATAATTTAAGATATAAACATTTATATACTTCTTATACGTATGAAATATGTATGGAAATCGTTAAAAAAGTTATTACTACAGGAACAAGTCTGTGTGTTGTAATTAATAAAATAATTGCAGATACACTAAAAATAAAGAAAGGAGATTTAGTAAAAGTTAATATAAGGAAGGTAAAAGAAAATGGTATATAAAAACAAGCAAGATAAAAAAAATTATGATAAAGAATATTATAAAAAAAATAAAGAAAAATATGCAATATATAGAAAAGAAAAATATAAAATTAAAAGAGAAGAAATTCTTAAGAATAAAAAAGAATACAGAAAAAAGAACATAGAAAAATTAAGAGAGGAAGAAAAGAAATATAGAAAGAAGAATAGAGAAAGAATTTTAAGATATAAAAAAGAATATTATAAAAAGAATAAAAAAAAGTTAATGGAAAAAAATAAACAATATAGAGAAAATAATATAGAAAAATATAAGAAAAGAGAAAGAGAAAATGCAAGAAAATATCGAACAACCAATAAAGAAAAAATAAAAGAATATAAGAAACAAAATAAAGAAAAAATTCAGAAACGACAAAAACAGTATCGTAAAAAACACAGAGAGGAAGTAAATCAAAAAAGAAGAGAATATGTAAGAAAAAATAGAAATAAAATAAGAGAATCTGAAAGGAATAGAACAAAAAATGATAAAAATTATAATATTGGTAAGAGATTAAGGAGTTTACTTTTATCAGCATTAAAAAAATATACTCAATTAGGCAAATATCAATATTCAAGAAAATATGGAATAAATTACAAAGCAATAATAAAATACCTTAAACCATTCCCAGAAGATATTTCTCTATACCACATAGACCACATAAAACCACTTTGTAGTTTTAACTTAGAAAATCCCGAAGAAATAAAAAAAGCTTTTGCTCCAGAAAACCATCAATGGTTGTTGGCACAAGAAAATCTGTCAAAAGGTGGGAGATATTAGGATAATTTTAAAAACCTTACTTACTTAGTAGTTTTATGAAAATTCTTCATATTTGTACTCTCGCATGGACTGGAGGGATTAATTCGTTCATCCTTGATTTCAAAAAATCCTTTAATGAATTTCAACATGAAGTGCTTTTTACTTCTGATATTAAGGAGAATTATGGGGTGTATAAAGTATTCCAAACCCAAGGTATTCGCTGTTATTTTAATGATAATCTAACAGAAGAATTTTTTGAAAAAATAAATCCAAAAATTATTTGCTTACATAATCCTCCCCATACCCTCTATCCCAAAAAATTAAAGGATTTAAAAATTCTGCAGAAATATTACACGATTCAATTTTGTCACAATAAATGCAAAATTTTTCCCCATATAAGTATGCATATTTTCGTTTCAAATTATATAAAAGATGCTTACAAAGACTTTGGCAAATATATAAATAAATCAAAAGTAGTCCACCCCTGCGTAGATGCAGAACCATATTTGAATATTAAAAGGAGTTACGAAATGTTACGAAATGTAACAATCGGAAGAATCCAATCAAATACAAATGCACATCTTGGAAAATTCAGTGAGGATGTTAGAATGTTGAAAAAGTTAAAAAATGCAAATTTCTTTTTAGTTGGAGAGGGATATGAAAAAACAGATGATGAAAGATTTACATTTGCCCCAATGGGTAATATGGTTGAATATCTTAAAAAAATAGATATATTTTATATCTGGGGAGGAAAAGGACATATTGAAAGCTGGTCAAGAGTTATTACAGAAGCTATGTTAAGCGGAATCCCAGTAGTAATTAAAGATATGAAAGACGGAATGGCAGAGCAAGTACAAAAAAGTGGTGTTGGTTTTTTAGTAAACACTGAAGAAGAATTTTTAGCAACCCTACAAATGTTAATTGAGAATCCTGATTTAAGAAAGGTACATGGAGAATTAGGCAGAAAATGGGCAAGTGAAAATCTCACAATAAAAAATCTGCGTCAAAATTTAATAAATGAGATGTTTGAATTCGCAACATATTAAAATGTTCTTTAGATTTGATAAAGGAGCGAGAATTCCAATCGATTTGGACAATTCCTTTTCAGGAAGTTGTTTTATTGCTGGAGGAGCACCAAGCCTTTTAAAAGAAAATCTTGATTTATTAAAACAATCAGGAATAATTGTTATTTCAATGAATAATACTGCTTCTATTGTTCCTACTGATATAATGGTATGTGCTGATAAACCAAAATGCTATAGTCCAAGAATATTATTAGACCCCAAGATAATGAAATTTAGTATGATATCAAGAAGAGATTTAATGGTTGGAGATAAAAAAATGATGGAATTACCAAATATGTATTTCTATGGAGCGACTGAAAAGCACTTTAATATCTATAATTTTTTAAATTCTCATAGAGACATATGGTGGATAAAAAATGTAATGCCAATTACTTTACAGATTGCATACAATCTTGGGTTTAGAAAAGTGTATTTAATCGGATGCAGTTTTAAGATAAGCAAGGAAGAGCAGTATTCTTATAAAACAAATTTAGATGAACATCAGGTAAATTATAATCAGAGAACATATAATAATTTTATTGAAAAGATGAAATTAATGAAACCACATTTCAAAGAAAAGAATTTCGAGGTGATTTCATCCACGCCAGATAGTTCATTAAATGAATTCTTTCCATTTGTGCCTTTTGAAGATGCTGTCAGTGAAGTATTAAAAGATTTTCCAAAAGAATATGCTACAGAAAAATGTTTGCATAGTTCTGAGATGGCATCAGATAAATTAAAAAACATTGAGGCATTAAAAGATATGGTGAAGAACCATGCCCAAACTTAGAATAAAACAAGTAGCTGGAGTAGGAGTTACTGGTCCAACAGGAGAGGCTGGTGGTCCAACTGGCCCAACAGGTCCTACTGGAGATTTAACAGGACCAACTGGTCCAACTGGTATTGGGGATACAGGATTAACAGGACCAACAGGTTTAACAGGAGAATCAGGTATTACTGGCTTGACTGGTGATACTGGACCTACTGGTGATTCAGGATTAACTGGCGATACTGGAATTGGTGAAACTGGTTTGACGGGACCTACTGGAGATTCAGGATTAACTGGAGATACTGGAATAACAGGAGATAGTGGTTTGACAGGTCCTACAGGTGAATCAGGAATTACTGGATTAACAGGACCACAAGGAATAACAGGTGAATCAGGAATTACTGGATTAACAGGAGATACTGGACCTACTGGAGATAGTGGATTAACAGGAGATTCTGGATTAACTGGTCCAACAGGATTAACAGGAGAATCAGGCATCACAGGTTTGATAGGTGATACAGGACCAACAGGGGATTCTGGCTTAACAGGAGATACTGGTGATTTAACAGGTCCAACAGGACCAACAGGAATGGCAACAGGGTGTTATACAGGAGATTTGGTTGCTCCAGTTAATATCAGGGATGCCTGTGGAGGAAATCTTTTAGCACAAATAGATACAAGCGGAAATATATTAATTTCTGGGAGATATTTGAAATTATAAAGATTTAAATATTTTGAAAACTAAGTAAGAATATGGAAAAGAAATACATTATATTTATTTTATGGATAATTATAGTAAGTCTTTTAATCACCCTTACTTTTGCAAGTCCTAATGACCCTGCGGAATTCGGAAATCTCACGGTCACTACTTGCTGGGTTGGTGGCTCAGCAGGAATTGTGAATTGTACAGGAAATGCAATATTTGATGGAGATGTAACTGCCACTAATTTTTATGGAACTTTCACTGGTAATTCTTCAATCTGGTCAAGAGCAGGAACATTTATTTTCCCAACAAATATTGGTGACAGAGTAGGAATTGGAACAACTAATCCAATAAGAACTTTAGATGTAAATGGGATTACAAGAATTTCTGGTGGAGGTTTGCTTGTGGGAGATGTTGTACCAGGTAATCCCGCTAATCCACCAGAAGGTGAAGTTTGGGTAATGGACGATGATATTGATGTACGATTTATTCTCGGTGAAGGTACATCCAGTGGTGAATCCGCAGGTATGAAATGGAATAGTGCAGGTAATTATTTGTTAATTTATCATTCTTCTGTTGGTACAGGTTCTATATTTTTAGACTCATCAGGCAATGTCGGCATCGGGACGAGTAGTCCTGGTGCAAAATTACATGTGAGTGCAGGGGCTCAAGCAATATGGACAAACTACTCAACAGATTATACTGTATTAAGAAGTGATGTAAATGATGTGAGAAGTTGGCAGATAGATAATATTGATGATGACTTTAGATTTTATGATGGAACTCAATATTCAGTAACATTTGAAGCCGATACTGGAAGAGTAGGAATTGGAACGAGTAGTCCTGGGTATAAATTAGACATTAAATCAACTGCACAAGAAATGTTACTATTAAACTCTTCAAGTCATTCAGTTCTTCAAATTAATGCTGATAATGGTGGTGTTGGAAGCCTTAATGCATATTTGAGATTTTCAATTAATGATGTAAATAAATGGGATTTGACAGCTATAGCTGATGGTAATTTAAGAATATATGATTATGTTAATACTGAGACTCCTTTCTTGATTGAAGCTGGTGCGACAACAAATACTTTTGTTATTGATTCTAATAGTAGAGTAGGCATCGGAACGGATAGTCCTGGGGAGAAATTAGATGTAGATGCTGGAACTGTTGCATCGAATCAGGTTGGAGCATCAATTAATGCAGATATTGATACAAATCCAGGTGTATATACAGGAACACTTATGTTATCTGCAAAGTCTTCTCCAGGAAATGCAAGTTTGATATTTTCAGATACTGTGGCTAAGTTTGCCTCTATTAAAGGAGAGAGGGAAGCAACTAATTATTATGGTAATTTAAGATTTTCTACAAGAGATAGCGGTTCTCTTACAGAAAGAATGGTTATTACTCACGATGGTTTAGTAGGAATCGGGACGAGTAGTCCAACAAGCAAACTTAATATTGATTCTTCTACATCAGCTGCTGCTATGTTTGAGATTTCCAGAAAGTCAACTAATGATGCTCTCAGAATTTTAAATTATAATGGGGATAATATTGCATTTAATCTTCAAACAACAAATGATGATTGGACAACCGTTAAGGATGTAATGTCTTTTAAGACAAACCAAAATTTAGTTGGAATTGGATACCCTAGTTTATCTGGTTTAGGTTTTGATGGATTGATAGTAAATGGTCTCGTCGGCATCGGGACGAGTAGTCCAACATCACTCCTTGAAGTGTATACCTCCTCTGGTAATACTATACAACTTAATAATGGATATATGGATATATATAGAGGGGGAGATTATCTAAGGTTTGATGGTGCTCATGGTGCGAGTGGTGGAGACCCTGTTATATCTACAAATGGTACTGGAGGATTACATTTGGGTGGTTCATCTGATACAAAGCATGTGACTATTCTAAGTGATGGTAAAGTAGGAATCGGGACGAGTAGTCCTGATAATCTTTTACACTTAAAAGCAGATGTTCCTGTTTTAAATATAGAATCAAGCAATGCTGCTGGAGAAGAATGGACAATAAGAAGCACTTATGGCGGTGCAGCAAATACAGGGACATTGGATATTAGAGATGAATCAGGAGATATATGGATGGCTTTCCAGCAAAATGAGGGCTCTGAGAGAGGAAGCATAAATATTCCTAATGGGGGAAACTTTGGTATTGGGACGATTAGTCCTTCTGTAAAATTTCATGTTTCAGATGGTGGAAGTGTTCCTACACTTGGAACTCACAGTGCTGATGGAGCAATCATTCAGCACAATACTCTAACAGGTGATAATGCGAGATTAGCAATTATTGCAGGAACAGCTGCAGCTTCTATTATTGATTTTGGTGATTCAGGAAATATAGATGCAGGACAGATTCATTATAATCACAATTCACAAAAGCTATTTTTTGGAAATCTTGGGGACAGAATGACTATTGATAGTTCAGGAAATGTAGGTATTACAGAAACCAGTCCAGATGCTAAATTACATATTCAAGGGGGGAACCTTTACATTGAGCGTGGTGGTGAAATAAATTTCATTGCATACGATGGTGCTAATAAAAGAGCTGGAATAAAAGCCACCGACGCTTCTCCATTTAATGAATTGCAGTTCTTTAGTGGGGGATATAGTGAAGCTATGAGGATTGATGGTACAGGAAAAGTAGGCATCGGAACAACTGACCCAGATACAAAACTTCATATTCACGAGGGTTCGTCTGGTGCAAATTTCCTAAAGATTACAAATACAGGAACAGGAGAAGGTGCAACAGATGGTTTTATAGTTGGTATTGGTGCTGATGAAACAGCACAGATATGGCAATATGAAAATCTTGACATGATTTTTGCGACAAATAATGTAGAAAAGATGAGGATATACGCAAGTAATCGAGTTGAAATAGGTGCAGGTGCATGGCCCACTTCAACAGTAGGAAATACTGCAGGAAGACATGGTATATTAAATGATGACCCTATATTGGTGATTTATAACACAAAGGCAAAGGCAAATGATAATGAAGCTAGTATTATGTTAGGAGCATTGGCAAACACCGCAAATAAGCTGGCAGGAGGTCAGATTATAGGTAGAAACCCTAACTCTGCTAATGATGGGGGAGAATTAGTATTCAAGACAAGTGTTTCAGGAGGGGGATTTACAGATGCCATGTATATTGATGCACTCCAAAACGTAGGAATCGGGACAGATAGTCCTTCAACATTACTGCACCTATTTGGAGAAACCCCAATACTTACACTTCAAGACGATGATTCAAGTGGTGATGAATTTTCAGCAATACAATTTGGTTCTGCGGGTGATATTGATTTTGCAGGAATAATGGCTAATAGAACTGCAGGTCTTCTAGGATTCTGTGCTGGTGGGGGTTGCACTGGTATGTCAAACGCAAAGTTGATTATAACCTCAGCTGGTGATGTAGGAATTGGAGACCCTGCACCTGAAAGATCTCTTCATGTTTTGCATGCCACAGAGGATTTAGTGGCTATCTTTGAAAGTGGTGATGATAATGCCCATATAGAAATCAGGGATGATAGTGATTCTGCTTATATATTGAATAAAGATTCTAAAATGTCTCTTGGTTTTGCAAATAGTTTATCTACAGCAAATCTTAATATTGATTCCTTAGGTCGAGTAGGCATCGGAACGATTAGTCCTGGGACTATCTTGCATTTAAAGAGTAGTGATTTAACAACATTAACTATTGAAGGAGGATTAAACAGCAATTTTCCCTTAATACAATTAATGGATAAGGAAACAGGAGGAAGTAATTGGAATATTGAAAATGGAAGAGAAGGAGATGGAAAATTGGGATTTTATAATGGTGGAACAAAAATGGTTATTCAATCAGATGGAAATGTAGGAATCGGGACAGTGAGTCCTGATTCTGATTTTGAATTAAATGTACAGACAGATGCTGTAGGAATAACAAGTGGTGCTGTAACTCCTGATGCTGGAATGGCAGCGGGAGATTTATATGTTGAAGGTCATATGGAAATAGATGGTTTACCTGCAGTTACAAGTCAGCGTAATACCATGTGTATTTCTGATGCGGGGGTGCTTTCAATTGATGTTGCTGGAAATAACTGCGACCTCTCTTCTGCTAGATATAAACATGACATAAAAGAACTTGACATAGACGGTCTTGGACTTGTGATGCAATTCAAACCAACATCATTTATTAGAAATTCTGACTTAACACAAAGAACGCAATACGGATTTATTGCAGAAGATTTAGCCTTAGTAGACCCTAATTTAGCCTTATTTGAGAAATATGATTCAACATTAGGATATAATACACTGGCAAAATATGACTTAGATGCTATTCCATATTCTATATCAAAGTATGGAATTATGGCAGTACTGACAAAAGCAATCCAAGAACAACAAGAACAAATAGAATTTCAAAACAGTGAGATAATAGCTTTAAAAGCAGAAAATCAACTATTTAAATTAGCATTTTGTAAAGAATTTCCTCAAAATGAATTGTGTATATATAATGGAAAATAAAATAAAAGTAGGGATAATTGGATTGATTACTTTACTCGCAGCAATAGGGGGCACAATTTATCTAACTCCTGAAGAGTTGGATAATGCATACTTTTGCCTTGCTACAGAAGAAATCGGAATCTTTTATGGTGGAATCAGTGGAACTGGGCTTTCAGCATATCCCTATATAGAAAACCGCTCTGATTATGTTAGATGCAAAAAGAATGAAGTAAATAGTGTTTGGGTTTCATTGAAAGATTACGCTGAAGAACAGGGGATTAATGTCTTAGATTTGTTAGTTAAAGAAAAGAAAGAAGAAGGAAATATTGTAAATATAGAATATAATGGGCAAGAGTATTCCTGCGTGTTCACTAATAAAATAGTTAATGACTCTATTTTTTCAACATCTAAATGTAATAAGGCGATTAAAATCAATATAACTGGTTGAATATATGTTTTCTACTATATCTATTATTTTACCTATCATATTAATATTTAAACTCTTTTATCTTCTATAAATCAACTAAAATGGACGAAGATAGTTCTCAAAGTAGCGTAGATCTACAATTAATTAAATATGCCCTAGTGCAAGAGGGTGCAAAGGGAGGTTATACAAATGACTGAAAAAAATACACTTTTTGTGTGGCTTGTTGGTCTTGTATTAGTTCTTTCCTTAATTAATACGGGTGCTGTATTTAGTTTTGGAAACAAGATAAGTGCAGGAGTTTCGGAAGATGAGCTTCAATCAGCAATTGATGGAATAGAATTCCCAGAGTATCCTGTAGTCAATTTAAGTGGAGTTGAGGAAAGGCTTGATTCACTTGAATTAGAAGTGGCAGAGTTCAGTGATAAAGATTTATCTGAAGAAGATGAAGCTGAAAGACTTGTTTTAGATGAATTGGATTCAAGAAACTTCAAGGAAGATATTGTGGAAGCTTTAAATCTTTATTATAACAGTTCACATCAGTATGTTGGTTGTTATGAAACTGAAGATTGCCCAGTAAAAAGATATAGACACATAACAGATATTGTTGTTAAAGACTTAGATGTTGATTATGAATCTGATGATGAAAATGCAACTGTAACAGTGGATTTAAAGATTTACTATTACATTGACGGAGACGATGATGAGACTGAAAGAGCAAGAATCAATGAGGTTGTATTCACAGTTACTGAGTTAGATGAAAGTGACGACTTTGAAGATGCTGAAGTTAAAGACTGGGAAACACCTTTAGAAGTTTCTAGAGTTTACTAAACAAATTCCTTTATTTTTTTTATTTTTTTATTTTTTTCTTTTCTTTTTTCATGCTAGATAATTCTCTATCTTAGAATTAGTTATATCAACATACTCGTTTGAATAAAGCAAAGCCAATTCTTGATCATATTTAATAAGAACAGCATTTGCTCTCAGGAAAGCTTTCTCAACGACAGAGAAATCCTGAAGAGGCTCTTTTGCGAGTTCTTCTAATTTTTTATTCATGTAATTCATCAGCCATTCCAACTTTTCCATAAAATAAGAAATTCAGTTAAATTTATATAATTTGTTTCTTTTCTAATTTAAAGTAAAATGAAAAAATCAGTTTTTAAGAGCAAAACTCTTTGGGGATTTGGTTTAGCAGGACTAATTGCTTTGGCTCAGGTTCTCGGAATTTCATACAGTGAAGCAGCAGTTACACAAATTGTGCAAATCATATCGTTGTTTTATGGTGGATACGGACTTAGAGTTGCTGTAGATAAATAAAATGAATCAAAAAGAGAACGGTGAATTAACAAAGATAGTTAAACACATTTCTACTTTAAATGATGAAGTAGGAAGATTAGATAAATCATACTTAATATTACAAACAGATCAAAAAGTTATGAAAACAGATATTTCTTTGATAAAAAAAGATATTTGCTGGATAAAAAAGATAGGATATTTTATGTCCACTATACTTGCTATTGGTGTTGGAAAAGTGGTATTTTTCGGCTAAAAGAGGAAAGATGATAAGGGAAATAATCGAAGGAAATATTCCTTGGAGGATTATTGGAAAAAGAAGAAAGTTAACAAAAACATTAGAAGCACATTTAGACGGAATTATTAATCAGATGGAATTAAACGAATTAATAGGAAGAGATAAGAAAAATTATGTAGAAGTGCTAAGAAACAATATAAAGAATTTCAAATCTCAGTATTGGGATGTAAATAAATATGAAAAAAAATTGAAAGCATATGAAACAGATTAATCCACAACTTTTAAGAGAATGGAAAAAAGAAGGTGAGTTGATTGCGATTTGGCGTTGCGAGAAGTGTTTTCGAAAAGTTCCTTTTTATAAAACTGATAATGAATTAGTGAATTTGATACATCTTTCTTTTGCAAGATATGAAAAATATTGCCTGAAATGTAAGAAGAATATGGGTAAACTGAATATAAAAAAAAAGAACCCAGAGCCTAGAAGAGAACTTATTTTATTGAGAAGATATGAAGGGGTTATTATAGAAAAGTATGAAGAACCTTTAGATCTCTTCCTCTAAGCCCCCTCGAGTTCTCGACGGAAAGATTTATAAAGTATTACTTACTTAGTATTATTACAAAGGAGGATTTCAAAAAATGGGAAAAATCATTGCACGGAATATTGTAACCAGACGTCCAGGATATCTCTACTACATTGATGGCGAAGGAAATGTCTGTGAAGCAAAGATGGCCCGAGGTAGAGGAAAGAAAAAGAAAAAATAAAATGGCAGAAGAAGAACAAACACAAGAACAAGTAGAAAAACCTGAAGAGAAAAAAGCTGAGGAAACCACAGAAGAAAAGCCAGCTGAGGAAACAAGTTCTGAAGAAAAGACTGAAGAAAAACCTAAGGAAGAGTAAGATGGTGTACCAAGAGATTAATCCAACAGATTGGACTTATGAAAAAGAAGGAGAATCCATAGAAGGTGTCTTAGTTCGTGTGCAGGAAAAGATAGGACCAAACCAATCTATGTTATATAGCATAGAAAATTTAGAAGGTGTGAAAAATGTTTGGGGAGCAACTCTTCTTGATCAAAGAATGGCTCTTGTAAAAGTTGGTGAAAAGGTCAAAATAACTTACAAAGGACTTGCAAAACCAACAGCAGGAAAGCAACCTGCTAAGATATTTAAGATCGAAGTTGATAAGCCAGTGCTTACCACGACAGGTTAATATTATTTTTTTATTTTTTATTTTAATGGGAGATAGCTCAGTCTGGTTAGAGCATGCCTTGAATTCCGGATTAGAGAGATAGTATCTGCAGGTATTAATTCTTGAAAAATTAGGGGCAAGATCGGGGGTTCAAATCCCTCTCTCCCAACATTTAAATGTATATTTTAGAAAATGGGATTAACAAATGAGATAGGAACTAAAGAAGATATTAAATGTCTTAAATGTAAGAAAAGTTTAAGATATACTACAGAGCACCCAGTTTTTAAAGATACTATATTTTTTCAATCAAAAGATATGGCTGATAGAATGAATTCTTGGATGGTTGGAGATAAACTAATAAAAAAGGGTGGAGGTCTTAAATTTGTTGCAGAAGGAAATAGTATCTGGACAGGATGTCATGCTTGTCCTCATTGTAGAACTTTTCATGAATGTGATATAATTATAAAAAACGGAATAATCAAAGAAATTAAAAATTTAAGAATCCCCAAATGGATAAAAAAATGACAAAAGACTGGAGAGATGAATTAGGATCAAAAAAACCGAAAGAAAAGAAAAAAGAAACAGAAAAAGAATTAATACCTTGCCCATTAATTGAAAGAAGGAAGTTAATTAGAAGCGGAAGTTCAACAATTTTAACTGTGCCTAAATCTTGGTTAGAATTTAATGGATTAAAAAGAGGAGATCATGTTCTTATGGTGTGTTGTGATGATTTGGTTTTTAAAAAATTAACTGAAAAAAATGTAAAAGAATTACAAGATAAAGTAGATAAAATAAAAAAAGAATTATAAAAAAGACTTAATCGTCTTCTATTTCACTTTAGGTACACATTTATCACAGCGATTTCCTAATGCTCCAATATATTTGCCTTCTTCATACAATAAAGTTAATTCACAATGATTGTTGCATCCTTTAGCAGTCCTTGTTTTTATTCTGTAATCTTTATCAGCAATACTAAAACCTTTAAAATTTGTTTTTTCTATTCCATCTCTCTTTGCCATTAACCCAATTCCAATCGCTCCCATAATATCACATTTTTCAGGGACAATAACTTCTTCATTAAATCTCTCTTCAAGAGCCTTAACAATTGCAGGATTTTTTGCTGTTGCTCCTTGATAAACAAATGGTGGATTCAAATCTTTTCCCTGAGCCATAGTCAGATAATTTCCAACCAACCCCCTAATTACCCCCATTAAAATATCTTCTTTTTTTGCTCCAGAATTTAAGTATGTAACAACTGCGGACTGCATAAAAACTCCACATTTAGTTGAAATATTTAGTCTCTTTTTGGATTTTAATGCTAATTCTCCAACTTCTTCAATTGGAATCCCCATTCGTGTAGCTATTGCTTCAAGAGATGAACCAGTTCCAGCAGAGCAGGAATTATTTAAAACAAAGTCCTCTAAAATTCCATCCCTTATGATCATAAGTTTGCTGTCCTCCCCCCCAATATCTATTAAAGTTCTTAAATCAGGATAATAATGTAATGCTGCAATAGTATGTGCCAAAACCTCTGTTTTTGTTAAATCGCTGCCAATTAACATTTTAACAAAATTTCTTCCACTTCCAGTAGCACCAACACCATTTACATTATAGCCATTAGAAATTGTTTTTAATCCATTTTTTACGGTTTCTATTAATCCACTATTCCTCAGATACACAGAATCAACCAAATTTTCATTTTCATCTATTACTGCTAATTTTATAGATACACTTCCAGCATCAAGTCCAATATATGTTTTCATTTTTTCCTTATTTTTAAAAGTTCACAAAAAGTCTCCAAACGAGTTTCTAAATTAGCTTCGGCACTATTTTCATCTATATGAATTCTCAATAAAGGGATTTTATTTTCCCTGCAAATATGATTTATATATGTTTCAATTGTACCCTCTGGCATGCAGGCCAGAGGCATAACATGGACAACACCATCTACTTTTTTTTCTACTAAATGCAACAAATTATAAAGATTTTCATATGCATGCCCCCCTAAAGTTGAATCTCCATATTCCTTTGCCTCTTCTTTATGTCTTTTTAATTCATCTTTTTTAAATAAAGTAGTTAATCCAAATAAGGTAAATAAAGGAATTTCCCCTCTCATAAAATCTGTTGTTGTTGCTGTATTAAAAGGATTTCCACCAAATTTTTTTATCTTTTCCTCTAATCTATAATTTATTTTTTCATCACTAGTACAAAATATTTCCCCTATAATTCCTATATTTGGAATGTCTTCAGACCAAACTTTGGATTGTTCATCATTTGTCTTTAAGCTTTGATAACCTTGATAAATTTTTTTTAACACTTCTATTGTATTTTTCCCACTTACCTGTCTTAATTTAGAAACTATATTGTTCGGATTCATAACAAACATCTCAAAATCATATCCCAGTCCACTTAGTACAAACTCATGAAGTTTATTGTATTGCCTAAATCTACAAGTTCCCTCTGTATCATAGGCAATAAGAGTATTCGCACCTAAATCCAATGCTTCTATATAGTTCCCTAATGTAACCTTAAAGGGAATGCACATCATATTTGCAGAATATTTAGATCCTCTCTTTATTGTCTCATCAGTTGTTGGTGGGGGCATTATTACCTTTAATTCTAGGGATTCTAAAAAACTTTTAAGAACTTCAGAATTCTTTCTTCCCATTGTGGGGAATGTAATAAGGCGTTCACTTGGTCTCATCTTCCTCTCGCTCGGTTAATGATTTCAGCATCTCGGATTTCTTTCTTGATTTTCTCTTGTGTTCTTTTTCTTCTTTCTTGTTCTTCTTTAGTAAATGTCATTTTCTCCTAGATAAATCTCTTGTTTTAAGCCATTCTGAGAGCATTTCTCGTCGGTTTTGATGTTTTATACTCGGAAATTTCATCTTTTTAGGGTTCATTTTTTTGCTTCTCTGCTCTTAAGTGAAACAATTAGTTCTGAATCTGTCTTAGCAAGTTTATATACCATCCATAAAGCAGCAGATATTACCTCTTTATCATCTTTAGCTCCAATCTCTTCTTTAATAAACTCCATTTGCCTTCTAGCAACCTTTCCAAGAGTCATAGTTATTTTATCTTTCATTTATCTCCAATTCATATTTAAAATCATAAAATTTACTCCATTTTTTAAGGACTTTTCTAAGATTTGCTCTAAAACGCTTTATGTTAAAAGGATCCTTGAACTCTATTTTTATTTGGATTTTCATTTTAATTTTATTTTATATTTTACTTTTGTGAAAAAAACATTTACATTGAGATTAATTTCAATTTCTTTTATTCTTTTGTTTTCCAACATTTCGTCAAGTTCTTTTTTATTTAAATTTATTTCCATTTTATCCCTCTACGCAAACATCTTTATCATAATAATCATCACATTTTCCACAATAATAAGTTCCTAGTTTTGAAGGCACTTCTGTTACATGACCTGAACACTTTGGGCAGAGCTTCATTTTTTCTTCTCCAACAGTTTTTTAATATCCTCCATAATGCTTATCAATTCCTTCAT
>SDBS01001295.1_pt1 | contig 25362 bp, 22 predicted proteins | sample 2277091 | NCBI WGS metagenome assembly SDBS01 (sample SAMN10404972, study PRJNA504765) | marine sediment metagenome | isolation source: marine sediment core GS10_PC15, 163 cmbsf | place: Arctic Ocean: Southern Knipovich Ridge | collected 2010
GGCTAGAGTTGACATGGGCCGTTTGAGCCCGGGTCCGGCCACCTTTTGCTGTTTCTGAAAACGGCTACAATATTGGATTCGGACAATTAACGGGCAACAAGCCCGATTATTACAAATCGAATAGCGATCAGTTGGAGTGTCCCATGAGCACCACATTATCCAGACCCCCACAGTTGGAGTCTAGTATTCGTCGCGTCGCCATACTTTTCGCCCACCTCGTCGAGTTCCTCGGCTATTACGCCGAGCAGCCTCGTCCTGTTCTCGAGGATCGAGCGGAGGTACTCTATCTTCTGGATCAGCGCGAGGTACTCGTCCTCGATCTTCTTGCGCTCGAGGCCGGTGAGCCTCTGGAGTTTCATGTCGAGTATCGCCTGCGCCTGCACCTCACTGAGCTCGAATTTCTTTATCAGCCCGTTTCGCGCCTCTTCGGGAGATGCGCTCTTCTTGATGAGCTGGATGATCGCGTCTATGTTGTCGAGCGCGATCTTGTATCCCTCGAGGATGTGCGCCCTCTCCTCGGCTTTTCTCAGATCGTACTCTGTGCGGCGCCTGACGACCTTCTCGCGGTGCTCGAGGAAGAGCTGCATCGTCCTCTTGAGGTTCATTACCTCGGGGCGCAGCTTGTTCAGCGAGAGCATGATCACACCGAATGTGCCCTGGAGCTGCGTGTGCTTGAAGAGCTGGTTCATCACGACCTTGGGGTACGAATCCCTCTTCAGGTCTATGACGATGCGCATCCCGTCCTTGTCGGACTCGTCGCGGATATCGGAGATGCCGCCCATTTTTCCGCCGCGCACGAGATCGGCTATCTTCGTGATGATCGACGCCTTGTTCGTCTGGAAAGGGATCTCGGTTATGACGATGCTCGACTTGCCCGATTTCTGCGTCTCGATGTTGGCGCGTGCCCTGACCGTTATCCTTCCCCTGCCCGTCTCGTACGCGTCCTTGATACCGGCCCGTCCGTAGATGATCCCGCCGGTCGGGAAGTCGGGGCCGGTGACGAATCTGCTGAGCTCCGCGACCGACATCTCGGGATTCTCGAGCAGGGCCTTGAGTCCGGCAATGATCTCGGTGCTGTTGTGCGGCGGGATGTTCGTCGCCATTCCGACCGCGATCCCGGAAGCGCCGTTGAACAGGAGGTTGGGGACCTTCGACGGGAGAACGAGGGCCATCTGTCTCGTCTCGTCGTAGTTCAGCCCGAACTCCACAGTCTCCTTGTCGAGGTCGGCGAGGATGTCTTCGGCGAGGCGGGTCATACGGACCTCGGTGTACCTCTCCGCCGCTGCCGGATCCCCGTCGATCGAGCCGAAGTTTCCCTGCCCGTCGACGATCGGGTAACGAAGCGTGAAATCCTGCGCGAGCCGCACCGTGGCATCATAGACGGCTGTCGTGCCGTGAGGATGGTAGTTACCCGTGACATCTCCGGTGAGCTTTGCGGATTTCCTGTAAGGCCGGTTGTGCGCAAGGTTCAGATCGTTCATGGCGAGGAGAATGCGCCTGTGAACAGGCTTCAGCCCGTCCCTCACGTCAGGCAGCGCCCGAGAGACGATGACGCTCATAGCGTAATCGAGGTACGAGCTCTTCATCTCGTCTTCGATGTATACGGGTATGACCCTCTGCCTGTTGATATCCATCCGTTTGTTCCTCCTTCACCGCCCGGTGAAAGCGCTCCTCCCGGGAGCGCCTGTATATTATATCCTGTTAGACATCGAGGTTTCGCACTTCGAGAGCGTTCTCCTGGATGAATTTCTTCCTCGGTTCGACCTGGTCGCCCATCAGTATCGTGAAGATATGATCGGCCTCGACGGCATCCTCCAGTTTCACCTTGAGGATCGTCCGTCTCTCCGGATCCATCGTAGTCATCCAGAGCTGGTCGGGATTCATCTCTCCGAGGCCCTTGTATCGCTGGAGATAGATGCCCTTCGGTCCGCCCATCTCCTCTATGATCCTGTCCTTCTCCGCGTCGTCGTACGCGTATTTCACCGTCTTTCCCTTCTTCACGCGGTAGAGCGGCGGCTGAGCGATGTATATGCACCCCTCGCTGATCAGCTTCGGCATGTAGCGGAAGAAGAGCGTGAGTATCAGCGTCCTGATGTGCGCGCCGTCGACATCAGCATCGGTCATGATAATGATCTTTCTGTAGCGCGCTTTTGTTATGTCGAATTCTTCCTCTCCGATACCGGTCCCGAGCGCCGTGATCAGCGTCTTGACCTCTTCGTTGGCGAGGATCTTGTCGATACGCGCCTTCTCGACATTGAGGATCTTTCCCTTCAGGGGCAGGATCGCCTGGAAGCGCCTGTCCCTTCCCTGCTTCGCCGAGCCTCCCGCCGAGTCACCCTCGACGAGGTAGATCTCACACTGTTCGGGGTCGGTCATCGAACAGTCGGCCAGCTTGCCCGGCAGTGCGCTCGACTCGAACGCCGACTTTCTCCTCACAAGCTCACGGGCCTTGCGCGCCGCATCGCGGGCGCGGGCCGACTGCATTGCCTTCTCGATTATCTTTTTTGCGACCGCGGGGTTCTCCTCGAGGAACTCGCCGAGTTTCTGCCCGACCGCCGCCTGTACAAGCCCGCTCATCTCGCTGTTGCCGAGTTTTCCCTTCGTCTGCCCCTCGAACTGCGGTTCGGGGAGCTTGACGCTGACGACGGCCGTTATCCCCTCCCGGACGTCGTCGCCCGACAGGGTCGTACTCGTCTTGCTTTTCTTGAAGAGGTTGTTCTTCTGCGCATAGTTGTTGAATGTCCTTGTCAGCGCACCCTTGAATCCGGAGAGATGCGTTCCCCCGTCGACCGTGTTGATATTGTTTGCGAAGCAGAAGATCTTTTCCCCGTACGACGTGTTGTATTGCATCGCGATTTCTATCTCGTACGGATCGGTCCGGTCCACTATGTAGATCGGTTTCTTGTGGATCACTTCCCTGTTCTCGTTGAGAAAGTTCACGAACGAGACGATACCGCCGGTATAATTGAAGTCGTGGCTCTTCCCGGAGCGCTCGTCTGTAAAGACGAGGTTGACCCCCGCGTTGAGGAAAGCCAGCTCCCTGATGCGCAGCGACAACGTGTCGAAGCTGTACTCGAGGGTGGTGAAGATCTTGCTGTTCGGCATGAACCTGACGACGGTGCCTGTGCGCTTCTTCTTCCCGTCCTGAGCCTTCGAGGTGAGTTTCGTCTTCGGCACACCCTTCTCGTAACGCTGCGAGTAGACCTCGCCGTCGCGGAAGATATCGACCTCGAGCCACTCCGAGAGGGCGTTGACCACGGAGACGCCGACGCCGTGCAGGCCGCCCGAAACCTTGTAGCTGTCGTGGTCGAATTTTCCTCCGGCGTGCAGGGTCGTCATGACGACCTCGACCGCCGGCTTCTTCTGCGTGGGGTGCATATCGACGGGTATCCCGCGGCCATCATCCGAGACGGTCACATATCCGTCCTTCGAAATAACGATATCGATCCTCGAGCAGTGTCCCGCCATCGCCTCGTCGATCGAGTTGTCGATGACCTCGTAGATCATGTGGTGCAGGCCGTGTATGTCTGTGCTCCCGATATACATCGCCGGGCGCTTGCGTACCGCCTCGAGTCCCTTGAGGACCTGGATGCCTTTTGCTGTGTATTCCTCGCTCATTCCCCGTCTCTCACCCTTTCCATCCTCAGCCGGATCACGGTCACGCCAAGACCCGGGAATCTATCGTTGATCTTTTCTATGATCCGTTTCTGATGAAATCTGATCTCCTGCATCCACGAGTTGTCCCTCACCTCGATGGTAAGAACACCTTTCTTCAGATCGAGAGGACAGCTCTTCGACGCGAGAAGATCGCCTACTATCAGGGGCCATTCCTTTACCAGGCGCCCCTCATCCATCCGGCCCTCGAGACCTAGGATCCTCAGGACCGCGGGGATGATATCTCCTACACTTCCCGGCCCCTTTTTATCACTCATTTCCCGCGGCTCCAGACGTTCTTTCGGTTCCCCGTATACTATGATGAAATCGTTTGAAAATAAAGGAAAATATGGCCTTTTCAGGAGGCTTTCGGAGGACCCCTGGGGGCGCCGAAAACACCGTTTTCGACCACGTACCTGGAAGCCCCCGGAATATCGCCCGTAAAGTCCTCTTCGCGGGGCGACGTGATGAAGCTCTGGTACCTGTCGGAGAGCATTTTTCGCACCCCGGAGACGACGCCCGGATCGAGCTCGGAGAAGATATCGTCGAGCAGGACGACCGGCCTCTCTCCTCTGCGCGACATGATCACATCGGCCTGCGCGAGCTTCAGTACGACGGCGAGCAGCCGCTTCCGGCCCTGCGAGGCGAACCTGCGCACATCCTCTCCGGCGATCTTCATCGTCACGTCGTCGTAGTGAGGACCGGCCAGGGTGTGGCCCCTCCTTCTCTCGCTCTCCCGCGCGGCGAGCAGGGCGGCCCTGAGGCTGTCCGCGTCCCCCCCGTTCGGATCGTACGAACACCGATAGGCGAGCTCGAGCGCGTCATCACGCCCGATGACCTCGGCAAATATCTCCCTGGCGCGCTCACTGATCACCTCGAGTATCTCGATCCGCCCCTTGACGATCGCCCCGCCCTTTCCTGCCAGCGCCTCATCCCATGCGCCGAGCTGGGCCTCATCGATCGCCCCGCCCGCGGCGGCTGCCCTGAGCAGCGAATTTCTCTGCTTCAGTGCCTGCCTGTATTCTTTCAGGTCGGCGAGGAACCCCGGCGATACCTGCGCGGCGGTATAATCAAGATAGACCCGCCTTCCCGAAGGCGGTCCCGACGACAGCTCGACGTCGCGGGGAGTAAATATAACGCTCGGCATGAACCCCAGGATCTCCGAGATGCCGTTCATCTGCTTCCCGTTGATGGAAAGCTTCGTCCTCCCGTTCTTTTCCTGTCCCAGCTCGAGCTTGAACCCGACGCCCGAGTCGCTTCTGCCTGTGAGTCTGAGAAAGAAGTTATCACACCCGAACCTGATCAGTTCCGATGAACGCCTCGTCCTGAACGACCGCCCCAGCGAAAAGATGTGAATCGCTTCGAGCAGATTCGTCTTTCCCTGGGCGTTCCTGCCCGTTATGAAGTTGAATCTTTCGGAAAACTCCAGAGAGGCATCCTCTATGTTACGGTAGGAATTGAGATGAAGTCTCTCGACTATCAAACCCGCTCAACGCTCCCTCCGGACCGGTCAGTTAATCCTGAGGGGCATTACGATACAGAGCTGTTTGATCTCTCCTTTTTCGTCGACCGGCATGACCATCCCCGCGTTGTCCGGCCTGTCCAGCCTGAAAGAGATCTCGTCACCGTCGATAGTCCTGAGTATGTCCTGTATGTAGGCGGCGTTGTAGCCGATGTCCATCGGCTCGTCAGCGTAGCTCGCCTCGAGCTCTTCCCTCGCTTCTCCAAGGTCCTGGGTCGTCACATGAAGGGTGAGTTTATCGCGATCGAGCGAGAAGACGACCTGGTGCGTAAGCGCGTCGGAAAGGATCGATACTCTCTTTGTCGCGGCGGAGAGTTCGTCCCTCGTGACGATGAGCGCCTTGCTGTTGCCTGACGGTATCACCTTCTGGTAGCTCGGGAACGGCCCCTCGAGAAGCCTCGAGTAGATAGACACATCGTTCATCTCTATTGATACGCTGTTGTCTCCCAGGCCGATCTTGATCATCTCGTCATTTTCCGAATATGAACGGAATGTGGAAAGAGCCTTTGGGGGTACTATCACTTCCGCCTTCTCGATATTCTTCAGGTCCACCTTCGCCTCGACCTTCGCCAGCCTGTGCCCGTCGGTCGAAACCATTGTCAGGCCGTTGCGGTCTACTTCCCAGTATACTCCGCACAGCGCCGGCCTCGTAAGGTCTGTCGAGACGGCATATATCGTCTTTTGTATCATCTTCCTCAAGAGAGGCGCCTGCACCTCGAACTCCGTGCTGCTCTCCTGTCTCGGCATCTTTGGAAAATCGTCCGCTCTGCGGCCGTTGACCGAGAACCTGCTCTTGCCGCACATGATCGTCAGCTTCTCCCCTTCTACCTCGAGGGTCGCCTCATCACCCGAGAGCGCTTTTACGATCTCGGCGATCTTCTTGGCGGGAACAGCTATGCTTCCTGGTGTCTCTACCGTGCCGGCGACCTTCGACGTAACGGATATGTCCAAGTCGGTCGCCGAAAAGGTGATCGCCGAGCCCTCGGCGCTGATAAGGACCATCGAAAGGATGGGCATCGTGGTCCTGCCCGGCACTACTGAAGAAATCGCATTCATCTTTTTCGAGAGCTCTCCGAGCGGCACCTGGATCTTCACGCCCAAACCTCCTGATGATCGCGGGGACATGCCCCCGCCCTTAAGTAGATCTTGTCATTCCATCGTGGAACGAAATCATAATTCAAATGAGGTGTGTTATTCAATAAAAAAAACTACCCTTCCGGATTCCGGAATTCTTCTCCTTCTCTTTATAAACAGAGTAAGAACAGTAGTAGTAATAGAGGGTGTTGAAATGTTCATAACAGGGCTCCGTCCCCCTCCGGCATTGACAAAATCATCCCCTGGCCGTGTAGAAAGAACTGGGGAGAAGGATGGAAAAAAGAGATCTTTTCAACCGGCACGGAGAAACCCACAATTAATAACATAGTTATCAACAGGCTTTCTGTGGAAAGTGTGGAAAGAGGGACTTCAACCGGCGATCCTCTTTCTGATATCGCTTACACGACCGGTAAAGATCGGATCATCCGCCGTCAGCGTCTCGATCTTTCTGATGGAATGGAGGACGGTGCTGTGATCCCTGCCGCCGAAATGCTTGCCGATAAGGACCAGGGAAAGGGTGGTCATCTCACGGCAGAGGTACATGGCGACCTGCCTGGCCCTGACGACCCTGCTTATCCTAGTTTTGGCCCTGAGGCTGTCCGCGGGGAGGTCGTAGTCGGCTGCGACAGCCTCCCTTATACTGCGCGGTGTGATCTTCTTCTCTTCGGGCGCCCTTACGATATCCTTCAGTGCCTCCCCCGCCATACCGACCGTTATCTCCTGGCAGGTCAGGCTGGCGAACGCGAGTATCTTGATCAGTGAGCCTTCGAGTTCCCTGATGTTATTGGTGACGTTCTCAGCGATAAATTCGATGACATTGTCCGGTATCTGGATGTTTTCATCCTCGATCTTGTTTCTGAGGATGGCAATCCGGGTCTCGACGTCGGGTTTCTGCAGGTCGGTGATGAGGCCCCACTCGAACCTTGAGCGCAGCCGCTCCTCGAGGGTGTGTATTTCCTTCGGAGGCCTGTCGCTCGTGCACACGATCTGCTTGTTGGCGTCATGAAGGGCGTTGAATGTGTGGAAAAACTCCTCCTGCATGGCCTCTTTGCCGGCGAGGAACTGGATATCGTCGATAAGGAGGATGTCAACGTTCCTGTACTTCTTCTTGAAATCTAGAGTCTTGTTCTTCTGGATCGCGTAGATGAGCTCGTTGACGAAGCTCTCAGTCGAGACATAAGAGATTATCATACCGGGAAAATCCTCGCGTATCCGATGACCGATAGCCTGAATTAGATGAGTCTTTCCGAGACCCGACCCCCCGTAGATGAAGAGTGGATTGTAGGCCTGGGCAGGTCTTTCGGCGACAGCAATAGCGCCTGCGTGGGCAAGTCTGTTGCAGTTGCCTACTATAAACTCATCGAAGGTATATCGTCCGTTGAGGTAGATCTTGTTGGGAAGAGCGACGGGCTCGCGGATGATCATGGACCGGCCCAGTGATTTCTCCGGAGGGCTGACGCGGGGAGGCCCCGGCCTCGATGAGAGCTCGACCCTTGTTTCTTTCTCCAGCATTTCCCTGGCCACCTTCTCGATCTTATCCATGTGGTGCTCGTGGACCCAGTCGACAAAGAAGGGATTGGGCCCCTCTATCCGAAGAACGCCCCCCTCAAAGCTCACCGGGCGCATCGGCGAGATCCAGGTCTGAAAACACTGCTCGTTGACGAGCTCTTTCAGAGCCCCGAGCAGCTCTTCCCAGAGATTCTCCATCGATTCGAACCCGCCTGAGCGGCCGCTTTCAAGCACCCTTCACCCCTGTATCTATTTTGCGTACCAGCGACACCGGTGCGCCGGAAATAATGATTATTTCCTTTTTCCCCCGAATTTCCCACAATTGTGGATAACTCGCTATGATTAAGTGTGACAGTCGATTCGGCGGGTTATTTCGTGTGTCCAAAGAGCGTTTTCCACAATTCCAGACGATGGGCGCAGTAGATGTCGGATCGGTGATATCGGCACATGGAAAATTGGAATACTCCCCTCATCCCGCAGGCGGAAATGTAGCACAACGCCCGAAAACTTGGCAAGGCAATTTTTCAGAAAAGAGGAAAAATTTTACAACCATTTGATAAATATGAAGGTACGAGAAGCGTGGAAAAGAGGGTGTGCGTGATGATACGGACCGGCCCGGCGGGGGCCCAGGGGGATGGCTCCGGAAGCGGTTGATGCCCGCGGGATTAGGGGTTCGCCGTATAAAGTCCTTGACATCAAAAGGCGCCTTTTCTATTGTAAGTTGTTTATATACTGTAAATGGCAAAGCCAACAACTATTTAGAAGAAGAACGGGGACCCTGTTATGAAGCGCACATATCAGCCGCATAACAAACGAAGAAAACGTACACACGGATTTCGCAAAAGGATGAGTTCGAAGAACGGCCGTATGGTGCTCAAGAGAAGGAGGGCAAGAGGAAGGAAGCGCCTCGCCGCTTAAAGTGCAGGGGACGGTATGAGCCCATGGCACCGAAAGGACTCAAGAACACAGGCCAATTCAGACTTGTTTACAGAGAAGGCCGCAGGGAAGCCGGAAAGAAGATCGTAATCTACTTCCTCGGTACCGGCGACGGGGGGATCCTCCCGGGATTTGTGGCCAGCAAGAAGAATGTAGGAAACAGAGCCAGCCAGCGGAACAGGGCGAAGAGGTTGATGAGAGAGGCATACAGAAGCATAGCCAGCCGCATCAACGAAAAGAATCTCTGGATAGTATTCATCGCCTCGTTCGACCCGACGGAGACAACGCTGGGGCAGATAACGGAAGATGTAGAGAGCTCTCTTGGAAGAGCCGGACTGATATCAAACGGCAAATGATAAGAAAAATTCTGACAAAAGCGGCCATTTTGGCCATCAGGATATACAGGACAGCTGTTTCCCCGTATCACGGACCAGTCTGCAGATATACACCTTCCTGCTCGCATTATGCCGAAGAAGCGCTGAAGAGGTACGGACCCTACAGGGGGGCCGGCAAGGCGCTCGCCAGGCTTCTGCGCTGCCATCCATTCTCCGCCGGGGGCCACGATCCCGTCCGCTGACTTCAGCTTCGCAAAACCTGTCGCACCTCCGAAGGGAAGTGAAGAATGGACAAGCGTTCATTAGTCGCCATCTTGATCACATTCGGGATACTCATAGCCTGGCAGATGATCTACGTACGCCCGAAACAGCAGGAAGCCGCAAGGGTAAGGGTAGAGCAGGCCAGGGCCGACTCGATCACCGCTGCCGAGGCTGCGGTGCACGAGGCCGTGGAGCAGCCACCCGCCGGGCTGAAACAGGAAGCCGAAGAAGCGGCGGCGCCAGCTGCGGATAACGTGCCGGCAGTCGGCGGCCTTTTCGCGGAGGACGGGGAGGATATATCCATTACGGTGGATACGGGACCCATGGTGGTCCTTCTGACGAGCCGGGGAGGCGAGATCCGCAGCGTCGAGCTGACAGGGTACGACAGGTTCGGAGGCGGTTTTGTGCAGCTCGTGCCCGAGGACTCGGGCGGCGGCGTCTCTCTCAGCATAGAGAAGGACGGGCGCTGGATCGGCCTGTCGGGAGTGCGGTTTTCGACACTCGTAAACGGCAGGGAAGCCATTGACGGCGAGCATGTAGTATTGGGAGAGGGCACCGATGTAGCCGAAATCGCCTTCCTCAGGGAATCGCCCGACGGAGGGATGATAGAGAAAAAGTTCAGGTTCATACGCGGCAGCTACGAAGCGGGGCTGTCCGTCGCGATAGGCAGGCAGGGGGCATTGAGAGATACGGGCGCCTACTCGGTCTCCTGGAACTGCGGCCTGGCGCTCAATGAAAAGGATACGAAGTGGGAGAAGCGCCAGCTTGCCTCGATGGGAAGAGTGGGGGAGGAGATCTACACGGAAGCGGCGAGGAGTTTCGGAAAGACGAGGCTCAAGGAGCAGGAGGGCGTTGTCGTCTGGGCGGGCGTGAGGAGCAAGTATTTCCTTACGGCCATACTGACCGCAACCCAGAGAACCGGCCGGCTCGGGATGATCGGAGACAAGGATCTCTCGCAGGTCGGCTGGGCGGTCACTTATCCTTTCAGCGGCGACCCGAGGATGGTAAGGGACGAGTACACCATCTATATGGGCCCGCTGGACATAAAGGCTCTGAAGGCCTATGGCGTGGGCCTCGAGAAGACGATCGATCTTGGAAGGCTGAGGTTCTTCAGCAAGTTCATCCTGGACCTGATGATCTGGATGGGCGGATTCATACCCAACATAGGTGTCGTAATAATCATCCTGTCGATCCTGACCAAAGTCCTGTTCTACAGGCTGACTCACAAGAGCTTCAAATCGATGAAGGACATGCAGCGGCTCCAGCCGAAGATCAAGGAGCTGCAGGAAAAGTACAAGGACGACAAGAACAGGCTGAATAAGGAAACGATGAAACTGTACAAGGAAGGCGGCGTCAATCCGCTCGGCGGATGCCTGCCGCTCCTCTTCCAGATGCCGGTTTTCATTGCCCTGTTCAGTGTTCTGAGGAACACGATAGAACTCAGGGGAGCCCCGTTCGTTCTCTGGATCAACGACCTTTCTTCACCCGACGTACTCTTTGACTTCGGAGTGAAGCTTCCGTTTCTCGGCAGCGCGTTCCATATGCTGCCGCTGTTGATGGGCGTTGCGATGTTCGTCCAGTCGAAGACCGGCGGCGGTTCACCGACCGGCGGCCCGACAGCCGGGGCGGCGGGCCAGCAGAAGATGATGCAGACGATGATGCCGATAGTGTTCACCGTCATGTTCTACAACATGCCCTCGGGGCTAGTACTGTACTGGCTGGTCAACAACATATTCTCGATCGTCCAGCAGTATATAGTTCACAGACAGATAGAATCCGAAGACATGGTCGATGCGACAACGGCCTGATACGGCTGAAATATCGACTGGATTCTAATATCAGGAAAGAGGAGATATTATATGAGAGGTTCCGGAAGAGACGAGAGAAGGGCAGTAATAGAGACTACCGGAAAGAGCGTGGAGAAAGCGCTCGCGAAGGCGCTCAAGGCGCTCGATGCAAAGGTCGAGAATGTAGAGATCGAGATACTCGATGCGGGGCAGAAGGGCGTGCTGAGCATATTCGGCGCGAAGGATGCGCGGATCAGGGTCACAAAGAATAACGATCCGAAAGGGATCGAGGAGATCGCGGACGAGGTCGCAGGCTATATAATGGAGTGCCTCGATATAGGTTACAGGCTCTTCGCAGAGTCTGATGACGACGCCACATACATAAATATCGAGACAGCCGGCGTTGACGGCCTGCTGATAGGCCGCAAGGGGGATACGCTGAATTCTCTCCAGCACCTCGTCGGGAGGATAGTCTCGAGGAAGATGGGCGGATACCAGCGGATGACGCTCGATGTCGGCGGGTACCTCAAAAACAGGCAGGAGATCCTTCGGCAGAAGGCGATCAAGGCTGCCGAGAGGGCGAGGAGATCGAACCGTGAGGTCCAGATGGAGCCGATGAAGGCGTCGGAGAGAAGGATCGTCCATGTGGCACTGACCGACGAAGAAGGAATCACTACATATACAACCGGCAACGGCGATATGAGGAAGGTCTGCATAGCGCCCGCGGGCAGGGGGCGGGAGCGAAGGGGCGGCGGCCGGTACAGAAACAGAGACTAGAGCCATGCACGGTGATACGATCGTTGCCCTGAGCACGCCGCCCGGCAGCTCGGGGATCGCGGTTATCAGGATCTCGGGCACGGAGGCGATCGGGATCCTCGAATCGATGGTGCCGGGAGCTGGAGAGTGGGAGCCGAGGACGCTCCACAACCGCCCTCTCTTCGGCCATGGTCCGCAGCTGCTCGACGATGTCGTAACGGCCGTGTTTCACGGCCCGCATTCATATACAGGGGAAGATTCAGTTGAGATCTCATGCCACGGGAGCATGCAGATCGTTTCGGCGATCATGGAAGAGATAGTCAGAAGGGGAGCGAGGCTTGCCGGACCGGGAGAGTTCACCAGGCGCGCATTCCTCTCGGGAAAGATGGACCTTGTGCAGGCTGAGGCGGTCGCGGATCTCATTGCCTCGGAGACGAAACTCCAGACGGAAGTCGCTCTCCTGCATCTCGGGGGACTGCTGTCGAAAAAGGTCGGCACGATAGAGAAGGGGCTCAGGTCGATGCTGGCCCTCGTCGAAGCATCGATAGATTTTTCCGGGGAAGACATCGAGATTTACGATCCAGTTGAGATCGAAACGGCCGTCAGCACATATATCGCCCTGATATCGCATCTGCTTCAGTCAGAGGTGGCAGGCGGCAAGCTGCGGCAAGGCATAAGAATAACGATAACGGGACCGAGAAACGCCGGGAAAAGCAGCCTATATAATGCGCTTCTCGGCGAGGAAAGGGCCATCGTATCCCACATTCCGGGCACGACACGGGATGTGCTGAGGGAGAGGATACACATCGGAGGACTGACATACCACCTCGAGGACACGGCCGGGCTGGCCGAGACGGGCTGCGAGATAGAGAGCGAGGGGATACGCAAGGGAAGAGAGGCGGCGGAAGCGGCCGACCTGGTCCTCTTCGTGGTAGACGCGGCCGAAGGATGGAAAGAGGAAGCTCTCGACGAGCTCGAGGTTCATGCGGGCGGGAACAGGATCGTCGTGGTGAACAAGGCGGATCTCGTGCCGGGAGGCGGAGATACGGCGTCACGCTCACCGGCCGGAAAAGAACGCACCATACCGGTTTCAGCAATAACGGGAGAGGGCCTGGGCCTTCTTCGCGACATGATATTCGATTTTACGACCAACGGTGAGCTGTCCGTTGTGCAGGGAGAGCTGATTGCCCTTAACATCAGACAGGGAATAGCGTTACGCAGAGCAATGGAGGCCCTGGAAAGGCTCGTCACCGAACTGGGGAACAATTCTCCGGCCGAGATCCTCAGTCTCGAGCTCAGAGAGGCCCTTGATGCCTGCGGAGAGGTGACCGGAAGGTCGGCAGCCGAGAACATCCTCGACGAAATATTCTCTAAATTCTGTATTGGCAAGTAATTATATAACTTATCCACAGTTTTGGCGGTTAAGTCTTGGAATATCCGATCATAGTAGTGGGTGGTGGACACGCAGGATGCGAGGCTGCCCTGGCCTGCGCGAGAATGGGAGTCAAAACCCTTCTCGTGACGATCAGGAGGGGCGATATAGCGCGCATGCCCTGTAATCCGGCGATCGGCGGGCTGGCAAAGGGGCAGCTTGTGCGGGAGATCGACGCCCTGGGGGGCGAGATGGGCCTATGCATCGATCATGCCGGAATACAGTTCAGGATGCTGAACAGGGGCAAGGGTCCGGCGGTATGGTCTCCAAGGGCGCAGGCAGACAAGAGGGCTTACCACGAGCGGATGCTCTTCTCGATAGAGGCCGAGAAGAACCTCGATCTGCTCGAGGCGGAGATAACGGCCATCGCAATGGAAAACGGAAAGGCGACGGGCGTCAGGACCGCCGGCGGAGAGGAGATCGAAGCGGAGAAGGTCATCATTGCCCTGGGCACCTTTCCGAACGGCCTGATGCACATCGGGGAGAAGCAGATACCGGGAGGCAGAGAGGGCGAGCCGCCATCGCGGGGCCTCTCCGATATGCTCGCCGGGGCAGGGCTGAAAAGGGAGAGGCTGAAGACCGGAACGCCCCCGAGGCTTCTGAAGGGGTCGATTGATTTCTCGAGATGCAAGATACAGCCTGGAGACGAAGATCCCGTACCCTTCTCGTTCAGGACGAAAAAACTCGACGTGGAGCAGATCCCCTGCCATCTGACCTGGACAGGGGAGGAGACGCACGCGATCATAAATGCCAATATCCATCGCGCACCACTCTTCTCCGGGCAGATACAGGGGACGGGGCCGAGGTACTGCCCGTCGATAGAGGACAAGGTGGTAAGGTTCTCCGAAAAGCCCAGGCACCAGCTCTTCCTCGAGCCGGAGGGAAGGAATTCGGAAGAGATATATGTAAACGGACTCTCGACGAGCCTTCCCGAAGATGTCCAGCTGGAGATGGTGAGGTCCATACCCGGGCTCGAGAATGCGGAGATCGTGAGATACGGGTATGCCATCGAGTACGATTTCTTTCCCCCGTACCAGATACATTCGACACTCGAATCACGAAATATCCCCGGCCTCTACCTCGCCGGCCAGATCAACGGCACCTCCGGATATGAAGAAGCGGCGGCACAGGGCCTTGTCGCCGGGATAAATGCCGTCCTTGAGCTGCGCGGGAAGGAGCCGTTTGTGCCGGGGCGCAGCGAGGCCTACATCGGTGTTATGATGGACGACCTTGTCACCAAGGAGATAAGGGAACCGTACAGGATGTTTACCTCGAGGGCTGAGTACAGGCTTTCGCTGAGGCAGGATAATGCGGACGAGAGGCTTCTCAGGTACGCGGTGAGGTTCGGGCTCCTGCCCAGGGAGCAGTGGGAGGGGATGATCTCCGCCAGAAAAGCGGTACGGAAGGCGGGAAAGAGGCTGGAGACGGAAAGCGTGGCCCTGGAAGGTTCAGGGAAGATGCGAGCCTCACGGCTTCTGCAGCGCCCGGGGGTCAGCCTGGGGGATATAGAGCCCCTTTTGCCGAACGGTCCGCTCGGGCTGGGGAAGAAGGAGGCGGAATCCCTGGAGATCAATCATAAATATCGTGGATATATCCGCAGGCAGGGCAGGACCGCCGAGAAGCTCAGGAGGATGGAGCGCAGGAGGATCCCGGACGGCTTCTCATTCGGGGATATAGTAGCGCTGAGTACAGAGGCGAGGGAGGTGCTGGAGAAGTTTCGGCCCGAGACCCTCGGGAAGGCTGCGAGGCTGGCCGGCGTAAGGAATTCGGATGTATCGGTGCTGATGGTCTTTCTGGAGAGGGCCGGAGATGACGGATAGAGCGAGTGACGTATGGGCAAGGGTGCTGGAGGAGCTGGGGGAGGGAGACCACCCCGGGGAGCTGAGGGCCTATGTCGGCGAGCTGGTGACATGGGGAGAGCGGATACACCTGATGGGCAGGGAGAAGATGGCTGAAGCGATCGCGGCGCAGATCTCGGATTCGATGATCATGCTCGAGCTTGCCGGCGAAGGCCCGGCGGCAGCGGATATCGGAGCCGGCGCCGGATTCCCCGGCCTGGTCTGGAAGATAGCGAGGCCCCGGTGGGATCTGGTCCTCTTCGAGAGGAAGGAACGCCTCGCGATATTTCTCGAGAGGACGACGGCCCTCCTCGGCCTGGAGGGAGTGGTGGTAAGGGCGGAGGACGCAGCGCTGTATCCGGAAGAGGGTGTGTTCGACGTCGTGACCTCGAAGGCATCGGGGCGTCTCGGAAAGATCCTTCCGATTGCCCGCAGGATGCTCCGAAAGGGGGGCGTCTACATAACGGCAAAGGGCAGGGGGTGGGAGCGCGAGCTGGAGGACGCGGCGGGCTTTGCCCTCTGCGGCAGGATCGAGCTGAAGGGGGGCCGGGGGGAGGCGATCGCCCTCGCCCTCGACCCCTGAGCACGGCTGTTTCGCGCGAGGACGCGCGGTGTTTCACGTGAAACACAGGCGGCCGTTTCACGTGAAACGCGGATTCCTCGAGAAAGCCTGATTTTTTCATTGATTTACATCCCGGCAATTCATATACTCCCGCAAGCCCCACTTAGTTTCTCCAGGAGGCGGCAATGCGAGCCAATATCAGCTATATCACGACGTTACTGCTCTTATCCACAATTATAGCGGCCGGTCCGGGCTGCGATGACACCCTCGACTTCAACAATACGCCTCCGGGCGGGTTGTCGATTTCGAAAAACAAGTGTTATCTCGGTCCCAATGATTCTGTCGTTCTTGTCGGCGAAGCGACCGACGACGACGGCGATGATATAAGTTACAGCTGGACCGCTGCCGAGGGCACCCTGACGCCGGCTGACGGCCAGGGACAGACGGTGACCTGGCGGGCGCCGGACAGCCATGGTACATACAGGGTGACTCTAAAGGTCACAGACAAACTCGATGTCTCATCCAAGGGGATCGACCTAGATGTCGGCCGGAGCCTCATCATCGTTCACGAAGGCGAGGTCCTCGACCAGACCGACTACCCTTACATCGTGCCGAACAGCATGCCCCTGAAAATAAGCGGATTGAGCACAGTCCGGATAGAAGCGGGCGTGACAATCGTCTTCAACGAGGGGACCGGAGGATTCGATGTCAGCGGTACCCTGATCATCAATGGTACTGCGGATGAAAGGGCCCTCTTCATACCGAATGCGTGCCCTGGCGAGGGCCGTGTCTGGAAGGGAATAAGATTCGTGGGGGACCAGGCGACCGGAACGATGAGCTATGCCACGCTGACTTCGACAGCCGACGGATTAACTGCTGAAGACGGAGCTACGGTAACAGGAGACAACATTATCCTGGACAAGAGTTCTGCTGACGGGCTGTCCGTGAAAACGGGTGCCAGTATGACCCTTTCGGATTCAAGGATATGGGATAACGGCGGGGGAGTATACATAGCAAACGGAACCCTGCGTCTCAGCAACACATCTGTTAGATACAATGGAAACTACGGTTTCTCCATGATACAGAGTGGCGGCGCTTTCGATGTCAACGTGGTGAACTGCGTGATCGCGAACAATACGCAGGTCGGATTCTCGCTGGCGGGGACCGCAAGCCCCGTGGTCAATAACTGCTCGCTGTTTCTGAACGGACCGACGATGGAGGACATAAGGACAGTGAAGTTTATAAATACTTATTCGAATATAAACCCGATTGACATGACAGGTTGCTACTGGGGAGCTGATACGGCTTTTGAGATTCAGGCGCAGATAATCAGGGAAGGCGCGAACGGGACGGTAGATTATTCGGGCTGGCTGGCAGAACCGCCCGCGAGCAACTGACGAAGTTGAGTAGAACGGGAGTGGAATGGGAAAGGTCATAGCGATCGCGAACCAGAAGGGCGGCGTCGGGAAGACGACGACGGCGGTGAATCTCAGTGCCAGCCTCGGGGTGGCCGAGAAGAAAGTGCTGCTGGTCGACGCGGATCCCCAGGCAAACGCGAGCAGCGGACTCGGAGTGAGGCTGTCCGAAGAAGAGGAAACGATCTATGAGGTCCTCATAGGAGAGGCCCAGGCGAAGGATGTGATCCGCAGTGCGGGGCTTATAGACCTGCTCCCGTCCCATCCGAAGCTGAGCGGCGCGGAGATAGAGCTCGTCTCGCAGATAGCGAGGGAGCAAAAGCTGAAGACCGCACTCTCCGGCGTGACCGGCGACTACGACTTTGTCATCATCGACTGTCCGCCCAGCCTCGGCCTGATAACGCTCAACACCCTGACGGCTGCCGACTCGATCCTCATACCGATACAGTGTGAATATTACGCGCTCGAGGGACTGAGCCAGCTCCTCGGTACGATCAGGATGGTGCAGAAGCACCTCAATCCCGATCTCAGAATAGAAGGCGTTCTGTTGACGATGTTCGACAAGCGGCTAAGGCTGGCGAGCCAGGTCGCCGACGAAGCGATCTCCTACTTTGGCGAAAAGGTATACGACAACATAATACCGAGGAACGTAAGGCTCAGCGAGTGTCCGAGCTTCGGCCAGCCCGTGATCCTCTACGACGTGCAGAGCAAGGGGGCGAAGAGTTACCTCAAGCTGGCTCTCGAGGTCATCGAGAAACAGGAGGGGCATCACGAGGAGAAGCGTTCAAGGCGGGGCCGCCCGAGGAAAGAAGCGGTAGTGGGAGGAGGAGCCTGATATGAAAAAGGAAGTCCTTGGCAGGGGGCTCGGGGCCCTTCTTTCGACTGACCTGAAGGAAAGCGTCTCGGAGACCGAAAGGGTCAAGGAGCTTGATCTCGAGACCATCGAAGCCAATCCTCACCAGCCGCGCGAGCATTTCAATGACGAACATCTCAGGGAACTCGCCGAGTCGATAAAAAAACATGGCGTAATTCAGCCGGTCGTTGTGCGCCGGGCGGGCGACAGATATCAGCTCGTCATCGGCGAGCGCAGGCTCCGCGCCTCGAAGATGGCCGGAAGGAAAACGATCCCCGCCATAGTAAGGGATATCGATGATGACGACTCCCTCAAGTTCGCCCTGCTGGAGAACCTCCAGCGGGAGGACCTTACGCCGGTCGAGGAGGCCCGGGGATATGCCGCCCTGAGGGACGAGTTCGGCATCACCGTAAAAGAGGTCGCCCGGATGCTCGGTAAAGACAGGAGCACGGTGGCCAATACGCTGAGGCTGCTGAATCTGCCCGAAAGGGTGATAGCGCTGCTCGAGCAGGGGAAGCTGACCGCGGGCCACGCCAGGGCGATCCTCTCGATCGAGGGCAAGGCCGGGCAGATCGAATGGGCCGAAAGAGTCGTTTCGCAGGGATTCACTGTTCGCGACATCGAGGAGGCCGCACCGGCGAAGAAAGCGCGGAAGAAAAGACGCAGACAGGCGGACCCGCAGCTCGCCGCGGTAGAGGAGCGCGCCGAACTGAGATTCGGGACAAGGGTGAAGATAACACCGAGGCGCAGGGGCGGCGTGATTTCGATTGAATATTATTCGACCGGGGAACTGGAAACGATTCTAGAGAAGATGGGGGTGGATACGGAGATGTAGGGCCATGGAGGCCATGATCCGTATACGGGGATGGATAAGAGTACATTTACTGTCATAGTTGTTCCGCACGATCCGCAGAAGACGCGGAACTATCGTGTCCCCTACCGGCTCTTCTATGTGCTCGCCACATTCGTGTGCATCGGCCTGGTGGCGATTGTGATCTTCGTCGCTACCTACGGCAGGCTTCTGCTGAAGGCGAGGGAATCGGTCGTTCTGGCCGGACAGGTCGAGGAGCTGACCAGGAAGAACGAGCGGATCGGCGAGGTCGTCCGCAATCTTTCAGAGCTCCATGCGATGGATCTGAAGGTAAGGCAGATGCTCGGGGTCGATATAGCGGAGGAAGACAGCCTTGCAATGCGCAGGCCGCAGGAGGGCGACGGACCGACAGAGAGGGAGGTGCAGAGCAGCAAGGAGCAGATGCTGAGGTCGATTCCCAGCTTCTGGCCCGTACGCGGCTACATCACGAAGTCGTACAACGTGACCGGCGGAGCAGGAGACGCCGGGCACCATCCCGGCATCGACATCGGCGTGGAAAGAGGGACACCTGTCAGAGCGGCGGCTTCGGGATACACCGCCGAGGCCGGCTGGGACGATACGTACGGGTACTATGTGCTCATGGATCACGGATACGGCATAAAAACCCTTTACGGGCACAACGACAGACTGGTAGTAATGAGGGGCGAAAGAGTCGGCAGGGGGCAGACGATCGCTTATTCCGGCAACACCGGAAGAAGCACGGCGCCTCATCTGCACTTCGAGGTGACGCAAGACAACGTTCATGTCGATCCGTTGAAGTATCTGTTGAAATGAAGACGGATCGTATCGGGAAAGACAGCAGAGAAGGGACTCGCAATGTTCGGGAAGGAAGGTGAAGGCATGGCTGACGAAGGAAAGATGAATTCGATCATCGGCAAGGGATGCAAGGTAAAAGGGACGATAGACGTCCAGGACGGAACCCTCCGGATCGATGGTGATTTCGAGGGGAACGTCAACTGCCCTGGCGGGACACTGGTGATCGGCAAGGGCGGAACGGTCAAGGCTGATATCAAGGTCTCGAGTGCGGTCGTCGGCGGAACGGTTACCGGCAACATCGATGCGAAAGAGAAGATCGAGCTTCAGGCCGGATCGCGTCTCGAGGGAGACATCAAGACGAGAAGGCTCGTCATCGACGAGGGCGTGTTCTTCGAGGGTTCGTGCAGGATGAGCCCGGACGGGAAGCCGTTGACTTCCCATCCCGTCCAGCCCGAGGTGAAGAAGGAAGAGAAGGAAAAGACCGGCGCCTGGAACAAGTAGGGTCCAGACAGCCGGAGACAGACGCCGTTTCATGGAAAACCGGACGGGTGCGGTCCGCCCGGGACGGCGTGAATATGCATAAGAAGAGGGGGCGCTCGATGCGCCCCCTCTTTCCATGTTATCGGCGGCCCGCGTCTATTTTACTTCGACCTTGATCTCTTTCGGCTTCTGCGGCTCGACCTTGGGAAGGGCGAGCTTCAGTATGCCGTCCCTGTACTCCGCTTCGATATCATCGCTCTTCACGTTTTCGGGGAGAGTGAATGCCCTCTTGAAGGTGCCGTAGCTTCTCTCGAAGATGTGATAGCTCGTGTCCTTTTCTTCCTTCTCGAACCTTCGCTCGCCCTTGATCGTAAGGACGTTGTCCTGGACCTCGATATCGATTTCTTCCTTCTTCATGCCCGGGACTTCCACGGTGATCTCGAACCTCTCCTCCTGCTCCTCGACATTGACCCTCGGGGTCCAGTCGAAATTCTGGAGGTCCATCCTTCTGCCGTTCCCGCCGAAGAAATCGTCGAACATCTTATCGAAGCGAGCGTGAGTAACGGGAAGTCCCGCTCCCGGCCTGCATTTTACCAGTCTCATCTCAATACCTCCTGTGCTGATTTCAGATCGTTCACATGGATTCGTTTCCTGATCATGCGATACGCATCTTGTGTGCCAGAACTGCCTGCCACAACACAACCACATATAATACAGGCTGTTATGTAGACACAAAACCCCCGTTGAGAGGAGGTTCGCAGTAATCGAGGGTCCCGGCATGACAGGACACTGCCAGAATGTACCGGCTGACAGCGCCACAACTGCCACTATGGCAGCATGCTCCTGCGTCAGTGGGCCCGAATGCGGCGGACTGCCTCCGGCCCGGCCGGGAGGACACTCGCAAAGACTGAAAAACAATGGAACATATATCGTTTATACCGTATAAAGTAATACTGGCAATCGATAGAGTACGCTTGAATGATCCGGCACCGTAAGGGCGGGACGACCATTGTCGGCGGTCCCCCCGGCCGCCTGTAAGGAGGAAAGATGAGAAGCGCCGCCCTGGTTCCCTTTCTGGCCGCCCTGCTCACCCTTTCGGGATGTTCCACGGAGGGAACGAAGCAGTACACCATAGAACAGTTCATGAACACGCTGTCCGTCTCGGGCGGATCGTTCTCGCATGACGAGACGAAGCTGCTGATCACCACCGACGGGACCGGGATCAGGAACGCCTGGTCGATCCCTGTCGCGGGCGGCGAGATGACTCAGCTGACATATTCGAACGACAACTCGATCTTTGCGCTCTCATATTTTCCTGAAGACAACAGGTTCCTCTGCCTCGCCGATCACGAGGGGAACGAACTCTATCATATCTTTCTCTATGACCTCGACGGGACCGTCACCGACCTGACGCCGTACTCCGGAGCACGGGCGGTCTTCTACGGGTGGACGCACAAGATGGATTCGTTCCTCTTCGGTTCGAACAGGAGGGACGCGAAATACATGGACATCTACCTGATGGACATCGAGACGTTGTCGGCGAAGATGATCTATCTCAACGATGCCGGTTACAACTTCGGCTGGATGTCGAACGACATGAGGTACATGGCGATGTCGAAGACGAACACCACCCACGATTCGGACATGTTCCTCTACGATCGCGAGGTGGGCGATGTCAGGCACATTACTCCTCACGATGGAGACGTCAACTTCCAGCCGATGGATTTCAGCGCCGACTCGCGCTATCTCTACTACCTCACCGACGAGGGAGCGGAGTTCACATATCTCTGCCGGTACGACATCGCAGGCGGCGGGAGCGAGACGGTCGAGACTGCCGACTGGGATATAAGCTATGCCTATTTCTCGTACAACGGCCGTTACAGGGTGACGGCGATCAACAACGACGCGAGCACGGAGTTCAGGATCTTCGACATGGAGACCGCCGGCCCGGTGGAGCTGCCGGAGCTTCCCGACGGAGTCATCACATCGGTCGGGATCTCGAGGAGCGAGAAGCTGATGCGCTTCTATGTGAACGGTTCACGTTCTCCCGCCAATCTTTACATCTTCGACTTTGAAACGGGCAGGCATACGAGGATCACCGATACACTCAATCCGGAGATCGATCCGGACCACCTCGTCGAGGCCGAGATCGTAAGGTATAAGTCTTTCGACGGGCTCGAAATACCGGCGATCTATTACAGGCCCTGCTGTGCCGGGCCGGACGTGAAGGTCCCCGCGGTGGTCTGGGTGCATGGAGGACCGGGCGGGCAGGCGCGCGTAGGTTACAGCTCGTTCGTCCAGTATCTCGTCAACAGGGGATACGCCGTCCTGGCCGTCAACAACAGGGGCAGCCACGGATACGGCAAGAGGTTCTACAGCCTCGACGACATGAGACACGGCGAAGACGATCTGAGGGACTGCATCGAGGGAAAGGCCTGGATGGTCTCGACCGGGTTCATCGATCCGGGAAGGGTAGCGATCGCCGGCGGAAGTTACGGCGGCTACATCGCCCTGGCGGCGCTGACATTCACGCCCGAGGAGTTCGCCGCAGGCGTAGATATATTCGGGATATCAAACTGGGTCCGCACGCTCGAGAGCATCCCGGCCTGGTGGGAGAACTACAGGAAGGCGCTCTACAGGGAGCTCGGTGATCCAGGGAGGGACCGCGCGTATCTCACGAAGATCTCACCGCTGTTCCACGCGGACAACATCGTGCGGCCGCTGATGGTCCTGCAGGGAGCGAACGACCCGAGGGTTTTGAAGGTCGAGTCGGACGAGATCGTCGAGGCGGCGAGAAAAAACGGCGTCGAGGTGGAATATCTCGTATTCGAGGACGAGGGACACGGATTCATGAAGAAGAAGAACCAGATCGAGGGATACAGGGCGATAAGGCTCTTCCTCGACAAACATCTCAAGGACGGGGACTGATCCAGTAATGAGTAACATCGATGATGGGCAGCTGCTCGAAAGGTTCGGGGAAGCATATTCAGGCCTTCGTTCGGAAACGGCGAAGGTGATCATCGGGCAGGAGCGCGTGCTCGACGAGCTCCTCTCAGCGCTCTTTGCCGGGGGGCACTGTCTTCTCGTGGGAGTGCCCGGGCTGGCGAAGACGCTGATGATATCGACGGTCGCCTCCTGTCTCGGGCTGAAGTTCTCGAGGATACAGTTCACGCCCGACCTGATGCCGAGCGACATCATGGGAACCGAGGTGCTCGAGGAAGACGCCGCCACGAACCGCCGGGTCTTCCGGTTCCTCAAGGGGCCGGTATTCGCCAACGTGGTCCTGGCCGACGAGATCAACAGGACCCCGCCGAAGACGCAGGCGGCCCTGCTCCAGGCGATGCAGGAGAAGAATGTCACCGTCGGCGGAGAGACCCATCCGCTCGAGGCCCCCTTCTTCGTGCTGGCGACACAGAACCCGATCGAACTCGAGGGAACATATCCCCTTCCGGAAGCGCAGCTCGACAGATTCATGTTCAACATCATGGTCGATTATCCCACAGAGGACGAGGAGCTGAAGATCGTCGATACAACGACGTCTGTGGAGAGCCCGGCGGTCGATGAGATCCTGTCGGGAGAGGAGATCGTGGAGATACAGGGACTTGTAAGAAAGGTCCCCGTCTCGGAGAATGTCCTCGCATACGCGGTGCGGCTGGCGAGGGCGAGCCGCGACAGTGAATTCGAGGGAGTCGGCGAGTACCTGTCATGGGGCGCCGGCCCCAGGGCGGGTCAGTACCTCGTCCTCGGCGCCAAGGCGAGAGCGGTGATGCAGGGCAGGACGACGCCCGACATCGAGGATGTGAGGGCCGTAGCATATCCCGTCCTCAGGCACAGGCTCGTGACGAACTTCCATGCCGAGGCGGATGGAATCACCACCGACAAACTGGTGAGGAGACTGCTCGATACCGTCGCGCCGTGACCCGGCGCGGGGAAAGACATCAATTATGTCCCCGGAAAAAAACAACGCGGGGGAATTCCTGCGCCCCGAGACAGTGAGCCGTCTTGCGAATATGGAGCTTCGAGCGAGACTGATCGTCGAGGGATTCATAGCGGGCCTGCACAGATCACCCTATCATGGATTCTCGGTAGAGTTCGCCGAGTACAGGCAGTACAACGCGGGAGAGTCGGCGAAGAACATCGACTGGAAGATCTACGCCAAGACGGACCGTTACTATCTCAAGATATTCGAGGACGAGACGAATCTCAGGGGAACGCTACTCCTCGACCGGAGCGCCTCCATGGATTTCTGCGGGGACCCCTCCGGCAAAGGAGTGACGAAGCTCCGTTACGGAGCCATGCTCTGCGCCGCGCTGTCGTACCTGATGATCAAACAGCGGGACGCCGCCGGGCTGGCTGTTTTCGATGACCGTCTCGGGGAGATCGTTCCGCACAGGTCGGCCAGGAGACACCTCTTCCGCCTTCTCCAGGTGCTCGAGAACATCACGCCGGGAGGCAGGACCGGGATCAGCCGCGCGCTCCATGATATGGCGGAGCGTATTCACAGGCGCGGACTTGTAGTGCTGGTCAGCGACCTGATCGACGAGCCGGAGGAAGTGATCAGCGGACTGAAGCATTTCAGGCACCGGGGCCACGAGCTCGTCGTCTTCCACCTGCTCGACCCGCTCGAGCTCTCGCTCGACTACGGGGGCGAGGTGACCTTCGTCGACAGGGAGACGGGGGAGAAGCTTCGCGCGCAGCCCTGGTTCGTCAGGAAGGAATACCGCCGCAGCGTCGGCGACTGGACCTCGTACCTCGAGAGGCGGTGCGTCGAGAATGCGATCGACTACAATCTCGTGACGACCTCGACGCCGTTCGACCAGGCCCTGGTGAGTTATCTCGGCAAGAGAGGCAGGATGGGCTGACCGGCATGAACTTTATCAATCCCGCATTCCTCTTCGCACTGACCGCTTCAGCGGTCCCGCTCCTGATACACCTGCTCAGCCGCAGGCGAGTGCGGGAGGTCCCGTTCAGTTCCCTGCGTTTTCTCGAGAGATCTGACAGGAAGAGCATGAGGCGGATCAACCTGCGAAGGCTCATCCTTCTCGCGCTCCGGACCGCCGCGATCGCTCTGATCGCGCTCGCCTTCGCCAGGCCCGTTATCACCGGCAGAACAGCCTCTCTCTTCCCGGGCAGGGAGCCGAAATCGGTCGTCGTGATGATAGACCGCAGCTACAGCATGGGAGTCCGGGGCAGCGAAGGGACCGCCTTCGACGCGGCTGCCGCCGCCGCCCTGGACATCGCCGGCGGACTGGACGAGAACGACGAGCTGACGCTGGTACTCTTCGATGAAGGGACAGAGA
>SDBS01001296.1_pt1 | contig 25362 bp, 19 predicted proteins | sample 2277091 | NCBI WGS metagenome assembly SDBS01 (sample SAMN10404972, study PRJNA504765) | marine sediment metagenome | isolation source: marine sediment core GS10_PC15, 163 cmbsf | place: Arctic Ocean: Southern Knipovich Ridge | collected 2010
GGGTGGGTGACGGGTTTGACTGGTAAGGGGGGGGTCGGTAAGATAGGCGGGACAAAAGCGATGACAGGTTGGAAGGCGCATGGACAAGGAGAAGGTCGGCCGATTCTACGACGTGGTCTGGACGGAATACCTTCCGGAATACGAAGAGACGGAGAAGCACTGGAAGATCTTCTTCACTGCCGAGGAAGTCGCGGGGCGCTCGGTGCTCGACGCCGGCTGCGGCACGGGCATCTTCAGCATCATATTCGCCAACCAGGGGGCCGGCAGGGTCACGGGTATCGATATAAGCGAGGGCAGCCTGGGCACGGCGCGCGGCCTCAAAGAGAAATTCGGGCTGGAGTCGGCCGAATTCATGAAGCAGGACATGCTCGACCTGCCGTTCGCGGACGCGAGCTTCGACATCGTCTGGGCCTGGGGTACGGTCCACCACACCACGGATCCTTTCCAAGCGATCGACCAGCTCATCCGTGTCCTCAAACCGGGCGGGGCGCTGCTGCTGGCCATCTACACCCGTACCCGCCTGACCTTCATCCACGAGATCATCCGCAAGACCCTGGTCCGCACGCCGAGGCGCTCCTGGACCTGCCTGTCCAAGGTGATGGCGCTGTTCCTGGCTCCGGTGGTGTTCGTCTTCAAAAAACGGGAGAAATCCCGTAAGGGAGAAAAGCTGGAGGAGCTCATCCTGGACTGGTACTTCGTGCCCATCCGGCACTACTACCGGCCGGAGGAGATCAGGAAATACCTGGAAGACAAGGGATTCACCATCGAAAACTTCCTTCCGGCCTCCGGGCGCTTCGACAGCACCTCCAATTTCATCTTCAAGGCTCGCAAAGCCTGATCCCCCGGCTTCCCAAATCCCCCGGACGCAGTGTATAATACACACATGCACCCCTTCAGAGCGTTCATCGCCCTGCATCTCGCCCTGCTGATCCTGGCCGGATGCGGGGGGACTCCGGAGCCGGAGCCCCGGGCTTCCTTGGCGGCCCCGTCCGACCCCTCCTTCATCCTTCCGGGGAGGATCCTCTTCCAGTCCAACGCGGACGGCGACAACGAGATTTTTATTCTGACCCGGGACGGTGTCCGGCAGCTGACAGACAACGACTGGGAGGATGAATATCCTGTCTGGTCTCCCGACGGCAGCCTGATCGCCTTCGCTTCCAACCGGAACGGGAGCTACGACATCTTCGTCATGGCCGCAGACGGCACCGGCGCTCTGGCCGTGACGGGGACGGATCAGGACGAACGGGAACCGGCCTGGTTTCCGGACGGGCAAAGCCTGGCCTATTCCCTGGAGACTAAAAGGCTCTTGCGGAGGAGGAGCGCCCTGCACCGCGTCGACCTCGACTCAAGGGAAACCCGCCGACTGATCCCTGACTTCAGCGCGGCGCACGGGATCTCCCACGTCTCCCCCGAGGGAGCCCGGATCGTGTTTACGGGGAAGCGCACCATGGGCTGGGACGTGGCCCTGTTCGATTGGGAGCAGGGACAGATCCGGTTCCTCGAGGAGGGCGGCAAGAGCTGCCGGGCCCGGTTCTCCCGGGACGGGTTGAGGCTGGCCTACGTATCGGCCCGGGCGGACGGGAAGGGGGACATCTGGATGATGGGCCCGGAAGGTGAGGGCAAGACACGCCTGACCATCAGAGACCGGACCTACGACTACTTCCCCGCCTGGTCGCCCGACGGACAGTTTGTCGTATTCAACTCATCCCTCCAACACGACCACAACGGAGACTGGCAGCTGTGTCTATTCGATCTGGAGACGAAGGCCGTGACCATCCTGTACGACAGCCCCGGCAACGATATCTTCCCGGACTGGCACTAGCACTACCTTTGACTATTCCCCCCGCGAAGGCTATCATAGGCCCCAATGAAAAAGTTCAAGATCAAGCTGCACACAAAAATTTTCCTGGGATTGATCCTCGGCGTCATCGCGGGCCTGCTTTTCGGGGACAAGATTCTGTTCGTCAAGCCCGTGGGGGATGTCTTCATGAGCTTGATCACCATGATCGTGGTACCGCTGGTTTTCGTGTCCCTCATGCTGGGGACCGCCAGCATGGGGGACGTGCGCAAGCTGGGACGCATCGGAGCCAAAACCTCCATCTACTTCGTCTTCACTACCGTGATCGCCATCGCCGTGGGCCTCCTGCTGGCCAACACCATCCGCCCGGGTGCGGGACTCTCCGAAGAGGTCCGTACCGAACTCTACAAGAATTACGAGGCCGGAGCCCAGAACGGCATCCAGCGCATGGAGGAGAAGCCGTCTCTGGTCGATGTCATGGTCAGGATCGTTCCCCGCAATCCCGTGGCCGCCTTCGTCCAAGGCAACATGCTGCAGATCATCTTCATGGCCCTGCTGTTCGGCGTGGTGCTGACGATGATCGATCCCAAGAAGGCGAAGCTGGTCACGGACCTCCTGGACAGCCTGAACGATGTGTTCATTCAGGTCGTCCATGTGGTGATGAAGCTGGCCCCCTACGGGGTCTTCGCGCTGAGCGCGGTCGTGGTGGGGCAGTTCGGATTCAACATCCTGATTACACTCATCAAATACGCGGCGGTGGTGATCGGGGGGCTCATCCTGTATGCCGTGACCTTCAATAGCCTGACCGTGGGCCTGCTCGGGCACATGAATCCGATCCTGTTTTTCAAGGCGTCCAAGGAAGCCATCATCATCGCATTCAGCACCTCGAGCTCCATGGCGACGCTTCCCGTGGCCATGGAAAGCGTGGAGCACATCGGCGTCAAAAGAGAATATTCCAGTTTCGTCATCCCCCTCGGATCCACCGTCAACATGGATGGGACCGCCCTCTACCAGGGTGTGTCCGCGATCTTCATCGCCCAGATCTACGGTATCCAGCTGGGGCTCACCGGGCAGCTCACGATCGTCCTCATGGCGGTCCTGTCTTCCATCGGGGCCGCGGGAGTCCCCATGGCCGGGATCATCGCCCTGGTCCTGATCCTGCAGCAGCTCGGCATCCCCATGGAGGGTATCGCGCTGATCCTGGGTGTCGAACGGCTGCTGGACATGGTCCGGACCTCGGTCAATGTCATCGGCAACATGGCCTGTTCCGTTGTCATCCAGGAACTGGAGGAAAAAAGCCGGGCATGAACACGCCGTTCCGCTACTGGTCTCGCCTGGGCCGCGTATTCTATCACTACCGCAGGAAAGCGACCCGCCTTCCCTATTCTCCCATCCGGCTCTGGGTGGAGCTCACCAGCGCCTGCAACTACCGGTGCATCATGTGTCCCAACAAAGACCTGCCCAAGGCCCAGAAGGGGAACATGGATTTCGCGCTCTATCGCAGCATCATCGATCAGGCCGCAGACTTCGGCTGCGAAATAAACCTGGCCCACAGGGGAGAATCCATGCTCCATCCCCGGCTGACGGATGCCATCGCCTATGCCAAGGAGCGCGGGCTGTACACGCGCCTGCACACCAACGGATCCCTGTTGACCGAAGGGCCGGCCCGGGATATCATCGCATCGGGGCTCGATCGGCTCTCCTTTTCCTTCGACGGCTACACCAAGGAAACCTACGAGGATATCCGGAAGGGAGGGGATTTCGACCGGACGCTGGCCAACATCGTCCGCCTCCTCGAAATCAGAAAGGAAACCGGGTCCCGCACCCCGGAAACGGCGATCGAGGTCATCAACTTCGAGACGCTCTCCGCCCCGGAACTCGCACAGGCAAAACAGCGATTCAGGGACCGGTTTCAGGACCTGCCCCTGGACAGTTTCGTCATGAAGGAGCTTCACAACTGGGCCGGCAAGATCGACAGCCGGGACAGGAAGGCCAGATACAGCGTCTGCCCGTTCCCCTGGAACGCACTGATCGTCTTCTGGGACGGCACGGTCTTCCCCTGCACACAGGATTTCTTCGGCTATTACCCCGTGGGGGATGCCGGTCGGGAGAGCCTCGCATCCATCTGGAACAGCCGGGCCATGCAGGACCTCCGGCGCAGGCTGGCCAACCGGGAGATCGAAGACCTGGACACCTGCTCCCGCTGCGACCGCCCCTGGCGGGAACGCCTCATGGGTGTTCCCAAAGAATACCTATGGAAGTTCCTGTTCAAACGCATGCCCTAGCCGGAGAACACTCGGGCTGGATCAGATGTCCGTCTGGCCGCCGGCCGGGCCTCTCCGTTTATGGACCCGGGCAGGAGTGCCCATCGCCACCGACAGCTCGGGGAGCGGCCGCGTGACCACGGAACCGGCCCCGACCACGCTGCCTTTTCCGATCGAAACCCCGTCCAGGACGATGGTGCCGGCGGCCAGCCAGACGTCCTCTTCGATGCGGATCCCGCCCTTGGAATAGGAGGGCTGGAACATGATGGGGGTCGTCACATCGTCAAAGCTGTGGTTCCCTCCGGCCACCAGGTAGCAGTTGCCCGCCAGGAAACAGTATTTCCCCAGATGGATCTCGGTCTCCGAAAGCAGGGAACAGTTGGCGGAGAGGTTGCAGTAGTCGTCCAGAGTGATCGAGCCCTCCTTACAGCTGAGGATGGTGTTCCGGCCGACATAGACGTTCTGACCGATACGTATACCCTGGTTATCCTCTCCCTTGGCGTCCAGCACCGCGTGGTCGTCGATGGTGGTGTTGTCCCCGATGCGGATCTTGTGGGGGTGCCGCAGCGTGACGCCCTGGCCGAAAACCACGCCCCGGCCCACGCTCTGGAGCAGCAGGGGATAGAACAGCCGGCGCAGGGCGTATCCCAGGGCCCCGGGGACCCAGGAACAGAGCATCGTGATCAATTCGAATTTGACAAGCGGCCAGAGGCCTGTTTTCCCCACGACCAGGGCCCCGTACTTCTGTGAGGCCGACTTCTTCTGGTCGATCAATTTCTTCTGAAGGCTGGCTTCAAATTTCTCTTGCATCGGTTTTCACCCTCTGGAGGGTCGGGCAGCCGTCGTGACAGGAGGACACGGCGGCCCGCTCCATTATAAATGATTTGTCTGGGGATAGACCAGGGTTTTGTTCCCAGGGGTCAGATTGACATATCCCTGGAGATAAGATAAAAGAGGATGACGTTGACGAACATGCGCTGGAAATGCCTTCTGCCTCTGCTTATCCTGATCCTGGGGGCGGGTCTCTACCCCCAATCGCCCGGAAACCAGATCACCGTCAACACCACCCTGGAGGGAGACCAATCCGCACCGGCCCTGGCGGTCGACAGCCAGGGGAACCACATCGTGGTCTGGATCAGCACCCCCCAGGATGACGGCATCGCCGGGCTCTATGCCCGTCGATTCGACGCGGACGGGAATCCCCGGGAGGATGAGTTTCAGGTCAACACAGAGTGGGGCCCGCACGGCCATCCGGACGTGGCCATGGGGCCTCCGGGCAACTTCGTGGTAGTATCGGAGAATTACTGGATCGACCCGGTCTCCAGTGCCGTCACCGCCCGGGTCTTCGACCTTTCGGGAGAGCCCCTGGGTCCCGAATTCATGGTCAACCAGCGCACCGACGATTTTCAGGGAGCCCCGAAGGTCGGAATCGATTCCCTGGGACGTTTCGCGGCTGTCTGGCAGAGCTGGGGACAGGACGGCGACGGCTTCGGCATCTATGCCCGGCTCTTCGACAGCTTGGGGACTCCAATGGGGCCGGAGTTTCGGGTCAACACCTACACCGGCGGGGACCAGACACAGCCGGCCGTGGCCATGGAAGCGGGCGGGGACTTTGTCGTGGTCTGGACCAGCTCGGGGCAGGACGGAGACCGGACCGGGGTATACGCGCAGCGCCTCAGCCGCACGGGCGATTTCCAAGGGCAGGAGTTCAGAGTGAACTTCAAGACCCTGGGCCGCCAGGAACACCCGGATGTCAGCAAAGACGCCCTTGGCAGTTTTGTCGTGTCCTGGCAGAGATACGAGCTGGATCTGGAAGGGTATGCTGTCTACGCCCGCACCTTCGACCGCACCGCGCAGCTCAAGGGTCCGGAGTTCCAGGTCCATGATCCCTCCCCAGGGTGGCAGGTCTTACCGGCTGTTGACTGTGACGCCCAGGGCAATTTCCTGGTCGCATGGCAGGACCGGACCGAGGGCGCGCATGGATTCGCCGTCATGGCCCGGGTCTTCGACGGGTACGGCCAGCCCCAGGGGCCGGCCTTTCAAGCCAGCAGCGCAGGCGAAGGCCGGCAGTACGTCCCGAAAGCCATCATGCTGACCCCTACAAACTATTTTATCGCCTGGCAGAGCCGATACGCAGGTGTGGAAGATTGGGACATCGCCTACCGGGCGTACAGAAGCGCGGCGGTACGGGCATCGGGAACCGGCAGGCGGTCCATAAGACACTATGAAAAGAAAAATATCCGGCATTGTCCTGACAGCCCTTCTACTGGCAGCTCTGGGGCAGGCATCTGAACAACCGCTCAAGGTCAACGCTGTCCACGGCATCCCCTACATCGCCGGGAACGGGCAGCCAGACCTGGTGTACCATGATGCCCAGGGCCGCATGTACCTGTCTGCACGGGACAATGCCTCCGGGATCGGCCCCGGCAGGATCCGGGCCGCCCAAAAGGATGGCCGCGAACGGCTCTGGATCGTCTGGGAAACGGAAAACTGGAACCGGAACCAGGTGTTCCTGGGAAAAAGGAAACACGGCCAACCTCTGAAAAGCCAAAGACTCTCGCGCGGCATGGCGGGATCCCACCATTCGCCGCATCTGGATGTGGATGCCACCGACTCCCCCTGGGTGGTCTGGGTCAACAGCCTGGCCGGCCGGCACCGCCTGCTCGTGTCCCACGGCTCGGGTGGCCGTATCGAGGCGGCGATCCCCTTTGGGAAACCGGTTTTTTCTCCCCGTATCCTGATCGACATCTTGGGGCGGCCCTGGCTCTTCTGGGTGGGTCAGGGCGCCCGGCACGACGCCGTGTTTTTTACACGCCGCGAAAACGGCACATGGTCGGAACCCGGGCCGCTGACTCACCGGGACGCCGTCCCCCACATCCACCCCAGTGCGGCACTGAACGAACGGGGCTTCCCCACCGTGGTCTGGTCGGCCTTCGATGGGGAGGACTACGAGCTCTACCTGACATCCTGGGAGGGGGGACAGTGGGCGCGGACAGAACAGGTCACGGACGACCGGGGTTACTCCGATGCTCAGCCCGTGCTGGTCTGCCACCAGCAAACCTCTCTGGTACTCGCCTGGACCCGGGCCGGGCCCGATGGGAACACCATCCTCTGGACCCGCCGCCTGAGCGGCGGCTGGCAGCCCCCGGTCCCTGTCACCGGCACGCACAGCCGCAGCCGCTCTCCCCGGCTGGTCTCCCAGGGAGACAAGCTGGCGCTCGGCTGGGACGACTCCGGCCAGGTTTCCGTCCTGCCCATTTCCCTGGCCGCAACGTCTTACCCGCCCCTGTCCGAGGAGGCGGGCGACATGTACGTCCATTCGCCGGGCCTGGAGAGGAGTTCCTTTGTCGCCTTCGGCGACAGCATCACCTACGGTTCGATGAACGGCCCCTATCAGGGTGTGGGGTACCCGCCGAGGCTACACGAACTGCTCGGGGACCTCTACTCCGATCCGGTCGTGATTAACCGCGGGATGCCCGGAGAAAACTCCTGGGAAGCCGTGAGCCGCATCGGTCCCGTGCTCTTCAGAGACCTGGCGCTCTATCTCCTCCTCATGGAAGGCACCAACGATGTGTCCTGGCTGGATTATTCGCTCAGCACGACCGCCTTCAACCTGCGCCATATCCTGGTCACGGCACTCGATATGAGGGTATTCCCGCTGATCTCGACCATCCCCCCGCGGGCCGGCAACCGCTGGAAAGAGATCATCATACAACGGACAGAGGACCTGAACAGCAAGATCTTCGCGCTCGCGGAAGATCTCCACATCATGCTCGTGGACAATTCCAGCGCCTTCCTCGACTTCCCGGCCGCGGCCGGCGGACACGAGGCCCTGATCTCGGACGACAACCTCCATCCCAACGACCTGGGCTACCAGGTGATGGCCGAGACCTGGTTCCAGCAGATCCGGGTGCTGCCCTTTCCTCCCCGCCCTCTCCAGGCCGAAAAAAGCGGCCGTGACCGGTCCATACATCTGACCTGGGAGGACGATCCCAGGATACTCCCCTCCACGGAGCTCGCGAGCTACCGCATCTACCGCCGAACGTTGGATTTCGGATCCCTGATCCCTATCGCGCTGGTCCCCTCCACCGAAAAGGAGTACGAGGACAGGAACGTCGATCTGGACAACGACTACCTCTACCTCCTGAGCTCTCTCAATGCCCTCGACATCGAGGGCCCCCTCTCCGACTTCGTGATCTCGGTCCGGCTCGATCCCTTTCCGCCTCAAGATGTCGAGAGCGAGACCTTGATCAATATGACTTTCCTGTATCGGGAATACATCAACCGTGTCACCTGGGAAGCGAATCTGCAAAACGAAGGCGTCTATGTCATCGCCTCCTACAATATCTACCGCAAGATCAAGGGGCAGCAGGACGAGCAGTTCCAACTCGTGGCCGTGGTCCCGGCCGGCCAGACCGAATACCTGGACAGGAACCTCGGCAGCGAGGAGGATGCGGAAAACTTTTTCTACGGCATCTCGGCGGTAGACAGTGAGGGCCGCGAAAGCACGATCGCCAAAGACTGAACCCGCCCCCTCGCTTGAATTTTCAGGGCCCAGGATGTAAGATGACCCCTTATGAACATCCTGCTGATAGAGCCGCCTTTCGCCCGCTTCATGGGCTTCTACCGCTACTTTTTCCCTTTCGCGCTTTCCTCACTTTCGGCCTATCTCAAACCACAGGACCACGACGTTCTCATCTACGATGCCGATCACGCCGAACGACCCGTGGACATGAACTCCACGGACCTGCTGAACGTCTTCCACCGCTACTTGGACGGCATCCGGGAGCCGGGCCACGCCATCTGGCAGGAGGCGGAAGAAGTCATGCGGGAGTCCAGGCCCGACATCATCGGCATCACCTACCTCTCCACCAAGAAGGGCTCAGTGGAGTTCCTGACCCGCCTGGCCAAGCGGCTTTTTCCCGGAGTGCCCGTGGTCCTGGGCGGCTCCCATCCCTCGTTCCTTCCGGCCCCTTCGCTGGAACAAACAGGGGCGGATTTCGTGGTCATGGGCGAGGGAGAAGAAACCTTCTCGGAGCTCATCCGCTTCCTGCAGAACGGAGACAAACGCTACGAGAATATCCTAGGGCTGGCCTTTCGAGATGCCTCCGGACGGTGTGTGACCACGCCGGCTCGGCCCCTCGTAGCCGACCTCGACTCGCTCCCCTTCCCAGACCGGGAATCCCTGTACCGCCCGGACAGCTACCGGCCCGACGACATGAGCATGATCATGACCAGCCGGGGCTGCCCCTACAACTGCACGTTCTGTTCAAGCCTCTGGGAGCGCCGCACCCGCTTCCGCTCCATCGACAACATCCTGGCCGAGATCGAATACCTGGTCGAACGCTTCGGGATCGAAAACGTCTACTTCAAGGACGACACCTTCACCGTAAAGCGCAAATGGATCTTGGCCTTCTGCGACGCCCTGAAAAAGCGGGACCTGGGGGTGAAGTGGGAATGCCTCACCCGCATCGAGCTGGTGGACGAGGAGCTGATCCTGGGCATGCGCGAAGCCGGCATGTTCAACCTGAAGATCGGAATCGAGACCGGCAGCGAAAGGCTTCTGAAGGCCACCAACAAGAACATCTCGATCGGACAGATCAAGAGGGGGGCCGAGATCCTGAAACGGCTGGGCCAGCAGTGGTCGGCCTTTTTCATGCTGGGCTACCCGGACGAGACCGAGGAAGAGATGCGGATGAGCCGGGAGCTCATCGACGAGATCCGCCCCACCTATGTCTCCATGAGCACCCTGGTCCCCTACCCCGGATGCGCGACCTATTACGAACTGGAGCAGGCCGGGGTCTTGGGCCCGGATACGGACTGGAACCTATACGATCCCTTCAGCCTGTATGCCAACGCCAGCCGGGTCTTCCCTCTCGAACGCTTCCGGGAAATGGTGCGGGAAACCATGGCTTTTGTTGACCGCTACAATTTGCAATCCCGGGGGGTTTCCACTACAATCTCAAAATCAAAAAAGGCATGAGGACACAATGATGTCAACCGAGCACAACGGCAAGCGGGTCCTGGTGACCGGGGGAGCCGGTTTCATCGGCAGCATCCTGGTCGACCGCCTGCTCAGGGACGGCTATAAAATCATCATACTCGATAAACTGATGTTCGGGGTGGAACCCCTCAAACACTTCCTGAAGACTCCCAACCCCAACCTGGCCGTGATCGTGGGCGACATCCAGAACGAGGACGACGTCCAGCGGGCCTTAGAGAACGCCGACGCCGTGATCCACCTGGCCGCCATCGTGGGGGACCCGGCCTGCGCGGCCGACTCCGAACTGGCTGTCAACGTCAATTTTAATGCCACCGTACGGCTGGCCGACATGTGTAAAGAGCGCAGGATCCAGCGTTTTGTGTTCGCCTCCACCTGCAGCGTCTATGGCATGGGGAAGACCGAGGTCCTCACCGAGGACGCCGAGGTCAGCCCCGTGTCGCTCTACGCCGAGACCCGGCTGTACGGGGAACGGGGGATCCTGTCTCTGGCGGATAGGCACTTCAGCCCGGTGCTGCTGCGGCTCGGAACACTCTTCGGCCTCTCCCCCAGGATGCGCTTCGACATCATCATCAACTACCTCACACAGAAGGCTGTCCGGGATAAGAAGATCTCCATCTTCGGCGGGGAACAGTGGCGGCCGCTGCTGCACGTAGACGATGCTGCCCGGGCCTTCCAGGTCGCCATGGAAAGCCCCCTGGAAAAGGTGGGCAACCAGATCTTCAACGTGGGGCTGTCCAACCTGCAGATAAAGGAGATCGGCCGCATCATCCAGGAGAACATCCCGGGCACCGAGGTCATGCACCTGGAGAAATTCGAGGACAAGCGCAGCTACAACGTCTCCTTCGAAAAGATCCGGAGTGTCCTGGACTTCCAGGCGGAGATCCCCATCGAAACCGGGATCCGGGAGATCAAGGCTGCCCTGATAGACGGGGTCATCGCCGACCCCACGGACAAGATCTACTACAACCACTATGCCTGCTGACATGCGCAAGACCTACCTGCCATTCTCGGTCCCCACGATAGCCCGGGCCGATATCGCGGAGGTCGTCAAGACCCTGGAAAGCGGCTGGCTCACGACCGGGAAGCGTGCCCGGCTGCTGGAGGAACGGTTCGCCGCCTACATCGGCAGCCGGCACGCCGTGACCGTGGCCTCGGGGACCGCGGCCCTCTTCCTCTCCCTGAAGGTGGACGGGGTCGGGCCCGGAGACGAGGTGATCACCTCTCCCCTGACCTTCGTCTCCACCGCCAATGTCGTGCATCACCTGGGTGCGAAGCCGGTTTTTGCCGACATTGACGGCGAGACCTTCAACATCGACCCGGAGCGGATCGCAGCGGCCGTGACACCCCGCACAAGAGTCATCCTTCCCGTCCACTATTCGGGGCAGCCCTGTGACATGACCTCGATCATGCGGATCGCCCGCCGGCACGGGCTGAGGGTGGTGGAAGACGCCGCTCATGCCATGGGCGCCGAACACCGCGGGCGCAAGGTGGGCAGCGGAGGTAACCTCACCTGCTTCAGCATGTTCCCCACCAAGAACATCACCACGGGTGAGGGCGGCATCATCTCGCTCAACGACGGCCGCAAGGCCAAACGCCTGGTACGCCTGCGCCTGCACGGCATGAGCAAGGACGGCTGGAAGCGATACGCCAGGGAAGGATCCTGGTATTACGAGGTCCATGAGGCCGGGTACAAGTACAACTTAGCCGACCTCAATGCCGCCCTCGGCCTGGGGCAGCTGGCCAAGCTGGATGCCCTGAACCGGAAACGCACCAAACTGGTCGAGAGATACACCCGGAAGCTGGCCGCTTTCCCCGGCATCCGGACGGTCAAGGTGCTGCCGGGGATGAAAAGCTCCTGGCATATCTTCCCCATCCATGTGGATGCCCGGGAACTGGGCATGGACCGCAACCGCCTGGTCAAGGCCCTGTGGGAACGCAACATCGGCACCAGCGTGCACTTCATCCCGCTGCACCTGCAGCCTTTTTACCAGAAGCAGTTCGGATACAGGAAAGGAGATTTCCCGGTGACGGAAGAGGTGTTTGCCGGGATCCTTTCGCTGCCGCTCTTCCCGCGCATGACCATGCGGGATGTGGATGGCGTGGTGGCGGCCATCCGGGATGCAGTGTCCTGATATCACCCCCTTTTTCACCCTGTTCGATGATTGACACAAATTGGCAAACCCTGTTTAATAACCTCAAGGTGTAGTGAATATGAAAATCCTGAAATCAACCATGGTGGCGATAAGCCTGCTCAGTCTGCTGATCCCCGGTGTCCTTTACGCCCAGGGGCAGGTCAACCTCTCCAATTCCAGGCAGTTCGACGAGCTACCCTTTGTCATCGTGCGGCCCAACGGTGAGGTCCTGGTGGCCTGGTGTGGAGGCGGGCACTTCAACAAGGGAGGCGCGGTCTTCTACCGCTCCTGGAAGCAGAACAGCGGGTGGACACCCGTGAGAATCGTGGCGCCCGACACCTCCGCCTTCCCGCAGATGGCCCTCGACGCCGAGGGCGACGTGCACATGTCCTACTGGGAGGGGGCCGGTTCCGTGGCCCGGGATATCTACTACCAGAAATACTCCAACGGGAGCTGGGGCAGCCGGCAGCTGGTCTACGACTCCTGGGGATACAACTCGGCCTGGAACCGCTGCGCGGTCGAGGGCAACCGCATCTACATCCTCTGGTGCCATAACTACGCCAAACCCACTCCCCAGGATGCGGTCCTCATCGAGAAAAGCGACGGGGGATCTTTCCCCGCCAACTATGTCAATGTCTCCAGGGCCACCAAGTCCACCTCTATCCACTGCTGGCTCACCGTCAAGAACGGCAATGTGTACGCGGCCTGGATGGATGACAATCATCAGGAGTTCAACTGGAACATCTACTACACCGAGCGCATCAACGGGTACTGGCGCAACCCGCAGAGGGTCGACCCGGGCCCCAACCAATACGTGCCGGCCCTGGCGGTCGACAACGGCGGCAATGTGCACCTGATCTACTCCCGCAAGGCCGGCCCGGTCTACTACATGCGGAAGAGCCCGGGCGGCAGCTGGAGCGCTGCCAAGGAAATCTCCTCCGCCAAGACGGATGTCACCACCTTCCAGTTCATGAAGCTGGTCAACGGCATGCTGCATGCGGTGTGGAGACAGAGGGAAGGGGACGGGCAGTACATCGTCTACGGCAGCGGCACCCTGAGCGGCCAGTGGGGAGAGCCCGTGAAGGTTTCGCATGCGGGCGCCGGCGAATACCCCGGACTGGATGTCGGTTCGGACGGCAAGGTTCACGTGGTGTACAGCGACCTGGGCGTGGGCGGGGAACGCGACGTCTTCTATGTCCGCGTCGACCAGATCACCAGCTACCCCGTGGCCTCCTTCACAGCCACGCCGAGTCAGGGTCAGCCGCCCCTGGACGTACATTTCAACGCCTCCGCCTCCTATGATCCGGACGGCAATATTAAAAGATATGAGTGGGATTTCGGCGACGGCACAACCGGCCTCGGAGTCGAGAAAGATCACATCTATACCAAGCGCGGCATGCTCACCGCCAAGCTGACGGTGATCGACAATGACGACCAGAGCTCCTCGCTCACCACCACCATCATGGTGGGCAATCCTCCGGTCGCCAGCATCAAAGCCAGTCCCACGGCCGGCTCCGCACCCATGAAGGTCGTATTCGACGGAAGCGATTCCACGGATCCGGACGGCTATATCGTCTCCTACCGATGGGACTTCGGCGACGGCGGAAGCGCCACCGGCCCCGGTGCTGAACACACCTACACCGCCAACGCGACCTACACGGCCAAACTCACGGTCAAGGATAACGACGGCCTGGAAGCCTCGGATGCGATCGAGATCGAGGTGTCCACAGGACCCATCGCCCGCATCTCCGCCTCTCCCAAACACGGTGAGGCTCCCCTCAAGGTCAACTTCAGCGCTTCTAACTCCAAGCCGGCCAAGTCGGGCGGCACGCTGGTCAAGTTCGAGTGGGACTTCGGAGACGGCTCCTATGGTCAGGGTGTAAAAACCTCACACACGTACTCCAAGACCGGGGCGTTCAACGCGACCCTGATCGTCACCGACAGCAAGGGCCAGGGAGACTCCGCCACCAAAACCATCAACGTATACGCCAAGCCAACGGCCCGCTTCACCGCCTCATCCACGTTCGGCATCGCCCCCCACAAGGTGACCTACGACGCCTCCAGCTCGAACGATCCCGACGGGAAGCTCATCAACTACGGATGGACCTTCGGAGACGGGACCTCCGGGTCGGGCAAGGTGGTGAGCCACACCTTCACCAAGGGCGGAAATTTCACCGTCTGGCTGACGGTGACCGACGACGACGGCTGGCAGGACTCCACCTACAAGTCCGTCGAGATCATCGAAAAGCCCTTCCCGCCCAAGAATTTCCAGGTGACGAACGTCGCGCACACGGGATTGTTCTTCTCCACCTACCTCAACATCCTGACCTGGGACAAGAATCCCAAAAACACCGGGAAGATCAAGGTGGTCAAGTATCTGATCTTCCGGAAGAAGAAGGGCACATCCCAGTTCATCTACCAGGCCACCATGGCTCCGGACATTTTCACCTGGGAAGACCTAGGCCTGACCGACGAGGCCGACATGAAGGGCTACATCTACGGCATCCGTTCCGTCGATGGTTCCGGCCGCGAAAGCGACATGAAGACGAGGGACTCGGGGCAATAAGACCGTATCCCGGATCCGCTCAGCCTCTTCGTCCCCGGAAGAGGTTCCGGACCAGCGCCAGCCCATTGAGCACCAGCAGCTTCCACTGATACAGAGAACGGGCCTGTGTCGCCAGGCGCCAGAGGTACCCGGGGCGGAAGTAGAACCGGCGGATGGCCCGCTTCCGCCATTTCCAGGCCTGCTCCTTCGAAAACTGCGGTGTCTCCAGCACCGGATACGCATCCGAAGAGTCAAACACCAGGCTTTCGCCGGCCATGTACCCCCGGGCCAGGGCGCGTTCCCTGAGCGGGGTGCCGAGCACGGGGACCGCGATGTTGAAGGAGGCGATATCGCAGTCCAGTTCCTTGGCGAACTCGATCGTCTTACGGACCGTTTCTTCGGTCTCCCCCGGCAGCCCGATGATGAAATGCCCCAGGGTCCGGATCCCCAGCTCGCGGCACAGCGAGAACGCCTTCCGCATCTGGTCCTTGGTGACGCCCTTGGAATACTCCTCGAGCAGCCCTTCGTCACCGCTCTCCACTCCCAGCAGCAGAGTGTGACACCCGGCGTTCTTCATCCAGTTGAGCAGCTCCTTATCCAGAGTGCCGGCCCGGGAAGAGCAGGCCCAGGTCAGGTCGAGCCTTTCCTCGACCATCCTCTGGCAGAGTTCCAGCGCGTTCCGGCGGCGGGCCTCGAAGGTGAAGTCCATGAAAAAGACTTCCTTGATCCCCAAAGACTCGATGCGGCGGAGCTCCTCGAGGACATTGTCCACGGAACGGTATTTATAGCCCAGGGTGGAGGCGATGCAGAAGGAGCACTTGAAGGGACACCCGAACGAGGCCTGCACCGTGGTAAAGGGGAACCGCTTTCCCTGAACCAGGAGGTATTTGTCGAGAGGGAATTTTTCATGCTGGGGAACGGGAAAGGCGAACTCCCCCCCTGAGGGAGGCACACGGCGGACCGTGATCCCGCCGTCCTGCCGAAAGGCCAGGGCCGAAAGCTCCGAGAAGCGGCCCTCGAGGAAATGCAACACGTCTTCTGTGGTGTAGTCCAGCAGCACCGCATCCAGGAAAGGATAACGGTTCATGAATTCCTCGGCTTTGTACAGGAGGATGTCACCGTTCCCGATCAGGAGAGGGGAAGATGAGCCGTTCTTGATCTGCGAGAGGAAAGCGAAATCCTGCTGCCAGGACGCTGTCCCGGTCAAAAAGAGCACGGCCCGGTAGCGGCCCTCCCGGATCCTCGCCAGGCACTCATCCGGAGCGAGTTTTTCGATGATGGCATCCAGGATATCCACCTGGTACTTTTGGCCCAGTATGCCGCTCTGGATCAGGAGGTCGATGGACGGCCAGTAATAGTTGGCCTTGGACACGTTGCTGCAGTACAGGTCCCGTTGATAGAGCTTGTCCCCGGGCGGGTTGAGGAGCAGGACTTTATCCAAGCGGCTTCCCTTTATTTATTCCGGTAAAAAAACCTGTATTTCATAAGGGCGGAGAGGCAGGAGAAAAAATCGCTCCAGTGGACCTTTTTCCCGGTGTCTTTCCTGCGCGGGATGTACTCGACCGGGACCTCGTAGATGCGGTAGCCGTGTCTCAGGAATTTGGCCGTGATCTCGATGGTCGATCCCCATCGGTCCGACTGGATGTCCAGCTCACGGAAAATCTCCGTCTTGCTCACCTGAAACATGGTGAGCACATCGGTCAGGCTGGCCCTGAACAGAAATTCAGTCAGCTTGGTGAGGATGACGTTCCCCAGGTAAGCCATGAATCCCATGCCCGCGATGAAGCCTTTGCCCAGGAAACGCGACCCGAACACGACCTCTTCCTCCTCGTCCAGGATAGGCTTGACCAGCCGGGGAAAATTGGAGGGGTCCAGCTCCAGGTCCGCGTCCTGGAAGATGGTGATGAATCCTGTGGCATGGGACAGCCCGGTCTTAAGCGCCGCCCCGCGGCCCATGTTCTGGGGATGCGTGATGATACGGATCTCAGGGTCGTCTTCCAGGCCTTTGAGGAGCTCGGGAGTGCTGTCCGTGGAGGCATCGTTGACGATGATGACCTCCTTGTCGATGTCGACGGCCTTGACTTTCTTTACGATCTTGAGGATGGTCTCCTCTTCATTGTAAACGGGGATGATAACGGTCAGCGTAGTCATGTCAGCCTGTGATCATGCGGACGGCGATGCGTGCCTTCCGCAGAAACTCTTTGAACGAGCGGACCTGCCGGAGCTGACTCCACACATAGGCAGGCCGGTAATAATAGCTCAGGTGGACCTTCTTCTGCCACTTCTCCAGCTCTGCATGGGTGAAGTTCTCGGTCCACCACTGTGCGACAAAATCCTCTGTGGGATGGGCGGAGAACTCCCGCCAGTAGTCGTCCTTGAGGATGCCCTTCCGCATCCCCTCCTCGTAGGACAGGGTGGCCGGAAACGGTGTGAAGATCAGAAACTGGGCGAAATCCGGACGCAGCTCCTTGGCCAGCTTCAGGCTTTTCTTGATCTCGGCCTCGGTCTCTCCCGGCATCCCCAGCATGAAGTAGGCGAAGGTTACCATCCCAGCTTTCCTGGCCATGGGATAGGCCTTCCGGATCTGTTCCAGGGTGATGCCCTTCTGGATGTTCTCCAGCACTCCGGGATCGCCGCTCTCCACCCCGAAGCGGATGCGGTTGCAGCCGGCCTCAGCCAGCTTGTCCAGGAGCTCCTGGTCGACCGTGTCCACCCGGGCCCGCAGGTCCATGGTGATCTTCAATCCTCTTTCCAGGATCAGTTCGGCGATGGCCATGGCCCGTTTCTTGTTGATGGTGAAGGTGTCGTCGATGATGTCGAAATCCGTGATGCCCTGTGCGAAACACGCCTCGATCTCCTGGACCACATTCTCGGGCGAGCGCATCCGGCAGATCTTGCCGTCCTTGTTGGTGCAGAACGTGCATTTGAAGGGACAGCCGCGGGAGGTCAGCAGGCTGGTCATGGTGACCTTGCTGTCACCGAGGACGTTGTAGTATTTCTCGGTTGGGAGGAGGCCCCGGTCCGGGAAGGGCAGGCTGTCGAGGTCCCGGATGAAGTCGCGCCCGGGGCTGATGACGACCCTGCCGTTTTCCTTGAACCCCACACCGGCGATCCCGGAAAGGCTCCTGCCCTCCTCCAGGGCCGGAAGCAGTTCGGCAAAGGTGTGCTCGCCCTCGCCGATCACGATGGAATCGATGTCCGGCTGGGAGGCCATCTCTTCAGGATAGATGGTCGGGTGGGCCCCACCGATCACGACGTGGATCTTGGGATCGACCCGCTTGGCCAGCCGCGCGACCTTGAGGGCGTCGATCAGCAGGAACGTCATGCAGCTGATGCCGACGACATCGGGACTACGCTCAGCGATGAACCGCTCGATCCGGGCGGAATCCATCCTTTCCACCTGGGTGTCCAGCACTTCGATCTGGAAGCGGTCGCCGTGAGCCTGTTTTACGCCCGCAGCCACGTACAGGAGGCCCATGGGAGGATAGAATCCCATCTCCTCGGTAAGGGCTTCGGGCGCAAAGGTCTTGACCAGGTTTTCAGCAGGAGGGTTGATCAGGAGGACTTGCATACGGTTCAGGTCTCACACACATTCCTTTGAAATTGTCAGTTCACTATAAAGAATAAGCCTTTTTTTGTCAATCAAGGAGGGCCCAGCCTCTTCGGGCAAGCTGATAAGGAAGCCATCACTGTTTCTTTATCACGGTTTTGGAAATGCTTCCTGGGAAGGAGAACCGTATCGGTTCCAGGTCAGGGAAATGGAGTTGCGGATGGATCAGACGTGTGGGTGGAACGGATGGCGAAGCGAACCGTCCAGACGGAGCGGCAGTTCACATACGTCACATCCACCTCCTCTGGATCGACCAGGCTGTCGATCCGCTTCCTGGTGAAGAAGTAGACATCCAGTCTTTTTTTCAAGAACCAGGCCTTGCGGAAGAACGTGGCAGGCACCCATTTCCTGGGGAAGGTGGCGATCACATCGCCCTTTGCCAGGGAGAGGAGTTTCGCCAGTACGGCCCGCTGCCTCTCGGGCCGGATGTAATCAAAGAATCCGATAGCCAGGCAGGCCGCATATGCATCCCCGCCGGGATCGAAATCCATGACATCCTGTACCTGGAAACGGCAGGACTCCGACACCCCGGCCTCCTCCGCGTTCTTGGCGGCCATATCGATCATGACCTGGGAGACGTCCACGCCTGTGGCCCTTCCCCCACGCCGGGCGATCTCGATCGAATAGATCCCGGAACCGCAGCCGGCATCCAGGATGGATTTGCCTTTCAGGTTGCCCAGGAACTCGAAGGTCTTCTCGAAACGGCAGGCCATGGCCGGCTTGCGGAAGACGATGTGCGCAATCTTCCCCACCAGCCCTCCGGTATCCGCCTCTTCGCGGTAGTAGGAATCGAATCTCCGGGCGATCCTTTCGAAATACCGCCTCACATCCTCTTCCTGGGCGTTCTGCGGGCGTGTATCTGACATCTCAGCCTTCCTGGGACACACTCCGAAGATGCCGGTCTGCGAACCGCTGGTACACCTCCGAGATGAACACGAAGGCATATCCCCGGTTCTGGAAAAACTCGAGCGTCTCTTCGAGGTAAGACAGCCCCTGATCATGGTTTCTTGAGTAGATCAGCCTCCAGAACAGCGGCATCCGGGCCAGGGCGCCTCGGTCGGTAAAAAAGTCGTGGAGATGCGAACCGAACACCACGGTCTCGGGCAGGCGGGACCTTCGCAGCATTCCTGAGTACATGCGATTCCCCAGGAGTTTTATGTAGGAGAGCGAGAGCATGATGCGCAGGGCAGAGACCGGTGTGTTAGGGATCTCTACGATGCCGCTTCCGGGATATACATGGGGCTGCGATCTTCGGAAAAGATACTTTATCGGGTTGGGGTAGTAGGAGGGGAATATGCTGGCATCGAACTTGAAGCCGTATTCCTCCAGGATCCGGATTCCCTCCGGGCTGATCTTGCCGTCCGGTGCCCGGTAGCCCAGGGGCGGCCGTGCAAAATATCGGATGTAGGCGTCGCGGCACTTCCGTATCTCATTCTCCGAGTCGGTGGCATCGGGATCGTGTGAATAGCTGTGACAATGAAACTCAGATTGGTACCGTTCGAACAGCGCGATCATGTCGGGGAATTTTTCCAGCAGTTCTCCCACCACGAACACGGACAGCCTGACGCCCCGCTCCCGCAGGAGACGAAGCAGGCCTTCCACCCTGTCGGGCTGCCGAAAAAGAGCATACTCAGCCCGCAGTGCCCCGCTGAAATCCGCTTCCAGGTCCAGGGTCATGCAGAAAAAGCGTCCTGTGCTGTCCATGTCAAAATCGTACGGGAGAATATACCACGCCTCCCCATGTTAATCAATCGGGCAGGGACGCCACACCGTATTCGCGGCACCGGCCATCCGCGCGCTGTCGATCCAGCTGGGGCGGCTGTTCTGATCAGGAGATGGCTCCGATTGACTCGAGGGAGGAGTTGTAGTAGAAGGATTAAGAGGAAAAGAACCCCAATGGCACGGACAACAAAATCCCTCCTTCTCCTTCTGCTCCTCTTCGCGGCCGTATTCAGTCTGCGGTTCATCCACCTGGGCGCCGACCCGCCCGACGACTGGACTCAGACCAGCCTCGGCTACATGTCGGACCCGGGAGGCTACGCGCACAACTCCCGCAACAAGGTACTGTTCGGGCGCTGGGAGGTCGACAACTGGAACCGGATGTACGCCAGCATCATCCCCCACATATTGAACTACCTCATCTTCGCGCTCTTCGGCCAGGGTATCGCCCAGATGAATGCTGTGCCCGCGCTCTTCAGCTGCCTGCTGCTGGTGGTCTTGTTCTTGATCCTGCAGAGGACCTACGACCGGACGTTCGCCTTGATCGGGACGGCGCTGCTGGGTGTGAGCTACATCTTCACCGTGTTCAGCCAGGTGGCGATGCGGGCCGTCCCCATGATGTTCTTCGTGGTGCTGGCCCTCTATTTCCTGACCCGACGGAGATACCCGGAAAAACTCGACCTGGTCCTGGCCGGGGCCATGTGCTTCCTGGCCTTTTTGTCCAAGGGGACCCTGCTGCACGTCCTGCCGGCGGTCTTTCTGGGGGCCGTGGCCTTTGTCTTTTTCCAGGGCTCCTCCCGCATGCGCCCGGCGCTTTCCGCCGCCCTGTTCTTCCTGCTGGGCTTGTTCGCGGTCATGGGGATCTGGCTCGTCCTGATCTACCTGCCCCACCTCGAGGATTTCCAGGATTTCGCTGCCTCCAACCTGTTCTGGCTGACCCATGGGTATGAGGACCTCCTCCAGATGTTCTGGATGCGACCCCTGTTCTTCTTCATGGACGCCCCCCTGCTCTCCGGGCTTTCCAGCCTGGCCCTATTGGGGTTGGCGTACAAGGCCGTGACCTCGCCCAAGGACCAGTCCCTGCTGAGCTGGGTGAGCGGGTTCTGGGTCGTGTCCAACACGGTGTACTTTTCCATGATCCAGTACCGGGCCGCCCGGCACCTGGTGCCGATAATCCTGCCCATCATCCTGCTCTCGGTCGGGCTGCTGTACGACATCCGGCGGTCCGGGAGGCTGGCCCGTCCGCAGAAGCGGCCGATTCTCTTTCTCGTGTTCCTCTTCTTCTGGCTCATCTATGCTGTGAGCGGGCTCTTCATCCTGTTCGCAAGGCCTGTGGGAGAGGCGGCCTGGTCAAGAAACATCGTGCATGTCCTGGCGCTGGCCGGCCTTGGAAGCTTATTGGTCTATCTCGTCATGCGGTTCTGGCCCCGGGGCAAAGCCCTGAGCATCTCACCCGCCCTGCGAAACGCCCTCATCGCGCTCCTGGTCATGTTCTCGGTGGCGCTAAACCTCCGCTCCTGGTCCCGGTGGGCGTTTTCCCCGCCCCATGACCGCCGGCACATCTCCCGGGACCTGGGCAAAGCCTTCCACCACATCCGCCTGGCCGGCCTGGTCTCAATGGTCCTTTGCCTGGAAAATACCCATGAGGCCCACGCCTACTCCAGCGGGTATATTAACAAGGGCCTGGACTTCATGGACAGATACAGCATCACCCATGCCCTGCTCACGGCCCATGCCGAAGAGATCGGAAACTATGAAAGGGACTTCCCAAACATCATGCGGAACGCCCGCGTCCTGGCGCGCTACCCGATCTGGCACACCTACCTGGTGCTTTATGACCTGTATCCCAAAGCCGTGTCGGGCAGGGGCAGCCTGGGCATCTTCGAGGGCGAGGCATTTTTCGGGGAGAACGGCTTGCCGCGCTTCGACCCGGATGCCTCGGGCAGGCTGGCGTTCGCCGCCGAGCGGCACCCCGAGGGCACGCTGCTCAGACTGCCCCTTGACGAGTATCCGGAAGGGGAATACGAGTTCGTGTTCCGACTGAGAGTCCTGGGCATGGAAAACCCTGAGGACCGATTGGCCCGCTTGGACATCACATCGGAGGATAGGCGGCGCGCCTTCACCCAGGCCGATCTCTTCGGCCGGGATTTTCCCGCCGCAGACGGATACCGGGATTTCACCCTGAAGCTTTCCCTGCGCTCCCCCCGCCAGTTGACGCTGCGGCTCTTTGCCACGGGAAAGAGCGAGCTCTGGTTCGATTCGGTCTCGATGCGCCGGCTCGACAAATAAAAAAAAAGCCCGGCGCTGCCGCCGGGCTTTGAAAGAGTCTCAGCAAGGTCTACTTCCGGACAGAGCGTATACTCTGGGCAGCGGCCTGAGCCGTGCTATTGGAGCCGGTTCCCAACGAGCCGGAGAACATGCTCTCGTTGCCTTCGTCATCCACCGAGGTCACCGCATACACATAATTCTGGGCGTCCGCGGTGCCGCTGAAACCATGATCATTGAATTCCTTGGTGGAGCCTGTGACCTCGCCCCTCAGGGTGTACTGCGTGTCGTCCGCTCCCTTGGTCTTGCGGTAGATGCGGTAGCTCGCGACCGCGAAGAGGCCTTGGTTCTCCGGGTTGGCCTGCCAGGTGACCATGTTGACGTAGTCGGTATAGAAACCTGACCGGTTGGTCATGGTCCGGCTCGTGACATCGACGGGAGGGAGGGGCCGGTCCAGGACCTTGATCAACTTCATAGTGGTCCCGGTGTAGCCATCGTCGTCGGTCACGGTCAGGATGGCAGTGAAGATCCCGGGGGTACCGTAGACGTGATCGTGCTGGGGCGATCCGCCCGTGAGCCCGTCGCCGAAGTCCCACCGGTTGTTCGTGATCTCACCGTCCTCATCATGGGAATCGCGGCCGTCGAAGTGGACCTCCAGCGGAGGCACGCCCACCACGGGTTCGGCCGTGAATATGGCCACGGGAGGCTGGAACACCTCGATCACCTCGATCGCGGTCCCGGTCCGGCCTTCGTTATCGGTCACGGTCAGCTTGGCTTCGAATTCACCGCCGTTCACATACTCATGGCTGACGATCAAGCCCGAGTCGATGGCACCGTCTCCGAAATCCCAGTCATAGGCCACGATCTCTCCGTCAAAATCTTCCGACGGTGAGGCATCGAAGCCAACGGTCAAAGGCCGCATGCCCGTGTTGGCCGAAACCTCGAAGGCCGCGAAGGGATCTCCTGTGTGGGCCGAGATCTCGACCGAGTCGGTCCCTGCCCTCAGGTCGTCGTCGATGACCGTGAGTATCGCGGTAAAAATGCCGGCCGTTTTATAGGTGTAGGCAACCTTTTTCCCCGTGGCCGACGATCCATCACCGAAGCTCCAGCGGTAGTCCCTGATCTTTCCGTCCGCATCCGTCGAGGCGCTGCCGTCGAAATTCACGGTCAGGGGGGTCAGTCCCGCGGTCGGCTTTGCTTCCAGCACAGCGGTAGGCGGCTTGCCCGGGAGCGAGACCTTCGTGTAGTAGACCTGTCGGGGGTGGTCCGGGTCGCCGTCGCTGAACACCACATGAGCATCGCCCTTCGCGTCCACGTCGATCCCGGGGTATCCGGGGAACTGGCCGTCGGCGATCTTGACCGGTGTGGTCCAGACGCCGTCGCTCAAGGCCCGGCCGTAATACACGTCGGTCCCCTGCCGGAACACGGAATGCAGGAGCCCGGCCTTGAAGACCAGCACGGCGAACATGTTCTGATCCGTGGATGCGTCGGTGATGGCCTTGGGATTGGACCAGGTTCCCCCGCTCTTCTTGGTGTGGAGCATGGGGTTGCCTTTATGGGAGAACAGCACGTGGACGTCGCCGTTGTCGTCGAGGGTGAGGGCGGGGTAGTACTGCTTCTGATTGGAGGGGAAGAGGTAGGTGGGGGTACCGAAGCTCCAGGCTCCGGTAGTCTTGTTACGCGTACCCTCATTGTAATAGAGGCCCCATTGATTGGGATTATGCACGTCGTCCATCCAGACGGCATAGACCTTGCCGTCCCGGTAGTCGAAGTCACCGTGGATGGAAACCGTTCCCGGGGAGTCGGAGATGGTCAGCCGTTCGCGCTGATCCACGGGCCAGATACCGTCGAAAGTATTCTCGACCATGCACAGGTCCATGGCACTGATGGTGGTGCCGTAGTTGTGGGACCAGACAACGTAGATCTTCTCCGTGTCCGGATCGACCTGAATGCGCGGCCAGGTGGAGTTGACACCCGCACTGGAATAGACCATCTTCTTGGGCTTCCAGACATACTTGCCGATATCGAACTTGGCATACCAGATGTCCCGGTGGGCGGAAGAGCTTCCGTCGTGATAGGCCAGGTGGAGGTTGCCGTCGTGATCCGAGGCCAACTGGGGGTAGGCGGAGGACCTGAAGCGGTCCACGGCCTTTTTCTGGCTGGACCAGGTGCCCGTCTTGGTATTCAGGATCTTGTAGTACATGATGAAGTCGTTGTTAAAATGGTGCCCTTCGCCGTACATGACCATGATGTTTCCATCCTTCATGACTTTAATGAAGGGTAGTTCTGCCATGCCGCCGGTCGTGTCGTTGACCTGCACGACCTGCGCTGCCAGATGAACCGAGACAAGGCTCAACACGAGAAGGGACAGGGCTATAATCCGAGATGCTGCTTTCATACGTGTCCTCCAAATGTTATTAGCAATTAAGGCATAGATTAAACATGTCAAGATAGCAGGAATGGCGTTTTTTGTCAACTCGAGGAAAACGGCCGAAAACCTCCCAAAATCAGCGGTGTCCGCTGGTAGAAACACGCCCCTCTACATGGGGCTCGGAGCGTGGAAAGCATCGGATCTGGCCGAGCAAAGGATTCTCCTCAAAACAGGGTATAAATGAAGGGAGCGACCGCCGAGCTGCCGGTGAAGATCATGAGCAGGCCGAACAGGACCAGCACGACGATCATGGGGATCATCCACCAGAGTTTCCGGTGCCAGAAGAATCTCAGCAGCTCGCCGAAGATCCCCAGCCTGGAAAATAACTTACCCGCAATACTCATTACTTTTGTATCCAATAATTTTCCAACACCAGCGTATCGATCCCGCTCTGGCTGAACGTGTTGTAGGCGTTGGCCGGGGTGTTGACGATGGGCTCGCCCCGCAGGTTGAACGAGGTGTTGAGCAGAACAGGAACGCCGGTGGCCTCACCGAATTTCTTCACCACCTGATAGTAGCGCGGGTTCCACTCCTCGCGGATCGTCTGCAGGCGTCCGGTCCCCATGTGGTTTACGGCCTGGACGCTGTCTTTTT
>SDBS01001297.1_pt1 | contig 25353 bp, 26 predicted proteins | sample 2277091 | NCBI WGS metagenome assembly SDBS01 (sample SAMN10404972, study PRJNA504765) | marine sediment metagenome | isolation source: marine sediment core GS10_PC15, 163 cmbsf | place: Arctic Ocean: Southern Knipovich Ridge | collected 2010
TCGATGTACAAAGACCCTTGCTTGGTCCACGAGCAATTGATGGTGCAAAGAGGAGGGTACAGGATAGCTTGCGGAGTATAGCTGCTCGTCATTCTCGATTTCCTTCGCGTATGCGTCCAGCTTCGCAAATGCCTCTTTCTCTTTTTCCATGAAGACAAGCGACCGTATCACAATGCTGATCGCCCGCGACGTCAGAGTGGGATCATCCCTGCGTTCACGGATCACCTTCTCGGCCTCCTCGATCGCATCTTCATACTCCCCTCTGGAAAGATGGTCGTATGCGGTTCGTAAAGGAAACTGTTTGGGTTCCACCGGCGCGGCTTCGCGGTCGGCTGCCAGCTTGTCAGCCGCCGCTAGAACACCGCTCTCATCCGATCCAGGGACCTCCCCAGTGTCCAGCTCAGTGCCTGGCTGGGCCTTGACAAGAAGTGTCTCCCAGTGCCCGATCTCCTCGCCAGCGGCCGCCGCGACCTTCCTGGGTGCTAGATGCTGAGCGTTGGATGCCTCGGACCCAAGGTCCTGTGGCTTCTTGATGGTGTCCTGGTTCCCCTGCGTCCCGGGATCGAGTCTCTCGAGTCTGGCCTTCAGCGTCGAGATCATCTCGTCGCGGAGCGCAGCCATCTTCTGCACAGCATTTTTTCCGTAAGACATCTCTTGCTTGTAGCCGGCCTGCTTGTACGACTTGTCAAGGTCGCCGTCCAGGATTGTCAGGATTGCGTTCAAGGCGACATCACAGACCCTCGCGGGAGGGAACCGCAGACCGATCGCGGGTGAGACCTTGTTTGCCTCAAAGAGCTGATCTTTGCGGTCAAGGAACGGCCGGAGAAGCGGGATGACGGCCGGATCGCCGGTCTGGCCGAGAAGCCTCGCTTTGGAAGCCCAATGCTTCAACCGGTCTTCTTCAAGCTCATCGGGCCGCTTGCTGAGAATGTCATACTTCTCCAGGAGCACGGTGGAGAGGCGAGACTCGACCCCTCGTTCTTCTGGCCATTGCGCACGGTGCGCGTGCAACACCCTGAGTATGGGTATGTGCGCCAGCCTCTCGGTCTCGCGATGCTCGTGGATGGCCAGCATCGGCTCAACGAAATCGCTGTGCCAGATGTTGGGCGCTTGGAAGAGGTCGTCCACCGCCTTCATATCTCTCGCCTTGAGGCGGCTCGTGTAGTGGGCGATCACCTTCTTGTCGTCGGCATGATGAGCGCCAAGGTACCTGGCAAGAATCCAGCGGCCGTCGAAGGACGCTTCCCGGCGATCCAGAGCGCCGAGAAGATCGTCGACGGAGCACGCCCTGGCGACGTCCGGAATCCGAAGCAACGCGCCCAAGATGTAGGCGTGCTCCGGCCTGGGCTGTGGATTCTCAAGGAGGCGCTTGAGCCTTTTGCGCATCTCGATGAAGCCGCCTTTGCCGGGATAGAGCCACGTGAATTCGAACGGAATGCCGTCGTCGGGAAGCGAAAGGCGCCTGCCATGGAGCAGCTCGATGGTGAGGACTATGACAGAGGTAGTGTAGAAACTGCAGCAGCTACAGCAGACAATAACAGTTGTGCTATAGGAAGGTTGTTAGATATACTACTCAACGGTAATCGCATAACGCTGGATGAAGTAAGGATTATATTAGGCTACGGTGAAGACGTAACTTTGGAGAAGATAAAATGATTAACTTAACACCTGAAGAAGAGGAACGCTACAGCGACTTAGCTACAAAGCACGCGCACTTCTTATGTGATCGTGTGTTTAAGCCTGCTTTCGAGATGGCGTTTATACACGGTGCTAAGCACATGAAGGAGGATATGATGAGCGGCGGAGGTAGTGCCAAGCTACCTGATGCGGCGATGATAGCTATAGCGAATGGTCTCATCTAATGAAGAAACGCAATCCTAAACAAGTCGGCTCGATGCTCTTCGACTGCGTACCACAACACGGTCCTTGTCCTAACAACTGTAATCAGTGTTACTACAATGAGTGCTTTTACGCAGGCCACGAACCTCTAATCCCTGAGCCTCGTGATGTAGCTGGGGGTATAGTGCGTATGAATAGCGGGCATGATAGTAATTTGGAGAAGCCGCTCGTACTTGAGACTGCTAAGTTGTATAAAGATGTTTTCTTTAATACAAGTCTACTCAACTTAGAATTTCCTGGCCCTGTGGTACTGACGGCAAATCCTAACGAAGTGGAAGAGCCTGCAGGGTACGCCCCTCTCATATACGACAATTTAATGTTTGTGAGATTTAGAGTATATGCGGTTAACTTGGACGTAGTACTACATAACGCAGAGTATTGGACTAATCACGGTGTACCAGTCGTTCTAACACTCATGCGTTACAGAACACAAGACGATATACCTAAAGGATTCAGCGATCACTATGAGAACAAACTACACATCGAACATAACTGGTGGGTTCCTAACAGTATCTTCTGGACAAAGATAACTATGAAATCACAGTTCCAAATCAACCGTCTCATGCAAACCTGCGGCTCTTACGAATCACACTTATGCTGTGACTGTGGTCTCTGTGAGTGTTATTATCGAATAACTAAGAAAAGATTAGAGGAAAATGGCTATTACAAATGAGAAAGCTACAAGGTGGGATCGTCGAAGCTATATGCAAGTATACAGAAGATACGGAGGTTCCAGCTATATTCTCGGTCTGGGCAGGGATATCGGCAGTAGGTGCAGCTATGGGAAGAGACTGCTTCGTAGACCAAGGATACTTCGCTATCTATCCAAATTTATATGTAATACTTGTAGCAGGATCTGCACGATGCCGGAAATCTACTGCTGTGAATATCGCAGGAGATTTCATCCAGAAGGTAACGCCTAAGGTAAACATCATCTCACAGAAGGCTACACCTGAGGGACTTATAGGTATGCTCAGCGGCCTGATAGGAGACGAAGGTGCTACAACGGTCGTGCCTTCTGCCGTCGGTATAGCTGTGGTAGATGAGTTATCAACTCTCATAGACAAGAACGCCTTCAAGAGTGGACTCATCGCTTTGCTAACGAACCTATACGATTGTAAGGATTTTGAATATCTCACAAGAGGACGCGGCCGTGAGTTGGTCAATAATCCTTGTTTGTCTGTACTAGGTGCGTCTACTATCAGGTGGATAAAGGATACTATCCCTGAAGTGGCAATAGGCGGTGGGTTCACTTCTCGTATAGTGTTCGTGTATAAAGACAAGCGGGAGAAACTTGTTCCCTGGCCTGTTATGAGCGAGGAGAACAAAGCGTTATCTGAAGATATTGTACACGACCTTTGTGAGGTCTCAAAGATGAGAGGGCCGATTGCACTTGACAAAGAGGCACTCGATACGTACAAAGAGGAGTATGAGCACTTCTATTACAATAGTTCGCTGATGCAAGATGAGGGACTATCAGGTTACGCGAATCGTAGGCACCACATACTGTTAAAAGTAGCTATGATTATATGCGCATCTCGTACTGACAACCGTCTTATCACACAGCATGAGATGAATATGTCTATCAAGTTGTTGCGTAAAGCGGAGAACGCTATGCCGTTCATACTACGTACTATCATGAGCGAGAAGGTCGGAGATGTGTTTGAGCATATACTACGCTTCATCATGAGCATGGGTTCTGTAGATCGTCCTCGTCTCATCAGGGAGTTTAGGCACAAGATGACATCACAAGAACTGGATATAATGATGAGAACACTTGAGGAAGAAGGTGTGATTCTTCAGGTAGTTGATGGTTCTAAGATTCGATATGTCTATACATCGAAAGGTTTGTAGTTATCTGCGTTCCTCACGCGCTTTACGCTCCTCACGTTTTTTTCTCTCAGATCGCCCGCCTGGTTCTTCCTTCTTAATATCGGGTAGTGCGTGTAGTATATCATCAGCTGCTTGGTATATAATCTCACCAGCGATCTTAATAGCTTCATCTTCATCAATCTCACCTTCAGAGTATCTAAATCCCACGAGTGATACTCTACCCATAGCCTCAGCAGGTATGGCTAACCCAGGTGCTATAGGTGTGTATAGTGTTCGGCTAAGTGCGTACATAGAACCTAGACCGAGACCCACTAGCGTAGCGTTAGCAACTTGCCTACCCAAATACCCCTTCGCAACATTAGCTGCGGCCCGCCGTCTCTGGGACACAGAACTATCCTTAGAGAACAGTGGTCTCAAGCCGCGGCTATAGAATAAGTCAAACACGCCTCTCGGGTACGTGTAGATGCCAGTTAACTCTCTCTGCTTCCTGGTCCTCTCAATACCAGCTCGCTCTACACCCGCATACGCACGAAACACATCGAAGGTGTAAGTATCCGCTACATAGTTCGATAGACCACGTATGTCTCCTGCCGATAATAACTCACGAGCGGCTCTTGTCTGTGAAGGACTCATCATGGTATCTACATTCGTAACATCAAGATACTTTGCATACGTAATCTCACCATTCGTGTAGCGGGTAGCCGCGTCCTTGGTAGTCTTATAAACTGTAGGCCACAGTGACGCACGACTCACAGTATCAACACCTACATACGCGAAACCAGTCTTATCAAGTATCAACTTAGCCATATCAACGGCTTGCTCAGGTAAGTTATCGGCCTTAGCCTTAGCATCTAAATCACGGAACATAGCATCTTTATACTGCGAACCTCTTTGACTAATGTAAGGCTCGAAAGAGTTGTGAAAGTCTTCTGACATCTGAGGATCTATGTCAGCAAGTGTCTTACCCTGTGCCAACTGATTCACCATATCGAAACCTGTAGCGGTCGTAGCTCGTACATTCACAGCTCCGCCTGCTTCTAAAAACTGCAAGCTATTCCGTATAGTTGCTTTCATAGCTCCAAATGGATTAGTTACGAGTGATAAGTGAGTTCTCCAGAAGGTTGAGTGTAGTTTCTGTATGATATTGTGAGGAGGTGTAGTTAACTCGCCTTTCAATAGCATCTCACCATACGCTTCATCGAGGTACTTCTTGTCTGCCGAACTAAGTATCACAGTATTATATCTATTATACAGTTCCTTGACATCTTCAGCTACAGCGTTCCTCACAGCGACACGCTCATAGGAACTCATGATATTAGCAAACACTGAACCCTTCCTAGGCTTGCCCTTACCTTTTCTCGCACGTGTCTCAACACCGATAAGCGATGGTACATCTGCTTCTGCAGACGCAAACGTCTCAATAGGATCAGCTGTAGCACTCTTCAGCATGTCAAGAACTGTATTAGTATGATCTGATTCTGATGGGTAGTAATATCTCCGAAGTCCAAACCGTATATTGTTATCGAATAGTTGTTGAGTAAACGCACCAAGTGCATCATTCCTCTGCGCTTCCTTAGCTTGATCGAATATACTCTTCTGTTGCTCCTTATCAAACTTGCTAATATCACTCGGAGCCTTACCTCGATCAATCCAGAGTCTCAAAGACTCCTGCATACGCTCACTCGCAACGACACTCTCTTGTAGTATCCGCTCAAGAGTAGCTGATGTAGCTAAATCTTTTTCACTCATAAACGGTGCAACCTCAGCACGTGTCTCTTCACCAAACAGCCAGTTAGCTATCTGCTCGTTGGACTCACGAGATGTGGTCTGTATAAGTTTCTCTATACCCTTGATAACTGCTTTGTTATTCTTAGGTGATAGTTGCGTATCATGCTCCATACCTGCTAACAGTTTACCGAACTCCTCCTTCGCAGTGTGCCCACGAATCTTGGCTTTCTTAGTAGTCTGGTGATCCAAGTATGTAACAGGTACACTAGTCTTATCCTCGAACTTAGCAACCGCTAGACGCTTGGGAGCAAAGTGATCTATTAGGCCCTTCTCTCTACCCTTAGCTTCTGCAGTACGAATAGCAGCATTTGTACGTCTAACATTCCTAATCTGTCGTATTCTATCAGTCTCCTGCTCCTTCTTGATATTCTCATCAGTGGACACGAGACGACTACCTGTGTCCTGAGACTCAGTGACACGATTCTGAGTTACAAAATTCACACTTGGATCCGTTGTCTTGAGAGCGTTATTGAAGTCGGTTAAATCATCTTTGGTCATGTTAGCAGCAGACCGTTTACCTGTGGTCTCAAAGGCGATCTTCTGATACTGAGCTGTACCAATCTTCATCTCGCGTTGTGTCTTATGGACTTGAGATTTGAGAGTATTTAATTCTTTCTGTTCAGTCTTAGCAGTTAATATCCTAACTTCTTTAGCGCTAGCAATAGCATCATCACTAGCATCTTTTGGTATTAGAATATCTTGTACAGGAACAGTATGACGCTCTCCTAATGAATCAATGACGATAGCTTGTTCTAAGCCGTCTTTGAATACAATCTTACCAGTCAGTGTACCTTCAAAACCTTTAATAAGATCGCCTTCTGCGTCTAACTTGTCACCCACTACCACAGCTTGCTCAGCTAACAGAGGTACTTGTCTTGTCAGATCATCTTGCTCAGGTGACGGAGGTAATGCTATCTTAGGTGTTGTAGGGGGAGCACCTATATCAGGACCTTCTTCAGGCGTAAACATTCTCTTTTGCTCACGTGTCACAGCAGGCCCAAACTTACCTGGTTCCTCACTCTGCAAGAACGCTTCAAGTTCTCTGGTACTTGGTATAGCACCTTGTCCTGCCTTGATCTCCGCGTGTCGTTCAGGAGTCATGGCTTCAGCAGCAGTTTCAATCTTGGAGCGCTCAATTTGTTGCTGGAATGTTTGAGCAGTTTGTATACTAATACCTGGGAGACCGATACCAAGTGTAGCTACAAAGGCTACAACGGCTTCTTGAGCACGTCTGTCTACTAACCCTATAAGACCACCTTCTCCCAAAATAGGTTTACCGTATACTACCTTAGCTGTCACTTCTCCCCACTGACCCTGAGCCGTTTCCTCAACAGATTCCACTACAGCTGTCATGATTACCTGTTTTCCGTAGCGCGTACCGCCTCTCTTAGCTATCTTCTGAGCGGCTTTCTTTATAATCATGTCCTTAGTACCTTTTATCAACTTCAAACCGTGAAAGATCTGAGCAAATTCAATAGCAGCTGCTACTGTACCATACAACTTATATGCCTCATCAGCCTCTTCAGGCGTAGCTTTGTCTCTAATAGCTAAGTCATGCGCATCTTGACCCTCTACGACATACATAATTGATGCGGCCAAAGCAGGTTGGCCTCCAGCTATAGCTAACCCTGCAGCAATCATAGTAGGTGCGGACTCAGCTATAGCAGCCATTAGCTTCTTCGGGCTCATAATCAGGTCCTTGACATTTTCAGGAGGCTCGCCTCTCCACTCAGGGTGAGAGTCTATTACATCTTGAATTCTATCGCCCGCTGTCCAGAGCTCAGTCTCCTCTCGTATTCTAGCCTGGACGCTATCACGCGTGGGAATAGGATCTTCTGCTGTAGCGAAGAACTGCATAGTCTGACCGACAGGAGGTGAGACAGGGAAGTGCTTAGGCGCCTCTACAAACGCTCTAGTAGGACGAAGAAATCCAATCTTAAGTGAGTCCACTAGCTGCTGGCCCCAGCTCTTCTTAGGAGACTCGAACTCGGTGACATAAGGAACAACATCAAGAGGCTCTGTATCAGGCTCAAAATCAACGCCGGGATCGAAGTCCACAACTTCTTTTGGATTAAAGTCTACCATTACTTAGTACCTAAAGTATAACCTCTACTCTTCGCAAGCTCTACGTCATTAGGATTCACCCAAGTATCTACACCGTCTGGTGACACAAACTTGATCCAGCCACGTGAGTCCGTTACCTGCTTGGTGGTTTCCTTAGTTGGTTTCTTAGTACCTGTAGTCTTCTTAACAGCGCTCTTAACACCTTCTTTCACAGATACAGGCTCAGCTACATTCTGAGCGTCCCACTGAGTACCGAACCCTTTGCTACGAGCTTCTTGCTCGGTCATAACTTGGAACTGTTTAGGACCTATCCAACCATACGGTCCTAATGTACCGAAGCCTACACGTTCTTTAACTTTGATTTTCCTGAGTTCAGGCGGTTGAGTACCTGTGTCCTGTGCTATTCGTAGAGAGGTCATAGCATCCGGGCTGTACTCAGTGGTTCTATCAATGTTAGGATCTATGAGTTTCTCAGTGACAGGCGTAGTTTGTTTTGCCTCAAGACCAACATCAGAACCTTTAGCTCTCTCAGCATCTCTGTACGCCATCTCACCAACAGCCGCGAGCTTAATACCCTCTTGATCTTCGTTCTGTATAGCCACCGCCATAGAATGTCTATCGTTAGGACTTTCCATAGTAGATAAACCAACCATCTTCTGTCCTAGAGCGTCCATCCTTACCTTGTGTGCTTGAGTTGTCTGTGCAAGTTGCAACTGAGATGCTTGAATACCTGCAGTCAGCTCACGTATTTCCCCTTGAGCCACATCAGCTATTCTACTAGATAGTATCATCTGACTAAACAATTCTGGCTCTTCTTCTTTTAACCTCTTAAGTTCCTTTGTCTCCAGTTTAAGTTGCTTAGCTTGCTGTTTCTTAATCTTAGCGTCACCAGCAAGACCGGCATTAGCTAAGGTAATTCCTTCGCGTGTTAGTGCTTGAATCCTCTCACCATACAGGGCTTCAGTCTTTTTATATGTTTCTTCTGTTGTAGCGTCCATCTGATCGACGGCAGCTTCCATCTGTAAAATCTCATACGGTGACTGACCTTGCTTCAATGCAAGTGCTCCCTCATCAACAGCAACCTGACGCTCTTGTAACTTTCTAGTTTCTTTTCGCTCCCTGAGAGACGACATCTGTAGCATGAAGTTCAGTACAGGACTAATGTTAGCCTGTCGTGGAGCTGGTACGTTTACTATAGCCATGATAATGTCTCCTTAACCTGTAGGTGCTCTAAGAAATCCACCTTCTTCTAATCCGCCGCCTGCAAGCGCAAGTAGCATCGGTCCTAAGTTACCCTGTGCTCCTTGAAACACAGCAGTATCTTGCGTTGGTGTACCAGAGAATCCTAAAGCTGATGCTAACAAGTTACGATACTCACCTAACGCCGCTGTAAGTGGTAATTGTTGTGCTTGCTGAAATACACTAGCGGCTCCAGCAAATGTACCAAACTCTTGACCTGGCAAACCAACTAACTGACCGACGGCTCCAGGGACTCTAGCAGCAGAGGCTTCCCCACTTTGAAACGCCCTCTCTTCACCTAACTGAAAAGTCTCAAACAAACGAGGTTCTATAGTCTGTCTCACGAATCTATTCAACTCACTAGTCACTCCGCGTGCTCTATCACGAGACACAAAACCACCGGGTATCCCAGCGAACTGCTCTTCTACAAGTGGCAGCACGTCTCGTCTATATGTCTCAAGTAGAGGCGTGGCGAAGTTCTCTTGAAACCTACGAGTCGATGCACCTTCATCAAACGCAAACGCTGGTATCCCTTGAGCTTGTCTTGTCAACGCTTTTGTAGCAATATCAGTAGACTCACCTAGTCTCCCAGATATCTGCTCAAACGCTTGACCAAATAAGTCAGGGAACGGAGCAGTCAAATCACCTCCGAAGGGCGACTGTAGACCACCACTCAAGAAGTTCTTGAACAGTTCTGCTAACTGTGCATTGACATCCTGAGCGCCCTTAGACAGCGAAGACACACTCTTAGTCTTACTAGGTGTACTCGTCAGTCCTATGTCCTGGAAGAAATTTCCCATAGCTAACTCCTTTCCCACTTGTTCTATAATCGAACATGTTAATGTACCGTGAAGTGATTATATATCAACTTACCAATGATCGTAAGTATCGTACCAGTCTCAACAGTCAGCACCCAGAATAACAACTTGTGTCTCTGTTCATTCTTTACAATACGAACTACCAAACCTTCTTTACCGTTGCCTCTGATAGATTCATCTAACTTATCAAACCTATCATGTAGTTTTTTAAACTCATCTTTACACACATCATTGTACTGATCTATACAATCTTTAGCCATGTTGTCTCCTGCTATTTACCCTCTCTATTGATTTTCAGGTTCACTTGAAAGATATTATGACGGACCTCCTATCATAACCATTGACACTTCCAAATGGTCTATCGTAATTGTTTTTCCACTTGAATCTACGGCAACCACACCGATGCTTACCTCATCGCCCGCTGCCAATGTTATAATAGTTGTACTTCCCAATGGAAATTCTCTGACTGTGTTCTTAAAATCAACATGCGTTTCGCCCTTACTCATGGCAGTACCGTTTTTTAGAATTTCAAATTCAACATGTTCACTTCCACTCGTAAGGGCGTCTATCTGAGCAACCAAACTATAAACTACAAACCAATCGCCCGCGATGCTTACTTTAAGAAGATGGTCGTCGGGAAAAGTTACCCCATTTAAGGGACCTGCTGTGATATGAGTTACAGCCGCATCAAGTTCATAAAGCTGATCCTTATTTGCAAGCGAAACAGCAAACGTGCCGCCGTCCTGGTCCATATTGCCGTAGAGCAACCCTGCTGTACCTGTAAAAATCAAATCTCCATCTATAAGAGTTATGCTAACAAACTCTTTAGGCCCGCCATCAGCTACAAAGTGATCAGTAATCATCCTTCGCAACTCAACTAGGAACTGACGCATTTGCTCTGAAACATTGTCAGGTATCTGCGGAAAGTTAAACGGTATTTCTATATCATCTGCCATTAGTCTCTCTCAGACTGAGGTTCAACAGCACACTTAAACAACCCACGTAGCTGCACATCTTTATTAGACGTCTGTAAGAATCTAAAGATTATCCTTCTATTAACTACATCTATAGGCAATCTATGAGTAGTCCACCTTTGATTCAAACTTACAGGAGAGTCAACTATCTCTGTCCAACTGTCGCCTCGGTCTGTACTATATTGCACAGTCACAGTAGAATCAATCACACCACTATAACCCTGAAAGCTAAACCACACCCATCTACCTATCTGTTCCTCAGCACTAACTATGAACTCAGGGGTCCATAACTCAAACGCGATATCTACATCATCATCCTTACCATCTGATGCTTCATCTAACTTATAAACATAACCATCGTCAGATATGAACGCTGGTAACTCATAACCTAACTGCCCAGAACTCTCATCACAGTACAGAGCAGTCTCATCGCAGAACACGTCTTGCATAGGATCTTCGTCACAATACCAGTCAAATGCCGCTAACACACTACCAAAACCCTTGACAGTTTTCGAGAAATCGTGGAACTCCCAGGACCGACGAGACTGTCTATAGTTAAAGCAGTAACTTATACTAGCATAATTAGACTCTCCTGAACCCGGTATAAAAAAATGTACTTTGTACTTCCCTGCGTCTAGACCAGATACTATATGCACCTTCTTACTCACATCAAGAGCTGCAAATAAGCCGTCTTCAATAGCCTCACCTATCGGCACCATATCTGTATCACCGTAGTAAGCATATACCTTCTGATCATTCCCAAGTATCAAATGCACATTCGCTATACTGAGCACAGCATTAGCTGCTACGACACCAGTACCAAATACTAACGTGGGAAATGTAAAGATAGTTAACCCACCGTAGTATCTACCTACAGTAATGGTATCCTCAGAATAGATTATAAGCGACGAACCGAGTTTCAGTGCGTTAAGTATCTGACCGATAGTATCTGTCAAAGTATTAGCACCTGCGTTGTCTGATGTGTGATCATCTATATTACCTGCTGCAGAATACAACAGTGACTTGACATTCTGACTACCGTCATTCCAGTTCAGTAACATAAAGTGATTCCAGAACTCAGCTACCACATCAGTATTAGATGCTCCTGAATCGTGTACTAGTAGTTGAAATTTATCACCTGACTGACCCTCAAAGTACTGTAAATCATCTACGCCATTACTTATCACAAGCGCCATACCACCGTTGTTGCTAAACTCATTAGTGTCAGTCGCCAAACTGTAAGACCATAAGTTAGACGCCCCGCCTGTGAAAACATTGTGAGCTTTAACGTCGTCTATGTGTATCTCAAGACCAATAGCAAGAGTTGCATTAGCATGTACACCTATGGATATAACTGCGTTCATTGAACTTAGGTCTACTGGAATTATAAAGTAGTACCACACACCTTTCCCTGATGCTTGATTTATAGCTACAGTGACACCATTAGTCTTAACACCATTAGCATTTTCACTAACTACAATTTCTACAGCTCCAGAAGGTAACTCGTCACTACTGCGAAACCAAAAACCTATAGCATTTCTATCTGTAATGTCTATCGCACTAAAGTCTTCGTACATTAGCTGCTCGCCGTCAGTATGCTCAGCGTCCATAACCATCTTAACAGATGCAGTACCTTCCTTTTTCACAACAGTATCATGAGACACAATTACATCACCGGATGACGTCCAGCCTGAGTCGGCTGAGGACAGCACCTCACTAGGAGTAATATCATCCCACTCATCATTCGTGCCATCGTGCTTATAAGCACGAGTAGTTGTGAGCACAATCTCATGCCTATTACCTCTCGCATCTATATACGTTATCATCTTCATACCCACACCGGAGAGCGGGAGAGAAGAGCTACCGATCTGAGATATGCCCCTACGCTTACGACACTTAGTAAGATCTACATATACGTTCTTCAAGAAAGGCGAGAACGCGTCAGAGAACGCAGTAGGTTCCTGGTTAGTGTTCAATCCTTTGGTAGGAACAGGATATGCAAGTACTTGTGCCAAGTTATTGTCGCTTTCGCTTCTTCTTACTCTTCTTATGTTTCTTAGAACTCTTACTCAACGGACCGTAACCTTTACCTTTAGGCATTTTGTTTCTCCTTATAGAATGTAGTCTATTTTGATGCGATATATCTGAGACTGGAAGTTACTACCAACAGAACTAAATGTCACGTTTGCGTCGTCAAACGATACTTGTATCGCTGTAGACGCCGCAGCACCCCCAAACATCTCAACAAATCTCATGTTAGCTCCTGAATCTTTCACAGCTACTGTACAGGACAATATCTTCGTTGCACCATTGGTTACACTATGAGCCACTACTGTTGTTGCATCTCCATCAAGTGTTCCAGTAAGATACTTAGTATATACCTTTGTTGGAGTTCCATTTACGTCCTTTAGTGCATAACCATCTCCATCATGGCCTACTATGTCGTCTACGTACTTCTTATTAACGACGTGAGCATCAACGCTTGGAGCCGTAGCTGGCATAAGTACAGCATTGAGACCACTAGCTAGGCGTGGTATGCCTCCAGTACTCATACAGACTACATTGTATGCAGTAAATACACTGGTAGCACTGTAACCAGCTATGCTAACAGCATTAGCTAAACGAACTCTGCTAGATGTCCCTGCTTCAGCTACCCTAATACCCTCCCAACCTGTACTTATACCAGCAGCTGTAGCCATATACACTTTCAATGTATTATAAACACCTGTAGCCGCTGCAGTAACAATAGCTAATCTCCCATCATCTGATGTAGCTGCTGTGTCTAAGTTATTACTCTCAGGGTCTGTAGTTGGAACCGCATCACCTAAATACACGCGAGTCGCACCTTTGAGATGCTGACCGCCACTATTATCCGTACCAAGAGCTACATGTTCCTTTTGAATGATTGTCTTAGTAGATGACTTAAGATCCCTTATCTTCTCAGGTATCAATGAAATCTTAAGATGATCATCTGGTTCAGCTGTGACATTCCAGTCCTGACCTGCCATATTACTATCTCCTAACTAATACCACGTAACCACTTCACCAAACAGATCGTGAGGCAACGCATTACCTTGTAGATCATAGTTAATTAAACCATTTAGTACAGCAATACCTCTATTACGATGACCTGCTTCACCGCCCGGAGCTTGAGCGTGCATCTCTTCTGATATATCATACCTATCAGTTATGATAGCATGTCTAAGTGTCCCACCCACAACTCCATCATCCCACTTGAAACCGAGTGCTATATTCTTCCAGAACGCGTAGCTCTGCAAGTTCTGTACAGATAAGAACACAAACGCAGTGACATACTGAACTATAAACGTGTCAAGTATCTTAACAGGCGTCTCTGTGCTATCGTTAGTAAATGTCTTATCCTGAGATACTATAAGCTGCAGTTGTAGATCAGACTCAGCGGGACGTTCTAACAATACTGTAGATTCCCATCTTAAGCCGTTAGTTGGCCATCCCTTCGGATTATCCTCTGCGTTAATAACATTCCTATCCCACCACGTTCTATCTCTCATATGCAGCGGCAAATTCTGTGTACCGCTATCTTGTATAATCCGAGCGGTTACTATGTGAACGAGGTTCGTTATAGCTGATATATCTACAGACACTGCATCTTTCGTGATGGCTATAATCGTAGGATCATCTTGTGCATCTCGAAACGGATGCTTACCGATAGCAAGTTTAAGAGCCTGATCGCATAGATCATCTATGAGACCGTCTTTCTCAGTCGCTCGACCTGTGTTGAAGTCTATAGATGTCTTTATCTGACCGCGTGTCTTAGCCACATTATCACCTCTTAAGCGTGCATCTGGATAAATGAAGCAGCAGTAGCCGCTTCACAAGCGACACTACAGATAAACGCTTCGTCCGAGTCTTCTCTATACGCAAGATCACCTTTAGCAACAGGATTAGCTCCAGATGTAGTAGACTCCGCAGTAGGATCAGCTGATGCAGAAATCCATACTCTCTTCTGCCACCTACGCAAACGCAAACTGTGTAGACTACCATCGGCAGCAGTTATGTAACTAGCGCCTCTCAATAGTCTTTGCAGTATCTTAGAGAACACTCGTCGTGGACTCTTAGACATAGTAACAGTACTAGCCATCTTCATACTCCTTAACTGAGTTAATAATGTGATCTCTTTGTTCTTTCGTGACCCACCATCCAACTGGTATGCACACGTGATCTTTGTCAAATGACGCTACACCTAGGAGACTACACCGACTACCATCAAACATAGTCTTAGCATCATTCCTATCATGTACTTTACTACACGCAACACCTCTGTTCCTCATATGAGCTATGAACTCAGGTGCGTCATTCACAGTTACCGTATATAACCAGCGAGACGGATTGATGTTCTTAGGTACACTGACAACACGTACGTTCATCATATTCTCAAAAGCATCATCGTAGTACTGAGCGTTCTCACGAGCGGTTTTAAGTATACCATCTACGTGCATCAAGTTACTAATCCCAATAGCGGCATCTATATCAGTCATTTGCATCTTGTAACCAAACTCAACTGGGTCTTGGCAGCATCTCATGTCAGATGATAGTTCACGATCTAACCCAAACCATCTCATCAAGCGAGCTCGCTTAGCAACATCAGCGTTACTAACAAGCAAAGCACCACCATCTCCGCACGTTACAGTTTTAATTGCTTGAAATGAGAAGCACACGAAATCACTGTGGTTACCAATCTTAGTGTGATCAATCTCAGTACCAAAAGCATGAGCGGCATCTTCGATAACTGGGATGCCCCACTCACGAGCTATATCATTTATCTTCTGCACGTCACACGGAAAACCTCCCCAGTGCACACATATAACTGCTCTAATACCCTTGTGAATCCTGAGCACCGTTTTCAGAGATCCGTGCGACATATTTCCAGTATCTGCATCAACTTCTACCCACACCGGATGAGCACCTAACGCGAGTATCGCTTCATTAGTCGCTAGACACGTCATAGGTGTGGTAGCTACAAAGTCATCTACTCTAACACCTGAGAGTCTCAGTGCAAGTATGAGAGCACTAGTACAACTATTCACACACACTACATTAGGATTTCCGATATAGTGACTAATCGCATCTTCGAACTCCTTAACGAGCGGCCCTTCACCTATGTATCCAGAGCTCAGAACCTTAGCCACACGTTGAGAAGCATACTTCGACATGAACACTTTGAATAGTGGTATCATGCTTGTGCCTCCTTAATCGGATTAAGTATGGCAACTAGCAACCCACGCTCTTGATACTCATATCTAATTATTTCCCACGGCCTAGGCTCATATACTTTATACTTCTCGTGGCCAGGCGTAAAGTACAGAAACGTCCACTCATTAGGACAACTATAACACAGAGGATCGTGGTGAACTCTATCACCTTTGTAATACTGATCGACAATGTGTAGTTGACCACCAGGAGCTATCACACGCCAGAACTCATCCATCAACTGCAACCGATACTTAGGCTCAATAGATGACCACGCCAATCTAAACAGTACTAGATGACAACTATTATCATCTAGAGGCCATGGAAACTCCTGCACATTGTGAACTATGTCCACACCTCCTACATCACGCTTATCCATTCCTACAAAGTCTTTATGCTTGTACTGTCCACAACAGACGTCTAAGTTAATCATACTAATATCTCCTTGTAGAGGGGTATGACTTTATCTATGTGATACTCTTTAGACTTCTTAAGAGCAGCATCTGCTAAATTATCATAAGCAGCTTCTGAATCTCTAAGTACCTTCACACCTCTTACTATTTGATCTAAGTCTGTGACTCTTGCAAAAGCTCCTGCCCATTCTGCTACATACGAAACCTCAGGATATGATATAGTAGGTATCCTAAACGAGCCGGCGTTTGCAAGTTTCAACGGATTCTTCAATCGCGACGCTTCACTATCGTTATTCCTAAAACACAACTGCACATCTATAGACTTATAGAAGCTACAGATGTTAATACGATCTTCGATCTGAGTCTCAGACACAAACTCAATATCTATATCAGCTAGTGCTTGTGATACTTCGCCAAACGATAGATGAAAGTTCTCAGTATAACCGCAGAACCCTACACGCGTAACTCTATTACGATCTCGCAGTTCATTCTTGAAGTTACAGTGGTGCTCTGGTATCAGGATAATATCATCTCTCTGCAACTGCTCTCTCAGGTAATTATGAGCGGTAACACCTATAGATATAATGCCTAACTCAGGATGCTCCTTAGCCGTCTCCATAAGAGCCCAGCTATCCACAATATCAAGATAACATTTGTCAGCGACATTAACCACATTGCTATCAGGGCAGCACTTAACAAATACACAGACATCCCCTATTCTTATATCAGGAGGATTAACCACAGCGTTTTCAAATCGAGCCGCTATCTGATCGCCCCTAATCTTAGCAGAAGCCCACGGGTTAGTAAAGAATACTATTCTCATGGCGTCACCTGCCTTGAGTCAAAGTACTCACCTAATTGTCCGTGTCTTAGCAATATCTGATCTTCTTCAATACCCTTATTCTGATTATAATACTCGGCATTCTGCGGATAGATCACACGTTTCCTACCTTCATGACCTACTAGGACACGAGTATCTACCCACATCTTCTCACCTATACCCCTGAACATCTGACACAGGTTAATATCGCTACGAATGTTAGCTCCATTCTCACAAGTATCTCTGAAGTACGGCTTCTTCAACTTCTTAATCATACTTAAGTTGATAAGAGTACAACCGAAAGCACAAGTTGACACTTCATATACTCTACCATCCAAAGGTAGAGTTACTTGATAAAACTTATCAATCTTATCAACAGGATCAGTATGAACTTCCCAAGCTACCTGCTGATACTGATCGCCTTTCTTACAAATAAGCCCTGATACCATAGCTTCATCTTTGAACTCAACTAGATAATCAAGAGCTGAGGCAGGAATAAAGTGATCGCCGTCAAGAAAAAACGCATGAGTGCACTTTTCCTCAAAGCACTTATCAATAATCTTATTCCTTGCCTCAGCTGCATCAAGACCTCTCTTACCAACAAATACTAGATCATACTTCTTACTCCACGTAGCAGCACAGTGTAAGTGGTTGAAGTACACGTCATAGTCCACGTAATTAAATACATGCGTGCATATCGCAATTCTCATGAATCGCTCCTTTCAAGGGTTAATGCTACAGGCACTGGATATCTACAACGTACGACGCTGCAGTAGACGCACCAGTAACGGTCGTTAGTGCCCTAGCAATGACACACTTCTTCGCTACACCAAGCGGACTAGTCGCACTAGTCGGTGTTACAGGAACGCCCCAAGCAGCGTCAGACTGGTCAGTCGCCAGTATGATAGAACCCACATACTGATCTGCGGCAGTCTCACTCTGAAGAGCGGATATAACTGCAATACCCTTACACTGAACCCAGCCATGATCTCCTGTATTGCTACCACTAGGACCTATAGCAGTCACTGGCATCCCAGCAGCACCCAGGACAGCACCTGAGCCAGGCACAGCTACGTTAGCCCCAGAAGGTGCTACAACCTTACTAAAGGTCATATCAGTTGCGGCAGTAGGTAAAGACAAGCAAGCAGCCTTAGCTTGCAGTGCAGTTGACCCACCATTCTTAATCCATCGGTAGGTTTTCCCTTTGTGGGGGTACAGAGAACCGATAACCTCTTCATCGTTCGTGCGTACATCTGTGAGAGGTACACTAATTAGCCGTTTGTCAGCCATTTCTTAAATCTCCAATACATACGTTATTGATTTAGTTGTTCGATAATCGAACGACTGAATTACGATGCGTAAAGCATTGTCCCATGTCTACGAGGCTGTGATGTAGCAAGCCCAGGAGTCATGCTAACGATGTACGCGACACGCTCAAACTGATTAGCCGTATCACGCCAGTCAGTCATCTCAAACCACACGTTCGGATGGAAGTTGAAATCTATGTAGTTCATGTTGAGCATGTCCATTCTCAACGTGGTGATCTTATCCGTGTAAGCATAAGTCGCACCTCTGAATGTCACAGTTTCAAATCCCAAGTCGGCCGCAGTCTTATTGAACCCAGTACGAACGATCTGAACTCTGTCCCTCATCTCAGCAACGTATGCTTCATACAACAGCTGGCCTGACAAGAGGAAGTTCGGTGACTCAGCATTTGCAGATATGCTATTGAAGAAGTGGTCCATATCTGATACCAAGTTCAGATCGTACGGCTCATTTGTAGGCCCTGCGATTCTATTAGCGTTAGCCTGCGTCAACTCATCTGCCATAACCCAGTTACGCCACCAAGTATTGGTCCGATTGATCGCACCGTTGCTAGTACCAGTAGCATACGTGTCACTAGCAGCTACAGCACCACTAGGTGTAACTGCCGAACTAGGTGCCACAATATCTATCAGGCCGTTGATCTGAAGAGGTGCAGCATAAAACGCTCCATACTGCATGAGATACGTCTCAAGATCCTGTACCATCGCGTCACGAGCGGCACCAAGTCTACGAGTCAGATACGACTTAATCTGATACTTACCCGTATTCTTCGCATCGTCAATCAGCGACCTATTTACATCGACGCAGAAGAAGCGCCAATTCAAGCGAGCAAACGTATCCAGCTGAGGAGTACTCTGAGAAACGGTACTGCCTTCTTGGAACCGTTGTGTAGACTTAGTACCATACCCAACGGTATCAGTCCACCCAAACTCGCCACCCATTTGCGACTTCATAGCACCAAACTCTTTAAGGGCTAAAGAGAAGATCGTAGACTCAAGAATGTTATCCACAACTTGAGCCCGAATCTCATACCAAGTGTTTACGAAGTCGTCTTCCAACTGTCTATTCAGTGATGGAAGCGTAGCCATTTGTAAATCTCCTATTTATAATTCTAGTCAACGATCACAGCGCGTTACGGAAATTCACTTAGGTGAACTAACTCATAACGATTAGCATAACAACTAATCATGAGCTGCCAAAACTTTATCTGCAGCTGCCTCAGCTAGGGCCATAAAGCCTGCTTTCCCGTGCAACTGTCTTCCACTTCTTGTCTCACGACCTCTATTAGCCATAACCTCCATGTTGTCAGTAGTCATTGCTGTAGGATCAGCGTCTTGAGGAGGAACGGCCCCAGTGGACTGCGGCTTCTCTGTATCAATCTGTCCTCTTGGAGGCAACGCTCCTGCCTTCTGACTCTTCGCTAGCATATACGCGTCATTGTAGTCCATGCCTGGATACTTCTTCAAGACTTCCGTAATCTCAGGAATGTGCTTATCAAAGTCTGGGTGTTTACTGCGAGCTTCTTTAATACCCATGTTGGCTATCATCTGTAGAGTGGTCTTCTCAATAGTACCTACCTTCTCAAGCGTAGGCTTCATATCCTCTGCGATACTATCTCTCACAGCTCGTACGTTAGCTTTAAGAGCGCTGTCAAGCGACGTGCTGATAACATCGAGCATCTGCTTATTGCTCAACTTCTCATACTTATCATCGTCGTTCATATCACCTAACATTTCATCCATCTCTTCTGCGGGCGTCTTAGCAGTCTTACTTTCCGCTTGGATTTGCTGCTCCTGTAACCCCTGGAACTTTCCCTGCAAGTCCACTAACGCGTTTTGTATCGGGGCTACTATCTCCCCCAACGCTTTCTGCAGTTGTTGTTTTTGCTGGTTCAGCACTTCGTCCTTCTTTACCTGCTCCTTCGCTGCTGCTTCTTCCGCTCTCTGCTTCTTCAGTTCTTCTGGCGTCATCTGCCACCTGGCCTTTCTTGCTTGCCTCATGTTCAGTGATAATCTTCTTTTTACGATACTCACGGATTATCTCTCTCTGTTTCTTCTTGAGCGCCCTGATGCACAGGTCTAGCTCACGCTTGTTTATGTAGTCGCCTTCAAAAGTAACAATCGGATGCTGATTATCACTAAGCGACACAATAAACTTTCTAGTAGGTCTTGCCATAATTAACTCCAGTTAATCTCAAAGGAGTGCTCCTAATTCTAACTCATGTTCTCTTGCATATCGCTTTAACTCACTCTTAGAGTGAAAAGTTTTACCTTCAGGGCATACATGTTTTAGGAAAAGTCCATCCTTAGGCAACATATCTATGGCAAACCGTAGCGGAAACTGCCTCTCCATATGTTTACCACACTTATCACACTTAACCTTAGACTCCCAATGAGTCACGAACTCATCGTGTTTATTTGCTCCACAAACACAGTTATAATCATATACTGGCATTACTGTTGCCCTCCAGCAGGTAACTGCTGAGGTGATGTGGGCAGCGTTCCGCCGCGCTGCCCACCACCTGAGGTGACAGGAGCTAGTATTCTTTCAAAAGCTGGATCGGCTGAAGCGTCCGCCAGATGCTGATACAAAGCCTTAGGATCTATCCCTGGTAATTGTGCAAGCTGTGCCGTCAGCATAAGCGCTTCAACCTTACGTTGTGCTCTACTAACATTTCTCTTAGTAGACAAACTAGCTTCATACAAGTACTCACCCGCTAAATCAGCGCCCGTCACATTCTCAAAACCCTCATCGTGCATGACTTCACGAGGTATAGTCCAGAACGCAAATATCAGCTGATTAACTTTCCTAATACAATCAATATAGAAGCCAGTAACCGCTTGGCCTCTTCTACTCTCTCTTCTACCCGACCCACCTGCGACCTCATTAGTTTCAGCGGCTGTCTTACGACCCTTAGCAAACTCACCCACCTGATTACTACTCATTCCAACAGCTTCACGAGCCTCTCTCCTATTAGCTTCAGAAGATGCTACAGAGTCCCAGTTGATACTTGTCTGAATAGGCACAATAATATCTTTAAGAGGAAAGCTCGAATCCACTCCCTCAGCCCCACCGACATCTGCAGATAACAAACGTGTCAGTGCTTCTTTCTTTATCTCGCCTTTACGAAATAAGAACTTTAGAACAGCGAGCCTACGTTGCTTTTCAGCTTGTAGACTAATATCAAACTGCGTCCTCTGTATCTGTCCCAAGTAATAAGCGGGAGGTGTGGTCCAGAAGCTCCGCGGATGCTGATTAAGCGTCGCACCTACAAACGGCATACCACAAGCCATCTGAATAGCGTCAGGAGCGCGTCTAAGATACTTATCATAATCACGAGATACCACAAGAATCTCACCTGTCAAGCGGTCGCGTATCTCCCACATCTCTACAAACTCAGGTTTCTTATGATACTTAGCTATACCCCTCAGCTTTATCTTCTGCTGCCGAGACCCAGGAGTAAGATGAGACTCCATGAAGTCTTCCATGCTCATCATACCTGTCAAACGCGTCTTATTCACGTACTTGGGATCAGCCTTAATATGATCTATATGCCTGAATATCCTATGCGCAGCCCACGGAGCATCTTCAAGATAAATGGTGCCCCAAGGAACCACGAAGTTGTGAGCGAGAACGGGCCGCATCCACGGCCAACCTGGTTGAGTATCAGGCGTCTCAATCCTATTCCCCTTCTTATTGAACTGTGTAAAGGTCATGCCCATCAAGTTATTTCCTTGACCTATATCATAATAAGGAGCCCAACCAAATTCACTATCATAACCAATCTTCATAATCATGTTACCATATAGGTAACCTCTCAAGATGGATATGTCAGTGTACTTCTTGAACTTAAGCTTAGTAACAAGATAGTTATCTAGCGACTCCAAAATCGGAGCTCTACTCAACCCTATACGCTTCGTAGCTTTAATAACGAACTCAGGATCTGGTACTATCAGCGAACTAACAAGCGCATCACCCATTGCGTACACAAGATTCGGACCGACAGCAGTATCACCTTGAGGATCGTTTAAGTAATTCATCTCAAGTTTATTCCACGCAGCTTCACGACCAAAGATCTCGCGATAACACAGCGCAGCGTCTATTTCCTCGATCCACTCATCTGGAGTTTTTCGTGCCATCTAAAATTCTCCGTGTTGTTCGATTATAGAACAACTCAATTATATGCGTAGTCAGTTCTATGTGCTAGCAACGCAGCTCGCTCACCTAAAAGACCTATGTCATTAGGATAGCTCACAAGATCTATGGGCCTCTGTAGCAACTCATTGATAATAGAAGTACCTGAGAACGGGTCTATGACTTCTCTCTCTTCTTTCTCTTGCTTAGCACTCTCACACATCTTGGTCCAGAAGTCTATCTGCATAGACAGTGCGTCTATAACATCATCGTGACCTGTACCAGCTTTCTTACTCGGATCAAACGATAATAGCTCACGCTCAAGATCAGTGTGCTCCTTCTTCATGAATATCTTATCGGCTGCAAACCACGGCTGCAGACCTAAGATGCGGGCGTTTTTACTTATACGGGCGTTCTTGACCTGCTCAATATAGAAGCGCTCATTCAACTGCTCTTGTCTTCTCGTAATCCAATAACACAAAGTCTTCTGATAAGCCACACTCTCAACACGCACCACTAGAGGCTTATATGCTCTATAGTGATTGAATATACGATCTATCACGTCACCAGGATCTATCCTATCTCTGTCATAGTGTACTACATAGATCTCACCGGTCTCAGGATTCAATCCTGTTGTGAGTATGACATTATAGTCGCTGTCTGTCTTAGTAGCCGCTTGATCACTTGGAGCAGGGTCTACAGACGTACAGAACAAGAGATCTCGTGGCATCTTATCGTAATAGTTGATGTATGCTCTCTTAAACACCTGATTTATAGATGCTGTAGGTATATTAAGATATAGCATGTGAAACATAAAGATGCCAATTGACAACTCAAGTTCCGCCAGCACCTCATCATTAAAGCGGTCCCAGATAGGTACTCCACCTTGATCTTTAGTGGCGGGCTCCCCTATTTGACCCGGTTTCTCAAGTGCTGACCTGCTCATTATCTTATAACCAGGCCCGTTTTCAAGTATCCAGCCGATTAGGTCTTTGGGAGCCCACCTAGTACCGATAATAACGATCTGTGATTTAGTGGGATGCAGTAACAGTGGGTGACACATCTTATGAAACCCAATAGCTTTGTCAATCTCGATCTGCGTCGGTTGCTGTACTTCCCCAGTCATCTGGTCAAAGTCAGGAGCAACAGTATCATCTTGTATAACCACATCATAGTGACGACTAGTAACAGCGGTACCTGTACCAGCAGGCTCAAATGTGCCTTCTGGAGCCGATAGCCTGCGATTAACGGTTAGACACTCAGACGACCAGGGACCGTTGCCTCTCGGCATTAACTCAGGAAACAATACTTGAAACAGCTCATTGGTCTCAAAGATTGACTTTATCGAACCGACTTTCTTCTTTGCATTAGTCATAGTGTTCTGTGCTATCAAGACACGTACGTTAGGATTATTTATCGCACGCCATATAGCATATGCTATCGAACCGATACTTGACTTGAACCAAGTACGAGGTAATACTATAGCTATACGCGTATTCACAGTAAAATTCTGAAGAGCCTTGCAAATAGGTCTATGTATTTCTTTAGTTAGATCGGTGAACCCTAGGACGAAGTACGCGAAGAAGAACAGCGAGCTCTTCGACTTAGCTCGTAACTCACCTAAAGTTTTGTCGTCTAGTGCTTCCATAAATTAACTCTTTGGCGGTTTCCTCTTAATTACTTTACTAATAGCTTTTTGTCTCTTTACAAGTACCTTATTAGCAGCAGATTTCAAGTTAGTATTGGCGTCAATCTCACTCGCTCTCATAAGCGTGTCAGCAGCACCCTCAATTTCCCACTTATCCAACCTAGGAACCCTTGCCGGACGAGCTTTTGTCGTTCGTCTCTTACTCATAATTAGTCCTTATCCATTACCAGAGCTTCTTTCAACTTCATAAGATCTTCTGCGGTCATCACAACTGACAAACTCTTAGACTCAATCTTACTAACCTTCGGGTGACCACCGCGATCAAGAATTTCAGTGGATGCCCGTATAGCTACATTCTCATCATCAGAGTGGATACACCCAAGTATGCGATCTACAGCCGCTTGCGTACCCTCTCTAATAGCATCACTAACCGCCTGATCCGAGCTCACAATACTCTGGTTACTCATATCCTCAAGCTGAGCTCGCCGCATAGCAACTTCATGCTGGAAAGACTGACCCCGCGTGACAACTGATACATTACACGGCGTGATGTTAAGGTGCTCAGCGATATGCTTATTAGTCCAACCACGAAGATAGAACTCAAGTATCTTGTAGTGTCTTGGATTTAGTTGTTGTATGCTACTCATATTATTACCTATAAATTGGAGTCCCTGCATGTCGAGGCCTTCTACCAGAGAATGGCATCGCATACGGTGACCAAGCTCCTATCGTTGTACGTCCACCAAATAAACTTCTCATCCCTCCGTTAAGAGCAGGTGAACTTGCACGTAATCGGAAATCGCCGTCAGCAGGATTCACGAACTGCGGGTCAACCTCAAGCGTGCCAACCGGCAGCGCTGGGTTTGGTGAGATTTGGTCGTGGACAATCGGATTCGTGAGTACCGCACCTGCCGTTACTGAGTACATGATGCTATTAAAGCCACTACCCATGCTGCCATTGGCCATGTTTATCGCAATGTCGGCCGCTTCAGCGGGTGAAAAGATGTTGTTAATGCACACACTCGTCGCCTGTACTCCGGCGACTGAAACAACACATGACACGGTTTGGTTGAAAAAGATATTGTTCATTAACGACGAGTTGGCCATTTGATTTATGCCTATTTCTCCTTCGTAGACTAAACAGCAACATACATAACAATCATCCAAA
>SDBS01001298.1_pt1 | contig 25334 bp, 22 predicted proteins | sample 2277091 | NCBI WGS metagenome assembly SDBS01 (sample SAMN10404972, study PRJNA504765) | marine sediment metagenome | isolation source: marine sediment core GS10_PC15, 163 cmbsf | place: Arctic Ocean: Southern Knipovich Ridge | collected 2010
AGTCATCCTATGCGTCTTTTCATCTATTTCTAAGAGATTGGCTTTGCCTAAAGCAATTTTCCACATCGTATTAAAATTCTCAGCCCGGAATGGAAACAAACTGTTACTCTTAACTCTAGCATATCGAGTGCTTTTGCTATCAGCAATTTTAATATATTTATCCCGATATTTTAGCCACTCTTCAACTGCTTCTTTAGCTTCTGGAGAGATGAAAGCAATTCTCCTCTTTCCCATCTTTGTGTATTCCGCTCTTATCTTGATTCGCACAGGATCACGGTTGAACTTGATATCACTTTCCTTTATCTGAACTGACTCGCCAATTCTCATCCCACTGGATGATAAGAGTAATGCTAAGGCTTTACCCTGCATTGGCAAATATTCAACAATCCGCTTTAACTCTTCATTAGTTGGGACTTTTTCCCATGTAATTGCTTCGGTTCGTTTGCCGTTTATATTTTTAAAGAATCGTTTGGGAAAACTTATCCCATTATCATCTAAGAAGACTCTCACCGCGATAAGTCTCGCATATCTCGTCTTTGGTGATTTGTCTCCCAAAAAGTTTCGGAAACTGATTATGTCTTCGCGGTGATTTCTATCCTCTCTCAAATATTTTTCAGCCAAACCATCCAAGTCCTCACCTTTAAGCCCAGGATAGATTAACTTAAAAAAATATTTCAGTCCCATCTTGTAACTGCTCTTCGTGTTTTCGCTCTCATATTGACGGAGGAAATCTGTCACATTTATTAACTTAGACTCTATCGTTTCAATCACCCCTTTTTTAATTGATAAAAGAGGTGAACTATTATATAAAACTACCCCCTATTCTAAAGAGTACTATCTTATAATTTAGGTTATATTTTCTTCAGTTAGCTATTTTTAAAATTTTAAGATTAAACAACCAAAAGAAACAGATATTTAAATCCGAATTAAGTTCTCAAATTACTTCAAATGTAAACACTTTTCAATAGAAACCGGTAGTTACGCGTGGACATCTATAAATGGGTTAATTATACAGCTAACCCGTTTAGGTTAATAATACTTTTACACTGGTTACATTGGATAACCATACTTGTTGGTTTATTATCATTCTTTTTAAGGGAAAGAATTGTATACACGTCCTTTGTCAAATCATCAGGGGAAAATACTGTACGGCATTTGGGGCAAAGAAAATCTCCAACTCCTTCAATTTCTGAAAAATTTACGCTAAACGTATTCTTCGAATTAGAGAATACTGCCGACATCTTTAGTTCCTTCTTTACCACTGAACTGAATAAAGTACAGATATTAAATATTTATTAATCTTACGAATCTTCAATTCGGTAAATACTCCTATTTTGAGACCTTTCTTTAAGTTAATTATTATTGAAAATCTTAAGCATACGTTTTACATATTTTATAATTAATGTGTTTTTTTGTTTTCACTATTACTGTAAAGAATTTTCTGAGAACTTACTTTGGTGATTAATTCTGCAGAATCAGTTTTTTACAATATTGAAGGAAAATTGAGATAGAAAAGAAATGTTAAATTCACTAAACAGAATGATTTATCAGCCATTGTTTAGTTCTTGTACGATCTTGTCTCTATTTTCATAAAAGGTTAGTATACTATTTCCATCATTTTTGAAAGTTAGATAAAATGATTATGAAGTAATATCTTAGTCTTATTATGATAAGCCCTTTTTTGATGTAGAAAGCATGCTTATTTATGTAAATAATTCATTAATCATTTAAATAAAATTAATCTAGTCTATATATGATCTTTGAAAAAGAAGATTCTAAGATTTAACAAAAAATTATTACAATTGTTTCCCACTATTAAAATTATAAAGAAACAGAATTGTGATAACAAAAAGTTTGTTTAAGTCTATAATTAAAATAGTTAAAAACATGGTTGTACTTTACAGAAAATAATCCAATAATGTTACCTCTTAAATATCTCGATTTAGTTTTTTCGAAATTTATAATGATTCTTCTAAAATTTCAGACAACGTAATAGATTATGATTCTTACAATAAGTATCACTTTTTTAAATAATCCCATTATTTTTCTGAGTTTATTTAGTCCTAGAAGAGTATAATCTCTTTTTCGAGATATCATTTCTGTAAAAGTAAATTGTAATATATTCTATTTTAAAGGTGAACTTAGATTGAATGTTGGTAGATTTGGAAACGTATCTAAAGTTGAAGACCCAAGTTTTCCAAAATCTGACGAATTAATTATCAAACAACGGAGAAATTATAGAATAAAATAATCATACATCAAAAGATTGCATATTGTTTTAACGAAGTGATTGTAATATTCATTAATAAAAACTGAGGTAAGATTTGTGGTTGTATTGCTATGTATGGTAGGGAATGATTATCAGCGAATAATTGATGGAATCAACCACTGGAAAAAATTTGAGACGATAGATGCAATATACCTATTTTTTGATCGAAAAAGGGACAAATATGGATTCGCATCTAGAAGAAATGTAAAAGATCTATCAAGTACATTAACTAATAATGTGCTAAAACCTAAAACTATTGGTTATAATCCCCAGAGTTATCAAAACGTATTCTGCACTTTCTATAGTATTATTAAACGGGAGATAGATGACTTTCACAGAGAAGCCTTGATCGATACAACATCGACGACAAAAGAAGCTTATGGTGCTATTGTAACAGTATCCCTCATGTTTAGACGTATCAAGATCTATATCGTTCCACCTAAACAGCGAGGATGGTATGTGCCTTCTCAAGATAGCTCTGAATTTAAAAAATGGTTTTCAATGACTAGAAGTATTAAGGGGATGACACCTCAAGAGATATATCTGCCTGCACAACGTCTTAAACAACCCAATAGAGAAGAAAAAATGGTTTTACTTAAATTAGTTGAACACGGAGGGACATCAGAAACTCTCACACAAATAATGAAATGGTGTAACTTAAACTCTAATCATCCAGTAGTAAAAACCCGTTTCAGTAGACTCACTCGACGTCTCGAGAGAAAAGGGTTTATTCAAAAAGAACCTTCGAAACAAGGTGTAAAGGTCTCCTTAACGAGTTTTGGAGAAATTTATGCTGAAGCAATAAAAAAATATAGAGGATAAAAAAATCTTTTTTTAGCTTTTATTAAAGAAATAATAACTCAATTTACAGTTAATATTCGCTAAATACTATTTGGGGGGAGATAGGGTGGATCTTGAACTAACTTCGAGTTTTCCACCCAATCAGCATATTATCCGTTAACTTAATTTTTTTCGTTTCATGCTTCTTCATTAAGCTAACTTTTTAGTGATGAAGATGAGGATATTCAAAGGATCTTCTCAATTTATCTTCCCACGTTATTAAGCCACATCTTTCGCAGCGAATATAATAGATTAACCTATTCCTCATTTGCATTAATCCGCCTGGAGATTTCTTAAAGTTATGATTACAATCCATTTTATTAACTCTCATCTTTCAATTTATCAAGTATTTTTTGGTTACTACCAAAATTTAGATTCAGAACTTTTTTTTTCACAGTTCAATTCTCTTCGGATACTTTAGAATAGTCATTTAAAATATTGGGATACTCCCTTTTTCGTCTCTTTTTTGTTGTTAGTAAATTCATCATATAAATTGAAACAAGTCCTATAGTAAAGAGACTTCTATGGTATATTTTGTCTATACTCATCTTGAAAGTATCATTAACCCAATTCTTTAAGGACAAAGTTAATTATAACTTTGATTAAGTGGCTTTAAAGTTGATTTCATTAATGTAAAAAGAACAATAAGCAGACTAGTAGCATACATAAGGTAACAAGAGTAGTATAAACATTTTTTTATACAAAAAAAATGAAAAAATAGCATTTTCCAACAATACATTACAACATATTAAAATAACTGCAAAGTTTTACAGTTAATCCTACAATTTACGCTAAAATGATTTATGGTTAGAGTCTCATCTTCGAAGTAATACTATAGGGAAATGTTTTACCAGATCTAGCATGTTCCACGTAATCTCTGAAAAATTGACATTATATCTCTTAGACATATCCCATACGGTTCTCCCGGCACCACTTCCTCTAATGTGATGAGCTATTTCAGCAAAGAGTATTGCTTCTTCTACTTCAACCTTTACACCTTCTACTGCAAGAGGTGTTGCTCTCTGTCTCACATTTAGAGCTCTTCCCAAAATAAAGGGCAGTACTCCTCCAAAGTTTATTATCCCTTTGATAGGATGTGGATGTGAAGTAAAATGAATGTTATGAAAAGAAAATGTTGAATCTGTATCAGAAATAATAACTGTGAGGTTTTTCCCAGTCTTCTTCTTTAACTTTTCATAAATTTGTCTGGCTAAAATTTGAGGTTTTTCTAAAGGGAGACAAGCTAATGATGAAGGCATATTGCTTATGTCTATTCCACCCTCAGAACCATATTTAAGCGCTGATAAGAACCCAGAACATCTTAAAACTACCTGTTTATGAGATGACCCTTCTTTAAGAGGATAAAATCGAAAATGGTTGATAGAAGATTCTTTGAAACGACATATATTGCCTAAAAAGAAACCCCAAAAGAGGCGCATCCATATGATTACCAAGAATTTAGCTAAAAACCCTGGAACAACCTTACTTTCATCAACAATATTTCCTAAAGAGGTTGAGATAGCCTTCTCAGAAATTACAACGATGTCTCCATTCCTGAGAAAAGATTGGACACTTTCCACTATTATCTTTAAAAAATCTTCGTTAGGTCTCCAAAACTTTGTTTTTACAGCTTTAACCTTCAAATGGGTATAAGTTCCTGTATAGTTAATTGAAAAAATAATAAAAAAGTTTATTCATTCAGTTTTTTTGGCCATTCAACTTGAACAAACTTAGGAATACCCGAAGAATCCATAGGTCCAACTATAACATTCCAACCTGAAGCTTCTTCAATTTCTCCACTGATACGTGCTGCACGTCCAGGAATGATTAGCATCTTATGTTTCACCAGCTTCTCCGCATTACCTTCTTTTAAAGCCTCACTAACCTTATCTGCAGTTAGTTTTCTACCCGCAACAGCAGACTCTAAGGAAAGCCCTTCAGTATCTACAACCATGAGATAACAATCAATTCCTCCGGCTTCAATATCCGCAGCTACAGTATAGTATGTCAATGCAAAATTAGTTGTAAATAATAGCGGAGACTGTTCATTAGGTTCACCAAAAGTCTTAAAACCAGCTTCAACAGCTACAGGCTTCCTCGGATCAGTATATAAGTTATCTCTTAAAATTGTAAGAGGTAATTGAGACCAACCATCCAAACTGTGCATAATTAGAACATCAGCGAAACGGGTTATAAGCATTGATGCGAGCCATGTCTCGTTCCAAATGGCAACTTCTGGAGCAGATTCATGATCAATCCAAACGGTGAGAGGAACACCTAAAAGCGGAAAACCTACAAGTTCATCATTTTCTTTAATGGCAGCTTTCCGCAGCATAGTGAAATTATTCAATGTATCCGCTAACCCCTCATCAGTGAATGTGCCAGGATCCAAAACCAAGTCTTCAAGGCCATATTCAAGTAAAGTTTTCACTAGAGATTTAAGTAGATCCAGATCATTTGGTGCATAAACAGTTAAGGGACAATTATATAGTATTGCAAGATCAGCCATTTCTTTCCAGTTATCTTTCGTAGCTGCATATATCAAGGGTCTATCTTTTCCTATCTCGACTAAACCATTTCTTATAATCTCAGGATCGAAGGAACATAAAATAGCTGGAAGAGAGGAAGTTTCAGCAAATATTTTAATCATTGATTGAAACTTTTGGGGATTGTTTGATGTAGATCTGATGGCTACCATATCTAGCTTGAGATCATGGCCAATATAGCTAAAATAAAAATTTTCAATATTTTTGAGTCGTTCTTTAAACTCTTCCTCATCCATGCTATCTGTTACATCTAATGCTATTGCTGTTGGATTCACATATCTGAGCTCATGGCGATATAGGACATCTTTCCCGCCTATTTTTACAGTTCTATCTCCTGTACCTATTGAAACCTCTCTTACTTGTGGTTTAAGCATTTTCCAAAGGTTTAGATATGCACTTTTATTCTTTTCAATTAAGAGCGGAGGACACTGATCTAAACGAATTTCTTTATTCACAAGTTTAGTTGCAAAAGCCATACAATTCTCTTCACCACATTCCTTACAATTAGTTCTTGGTAGAAGTTTGTACACATCAATCGGACTTAATTGAGATTTTGACATTCTTGTTTCCTCCACTCAAATTTTCACAGAAACCCAATTAGCAATCCTTTCAGGATCTGCTTTTTTGCCACTGCTAAAGTAGGCAATTATCTCCTTGATTGATTTAACTGCAGCAGGATGCATCATCATGAAGAAATCTACTCCTGTTAAAAGAAGAGTAAGTGCAGTCACAGTCTCCCATATAGGACCACGATATTCCCTCAAACCCCATTTTGGATCCATCTTCATCCAAGCTTCACGAGCAGCCCAAGCATTTGTAGTTCCAGATGCCATCGGATGCTGAAGCTCTTTATCGCCCATCAACCCAGCAAGTCTTGTACGCTCCATTACTGAAAAAGCGTAATCTAAACCATATCCAAGAGCTGCAGTAGTTGTATCGATTATAATATCTTCTTTAGGTAAAAACTCGTATAATTTTCTATTCAACTCTCTCGCTAAAGCCATATCCATGGATGTAAATGCAAGAACTGCGTGACCATGCTTTTTAACGATCTCAGCTAAAGCCTCAATATCCATATCTAAAGTTACAGAGTTAATTAGAAGTCTCTCCCCCTCACCTACCTCAGCAACTTTTTTAAAAACTTTTAAATCTTTATTTGGATCTCCACAGCCACCAACAGCAATAGGCACATCCACGGCTTGTAAAACATCTTCTACAGTTTTAGCAGCTTCTTTTGGACTGGTATTCGACAATAGGGGATCAATACTCGTTAAGTGAAGTTGAACCATCTCAGCTCCAAATTTATCAACGCAACGTTTAGCCCATTCTGCAGGATCATGAAGAACATCTTTGAAGGGTGCTTTCATAACCTTTGCTAATGGAGGAGCTTTATCAAACACGTCAAATGCTATAACAGGAGAATTGATTATTGGACTATCAAAGAGATAGTACGCTGGCGCTTCCTCCCCCCCAAGAACGATTGATTTTCCTCTACTTCCTCCCTCTCCTTTAGTCGCCCCAAGTTTAACTTCAATTATTTTCCCGGGATATTTCCCTTTTGGAATTCTGAATTCAGCGTCTAAAAGTTTAACTGGTTTAGCTTTTTCTAAAATGGGTACTTGCTGGGCAGATGTAAAAATTTGCATGGGTATAGATGGTTGAAAAGAGAGTTCAAGATCGCCGATTTCTAACTCAACATCCTCCAATACTATCTCTGTATATTTACTTAGCAACTCTAAAAGGTTCAAGTTAAGCTTCATATCAGATTTCTTTTCTTCTCTTCGGTTATTCCCCATTTTTTGTTTTACACCTTTTTCTTTTCTGATCTAATTATCAGTTTTTTTGCGATTATCTTTGCATTTTTTAAGATAATCGTGAAACCACCGGTGGCTGTAGGTATTCCACTGATCGGTATAGACGTAATTTGTGGTACAGTCAATTTTGCACCTTCTTCAGAAAGAGTTAAAACAGGTTCTTCTTCATCTTGCCATCGCTCAATAATAGGATGCTCTTGACGTTCTAAAAATTCTTTTAACTGATCTAATGTTTCTACATCTTTCTCTGTTGAGATTTTGTTAACAACATCTGCTGGAATATAGTCTTTAACACGCTCTTTGATACTTGACGGCATCCACACAATTCGATTCCATCCACCATCAACTTGGAGAAATTTTGGAGATCTCAAGTATTCTATTGATACGCCATGGAAACCATCTACTTGTCTTCCACCAGCTGCAGAATCAGCCATTGTCGCGAAAGGAAGACCATTGACTGTTCTACCCTTGAAATCACGGTAGACCAACCCTAATCCATCTACTTCAGGTATGTAAAAAGCGAGTCCTTCAAAACATCCACAAGATGTGTGCGGATATCCAAAAGCAGAGTAGAGCCATACACGATCAACCTCCCCTAAAGTCTTCTCCTTCAATGATTCGTTTGCTCCAGCGAATTCACCCTTCCACGAATCTAAACATTCGCCTTTATCGATTTTAAAAAGAGGACCCTTAGGGTCTATTCGAGCTGCTGCTCGTCCATCGAACCAACTTATAGCACCACAATTAGAGTATCTTTGAGGTGTAATAATACAACAGTGTGTTGGAGCAAAAGATTGACATAGAGTGCAACCATAGAAGGCGTCAGCTGCTTCATCTTTCATACCTCGCGCTTTAGCGTCACGGGTCTCATATGTTACTATAGCTTCCTCAAAGGCAGTAGTAACCGCGGAGGGGTTAGTTATGAAAGTTATCTGAATCTTCTGTATGAATGGCATCTCACTTTTATAGAGACGCTCTAAGACTTTTCCAATTAGATTGAATGAGTTCAATCCCTTGTTAAATGATTTTTTGTTAAGTCTAAGATGAATATCGTAGCGTTGGTTAAGATGCATAACACCCTCAATGTAGTTTATGTACTCATGGATTCGTCGTTCAATGACACCTTCAAGTTCTGCTTCAACATCTTTTCCTGCAACTTCAATAAGTATACCAAAAGCGTAACTCTGGCCCGGTTTTAAATCTTTCAAGTCAGAGCCAATGATAATAATTTTACCGTCTTCAATATCTTTTTCATTTCTAACTTTTACCAGTTCAAACTTATATTTCTCACGAGGACCACCTAACTCGACGTATATATCCTTCCATCTTATTCTTTCACCCTCGTAGATAACACCAATGCTTACAGGTATATCTTCAAACATGGACATTTTTTATTCGTCTCCTCATTTATCTATACTAATCTTAAAGGGTTTATACAATTTCTCGATTTTAGACATTATTTTCACGTTCCTTCTAGTGTACTTAATATTTTTTCGAAACTTTCATTCCAATCTTTAACATTAAGGTTTGGAAAAGACCAAGTTGCATGGGGATTATAAAATCTATTAAGACTGATTGTTTTAAGATTGTTTGAAAAATGTTTCAACCCAGACAAGATCACAAACCCCATATAGTATGGAAGCCCCATGAATAATGCAAGATCATATGGGCCCTGTCCATCTAAGCCGACCCAAGATGAATCTTGAAGCCTATTTCCTATTTCCATCGCAGACATCCAATTTGCGTCATGAAAATTCTTCTTGATGAATCCATTTATGGTATGTGCCGTTGCAACCACTGGAATACCTATAGTCTTATTCATACGAATAGCGTAATCAATCATTTCACTATTTCCTGAATCAGTTTCAGTTGCCAAATGTCCAACTATCAAGATGGGGTTTTTAGCTTTCTTTAACATTGCAACTACAACTACAGGTTTTAAAATGAGGAGAGCTTTCTTCGGTCCCGCTATTTCAGCCGTTTGCCAGGGTTCCGCCTTAGCACTCACTCTATTCACCTCTCTTCCTGATGAGTCGGGACAGAAGTGTTGGATCTGGGATTCTCCTTTCCACCCAACCCTTCTCTTTTAGAATTTTGCGTATATCTGTTTTCATGGTAATAGGTATATCTGCATTATTTCGAATATAGAGGTGTAAATCATCAGGCATAACACCATAGTATCGTTTATGAAGATCAATGTAATGAGACAGTTTTGTCGCACGACCAATGGATGTATCATTTGGTCTCATACAAAGTTTTGAGATCAATACTATAGCTTCCTCTTTTGTCTCCGCAGTTGTAAAGAGATGTTCTGGAGTTGGACCAACATAGACTTTATCACCTGTTCTGGCATCATAAACATACCAATCCTCTTCTTTCTCTTTTCTTCCGAGAAGCATACGTCGATACTTAGATCCATGAGGACCAACAATTACAGGTATCCCAAGTCTCCAGAAACCTGCACCTATTGAAGCAGCCTTCTGAGAATAAGCCCCCCACGCTAGTCCTACTGCTCCTACTCTATTAAGAATATAATCAGCAATCTCTTCATAGTTGCCGCGTAAGTTTCTCTTTGCAAAGATATTTGCGATCTTTACAGCAGCACCAGCAATATGAGCATTGGATACACATGAACCAACGTTAATAATGCAACCTGCTTCAAATGCACCTGAATATTTTTCATAAAGAGTTTTTCCCTCTTCATCTTTTACGCTGCCTATTGTCATAGCTGCACATCCTGAAGTAAGTACAATAAATCTACGCTTAGCGAATTCTTCAGCGATCTCAGCAACTTCTCTACCGCTATGAGGATAATTTGAGCAACCCACAATTGCTACAATTCCAGGAATTTCACCGAAGACAATAGGTCTACCAACTTCTCTTATTTCAACATCTGAAATTGCACCACGACCAACCCTTATTTTAAATTTTTCATCCCATAACTTGTTTTGTCCAGCTTTTACCATGAAACTGTGCAGAGGGAAATCGTTAGGACAAGCACTATCACAACGAGCACAACCAACACATTCTTCAAGTATTGCCGCTAAGGGGTTAAGGTCTCCCTTAACTGCTGCTTTTATAGCGTCTGGTATGGGTTGATTGTTTGGACAGGCACGCATACAATCGTTACATTGATTGCATTTTTTTGATGCTTCGATGATTTCATCTTTTTCTGGAATTATCTTATATTTTTGTCTTTTCGGTGTAACAGCAATCACAGTCTCAACTGCAACTTCACCAAGTTTGTCAGGATCCAATATGAGAACTCCTGGAACTTTTGCATTTACTAAATCAGAAATTATATTTTTCATAGGATCTCGAGTTCTATTTTGAAGCCCAATACAGTTTTGTGAACTTGAAGCAATAACAGGGGTTCTTACTTTTGTTGCTTCTATTAATGTATCTGCCCGAATGCATTGTTCGTCCACTACAATTAGATCAGCTAAACCACTTCTAATGTACCGAAGTTGCCAAGACATTGGACCTACAATTTTAGCCATAGAACTGTATCGCGTAATATCGTGTGCAGTGCAACAGATACCTACAACCTCAACTTTACCCATTAATCCTTTGTCATTTAGGTAGTCGATTATTCCAACAGAAGATGGTACATTATGCCCAATAACTAATATTGTGGGTTTAGATATATCTGCTATACCAAACCCTAAATCAGCAAGAGGAGCTTCAGGATCAGCTTTTGGGAAACCCAATACAGAAATCTGGGCTATATCTGCAACTTCCATACCGACCTGATCAGCCATTCCAGCGTGAAAGACTTTAGACTCAAAGTCGAGATTACTTCCTTCTTGACCAGTATGTGTAGCAGCAAGTAATTGAGTAACCTGTCTTTCACACCAGTCCAGAGCATTTTCTAGATCTTTGATTGTTTTAGGTTTAATACCACAAACTAGGTATGTTATTGGAGCTTCTAAGTCTATGTTTAACCCGCCAATATCAAGAAGATAATTTCGACCATATTTATCCATAAGATATTCGACTAAATGTCGAGCATGCGCTATATGCGTAGCGGCACCGATGCAACAGGTCAGGAGGACTATTCGTGATTGCTGTGCAGCCATGTTGATTCCACAAGCACCACGTTTATCTCCTGTTAGATCACATTTTCCAAAAGTGCAGAGACAACACACATCACAGAAAGGTAAATAAAATGGTTTGTAACGCTGTAAAAGTTTAAAGTCCCATTCCCTCAAATCTGTTATCGAAGGATAAGGAGTTGGACCAAGAGGATCCGTCGAGGTGTCCTCAAAAATTCTCCCAATAGAGATTTCGACATCTTTAAAAACACCAATATCAGATTTTAATTCTTTTATTTTTAATTTTAAATCTCTTTTAGACAAATTTAACTCCATCATTGCTTTTCAGCATTAAAGGAACTATTTATTATTTTCTAATTTGAAACCGTTTTGTATAAAAAAATGATTAATAACATTGTTATTCCTTTAGCACAAATACAAAAATATAATTTAATTATCCACTTTAAAATCTGAACGCAATCTGCGTTAATATCGATCAATAGTTTTTATGATAAACAATCCAGATTGTTTCACACGTTACATTTTTAAAGTGTCATATATGGAGAAATAGAATTAATAGAAATGCCATTACATATATAAATACATTGAGAACAACATCAATTATACATTCTAAACTTGTAATATAACACTTTAAAAATGTAACATAAACACAGTAAAGAGATATGTGATAGAATTTTACACGATACGATGATGTATTACATGGATTAAGATCAATACTTTTATTCCTTTTAGTTTGCATTATTATCTTGACAAGTTTGGAGGTGAATAAAATTTGATTTCTGTAACCGAATATTTGTGGTTACATACAAGAGAAAGGAGAGATTACATCAATATAACCAATAAAGTTGAGGAGATTGTTAGAAGGAGTGGAATCAAGGAAGGATTATGTCTTGTAAATGCTATGCATATTACTGCAAGTGTTTTTATCAATGATGCAGAGGTTGGTCTGATAAATGATTTTGATGAATGGCTGGAAAATCTGTCGCCACATGAACCGACATCTAAATACCGTCACAACAGGACTGGTGAAGATAATGCTGATGCGCATCTTAAGAGACAAATCATGGGAAGAGAAGTTGTAGTGGCTGTAACAAATGGAAGACTAGATTTTGGACCTTGGGAGCAGATCTATTACGGAGAGTTTGATGGGAGAAGACGTAAAAGAGTTTTAGTAAAGATAATAGGCGAATAATTTGGAAAATGAATTACTCCTAATATAAAACATGAAAATGAAATTAACCTACAAATATAAATTTCAAATCTCAGAATATGAGAAAAACAAATGATTTTGAAATTATAATGCAATGAAAATCTTATACGAATTAAAAATAATAAAGATCAAATAGAATTTATTAGTATATTTGAATGTATTCATAGGACGCTGTATCCAGAACAGAGACTGTTGTTAAAATATTATCAATGTTTTGACAGTTTTGATATCCATTTTTTATGAAAAAACGGTAGTAACACTTGGCTTTAAGATTTAGTTTCATACGAATATAATGTAAATCAAGATCATAGAAAGGACATGAACTCTTATCGGAATTTCAATAGTCGAGATATTAATTCTAATGAGGAATATTTAGATTCATATTATGAAATTAGATAGTATGAGTAATCTCACGTTAAACAATTGGATATTTCAATAATTGGCCATGGAGGAAGAAAAGATGAGTATAGCTCTATTTGTAGAAGTTTAGGTGATGAGTTATCAATTTTACGAGAATTTAGAAATAATTAAACGTCGAATATTTAGAATATAGTTGATTTGAAGATGATTTCATGATAGTTAGAGAAATTAAAGCAAAAACTATCTTATCAAAATCGAAAATTTCTGATTATACAATTAATGCATATGTAGGTTGCGAATATGGCTGTACTTACTGTTATGCACGATTCATGAAAAGATTTACTGGACACAGGGAAAAATGGGGTGAATTTGTTGACGTAAAAATCAATGCAGTAAACTTGCTTAAAAGTGAAATAAAAAAGAAGCGTGCAGGTAGAGTCTGGATAAGTGGCGTTTGTGACCCCTATCAGTCGCTTGAGAAAAAATATAAATTAACGAGGGGTTGTCTAGAAATATTGGTGCGATATGGCTTTCCTGTAAGGATTCAAACAAAATCTCCATTAGTATTACGCGATATGGATCTGATAGAAAAATTTGAAGAGATTGAAGTTGGATTTATAATCACTACCGTTGATGAGAATATCCGAAAAATTTTTGAATCTAATGCACCACCAATTGAAGAACGAATTGAAGCGTTGGAAAAACTTCATTCTTCAGGTATCAAAACTTTTGTTATGATAGCTCCTTTACTACCTGGAGCAGAAGGAATAGCGGTACATCTAGACGGAAAAGTGGATTATGTCTTAATCGATAGACAGAATTATCATTATGCAAACTGGGTATACAGAAAATATAGTTTAAACGATGCAATGTATACAAAATTTTTTAATCAGATGAAAGTTGATCTTAGTGAAGCATTCAGAAAAAGAGGGATAACCTATAAATTTCTGTTCTAATTATTTTATAGCATAAACGTGAAATCTTACAAGATATCTTGCCAGTTAAATATGATTTATATACTATAGTAGCGATTGAATGTTCGTTAAATTGTGTATGACTGTTCTCCCATCATGAATAAGATCATTTTACTGTCGACAATTCTTAAACTGTGATGTTTCTCTTTAAGGTAACTTCAAATAATTTCTAATGTTAAAATTAATTTCAGATAGATTTCTCTCAGCTTTCTCTTCGAAGTAAGATTATAATCTCTCTTGAAACTTTTATCAGTAAGATAAAGGATGATTTTTCTTATCTCACGTTAACGATCTGGATAAAAAAAATAATAACTAGTGATAATTATTCAATAGAGAATTCAAATAAAGCATTAACTCTTTATATTCTACAAAGTAAATTAGTAACGTTCATTAAGGGTATTATTCAAAAAATATATGTAGGCGATAAGATTTGGTAATATTAGATTTTGGCGGCATAAAAGAAGACGTGATAACCAGAGAGGAATATTCAATAGAACACGCTAGAGAGGTTTTAAAAGATGAAATAATTGCTACCCTTGGATATGGTATACAAGGAAGCGGTCAAGCTTTAAACATGAAAGAAAATGGGATAAACGTGATTGTTGGTCAACGAAAGAATAGTAAAAGTTATAATAAAGCATTACAAGATGGATGGATACCTGGAAAAACACTGTTTTCTTTAGAAGAGGCGGCGGAAAGAGGAACAATAAAACAATTTTTGCTTACTGATGCAGCACAAAAAGAATTATGGCCTATAATTAAAAAATATTTGAAGAAGGGCGATGCGTTATACTTTTCCCATGGTTTTTCTATTGTTTACAAAAAATTAACAGGTATTATACCTCCAAAAAATGTTGACGTAATTTTAGTTGCACCAAAAGGATCTGGAACATCTGTTAGAAGAAATTATCTACAAGGAAGCGGTGTAAACAGTAGTTATGCTATTTATCAAGATTTTACAGGTAAGGCTGAAGACAGAGCAAAAGCTATTGGTATTGGGATAGGTTCTGGATTTTTATTCCCTACTACATTTAAAAAAGAAGTTTATAGTGATTTAACTGGCGAAAGAGGAGTTTTAATGGGGGCAATAGCCGGTATTATGGAATCCCAATATAACTGTTTGAGAAGACATGGTCACTCGCCAAGTGAAGCTTTCAATGAAACTGTTGAAGAATTAACTCAAAGTCTCATTAGATTGGTTGATGAGAATGGAATGGATTGGATGTTTAACAATTGCAGCGAAACTGCTCGCATAGGAGCACTCAGATGGAAGAATAGATTTAGAGATGCAGTAGATCCGCTCTTTGAATCACTCTATGAGTCGGTAACATCTGGAGTTGAGACAAAGATTGTTCTTGAACGAAGCAAAGAACCAAATTTTAAAGAAAAATTAACTGAAGAATTAACAAAAATGGGCAATTCAGAAATGTGGAGAACAGGAACAACAGTAAGATCCTTAAGATCGAAAAAAAAGAGCTAAAAGTTTTTTCGATCAACAATTAAGTAAAAAAAAATCTTAATTGTACAGAGTGTGTAGATACGCGTAAGGTATTATAGATCATATAGCCGTGCTGCGTTATCATGTAGAATCATCTTTCCAATCTGCTCAGCCATCTTCGAATTCAATAGTCCCAATTTCACATTATTTTCTAATACATGTTGTAATGCGATCTTAGTGGTCTTCGCGGATAGCCATGCAATTTCTGGAGTGCCATGTCCTCCGCTGCCAATCATCAGTTTTGATAAGGGCATCACACCGATAGCGTCACGCCAAGACTCGACTAGCCGCAGTGCACTCCAGGGGGTCGTCCAACTCAGATCGACCCATACATGTGGAAGCGCGTGGGCGACCATAGATGCATGCTGTATCCAAGGGTAAGCACCATGTAACAATACAACTCGAGTTTGAATGAACTCAGGTCGTCGGAGGAGCGGTATAATTTTGAATGGATCTGCATTTGCGATGGCTCCATTCCAAAGCCCTCCTGTGATTCCCGTATGAAGATGCATAGGTATTTGTAGATCCTGACATTGCTGTAATGTTTCGGTGAAGATCGCAAGATACAGTTTTTTATATGTTTCCACGTCTCCAGCTTTTGCAGTGACGAATTGGTTCTCATTGAAGGTGCTGGACTCCACTCCGAAACCAACCTCCTCCGCGACATGTGCTTTCACACCTATGAAACCATGTTGACGCACAGCTTGATCTAGACGTTCCTGATAACTGTGCAAGAGTTCTCGATAGGATGTGGAGTTCGGCAGCAACTGTCGGATAACGGTACTCATCTGGAATAACCGCATCACTTTACCCGGGATGAGGTTGAAAAGAGGATCATTCGGTGGAAGGCCACTATCCAGCACAGTACCCACAATGCCAGCATCTTTATAAAGCAGTTTCGCGTAGGCAGAAAAGCTCCGAGCGGTATGATAGTTCCTTGCAGCAACGACTGCGTCTAACTCAGGGGCACATCCAAGTAACTTAGAGAGTTGAAAAATCATAGTCTGAACCACTCCCAGGTTAGGAAGGTGTTGTTGTAGTGTTTCAGAGGCCTCCCAGCGCCATGGATGAATGCCGCGTTTCGGGATATCCTTCATGCCGTGATAGAACTCGCGGACTAGAGAAGCTGAATCTAAAATCGCTTTCTTAGGATCTAGAGTATGGCAATGATTATCAATAACGGGATAATCAGTGAAGTTAAGTGTCACTTTTCAAGTCTCCAGTTTGAGAAAGATAAATATACCCAAATGTTTTTTGTCAAATAAATCACCTAATTTCAGCTAACTTACATTTTAAAGTTGAAGTTCACAGTTATTCCTTTAAGGTCTATCTATGAATATTTTTACGTCTTTTTCAGATATGAATATTTCTTCTTTTTCTATAGAATCAGATGGAAAGTTCCATTTGGTTTATCTCATCTTTATATGAAGCCAGTTAGTAAAGGGTTATGCTACAGTCAGATTTAATGTCATCTATTAACTAAAATATAATTATAATAATTTACAGTATTTCTGATAAATTCTGTCTATCTGTAATAATATTAGGTTAGTTATTACAGTTTATTTCAAGTTCTGATTGACTATAAATGTCGATAAATAACTATTCATTCTGAAATTTCACGTTATTACATAAACATGTATCTTATCGTCAAATACGCTTTCGATTCGCCATGCACTACCTTTTATAATAAACTTAGTTCCAGGAAGCCCATATAAAGCAACAAAAACTTCATCAAGAAGCCCTATAGCAATTTCGTTAGTGTCATCAATAATTAAGTATTTCTTAGAATCAGGAATTATGGATAAAGATTCGTAATAATATTGATAAATCTCTTGGAAATTCATAGATTTTGCAATAATCTTATCTTCAAAAGAGACCCAAGCCAATCTCGGATAACGATTGTGCATATATGTAAGAACATCAACTAGGTCAACTTCATTTAATTCACGATACGGATAAGCTTTTTTAAATAATTCAAGAATTTGATTGAAATCCCACCTATTCCACATTAATAAGAAGCCTACAATCTGATGGATTAATGCATCTAAAGGTTTATTTGGAATTTTAATAGGTTCTAAATCTTCAAGAGAAGCCCTTCTTGCGATAACCATGGTTTCTAAGGTGTCTTCAGAGTCCATTGTTATAATGATGCCTTTAGCGACCTGACCGATTCGATGTCCACTGCAGCCAATCCTCTGAACAAGACGTATAACTTAACGTGGGCTAATATATTGAATGCATAGATCGATGTGCCCAATATCAATTCCTAATTCTAGAGATGAAGTACATATAAATCCTCTAAGAGCACCTGTTTTTAACCCGCTCTCCGCAGTTATTCTAGCTGGTTTAGCTAAAGATCCATGATGTATACTTATTGGAAAATCAACATCCACATTTTGAATCTACTTGTTAGAACTTCAGCAATAAATCGGGTATTAGTAAATAAAAGTACCGAATTATGTTCTGCAATATAGTTACGGATCACTCGCAATCTTGCTGCTACTTCCGGATTCGTAAATAACTTCGTTCCCAATGAATAATCTTCTTGAGATAGTTGAGGGTAAACGACTTGAATGTTCAAGTAGTGAGCTACAGGTACAAGTAATATTTCAACTTCTCTTTCCATTCCTACTAAAAATTTTCCAGCTTTATCTGGACTACCAATTGTAGCAGATAAACCAATTAACTGAAAATCTTGTTCTGTTATCAATCTAAGATGTTCTAAAATTAGAGAGAGTTGACTTCCACGTTTATTTTCAGCAAATTCATAGACTTCATCAACGATAACCCAACGAACATATTTTAAATGCCTCCTAAAGTTTCTTCCAGGTAAAATTGCTTGAATGGTTTAAGGAGTCGTTATTAACATATCTGGAGGGTTTCTTGATTGCATAAGTCTTTTCCGAACATTGGTATCACCATGACGTACAGCAATTTTTATGTCTAATTTTTTACACCATCACTGAAGACGTTCAAGAAGATCTCTATTTAGAGATCGAAGAGGTGTAATATACAGTATTTTAATACTTGGTTGGCTTTTTACATATTCAACAAGTTTACTAAAAACAGGAAGAAACGCAACTTCCGTCTTTCCTGTACCTGTAGGAGCAATTAATAAGACGTTTCGTCCTTCAATAATGAGAGGAATCGCAACTTTTTGAGGGAGAGTGGGATTTATAAAATCCTCTTTCAATTATTAATTTTCTGATAGGTTTCGCAAGGATAGAGAAAACATCGACACTTTTTTTCAATCTACATAAGCCCAAGTAAGATAGTATAGAAGATAAATAAAAAAAGTGCCTTAATTAATATTACATTGCAAAAAGGGAAAAAAGTAATAAGGTTAGAAGTAGTTTTGAAGATAATATAATTTAGTGATTAAAATGGTTTCGAGAACAATGACGTCACCTAAGATTAAGTACATTTCACGAATATTAATGGTGATCATTATAGTATACACAGCGTCTAGAGGTATCCTTTTTAGTCTAAGATTTATTATCGGAGTTGAATCTCCGGTAGTAATCGTTGAATTGACAAGTATGCTTCCAACCCTAGAAGATGGAGACATGTTACTTCTTAAAGGAGTAAATAATAAAAGTGCGATTTCAGTTGGTGAAATCATTGTTTTCTATAACCCTAGATTAACTCAACCTGAACGTATTGTACATCGAATTATAAATATTGAAATAATAGACGGGAAAATATATTTCATAACTAAAGGAGATAATAATCGAATTGCTGATCAGAAACCCGTTCCTCCAGAGAATGTCATAGGCATTGTTGCGGGTAAACTCCCCGTCTTCTTAGCAGAGTACATAAAATTTATTGATAATCTAGTTGTTAAAACTTCAATGGTTGGAATTCTTGTCATACTTTTTATAATAAGTGGAGTTAATTTAAAGAATAAAGAATCCTTAATAAAGAGGAACCTTAATCAAGAATAAGAGTTTTAGGAGTCTAGAAGTACGTGCCTAAAGTAAGTGCCACTGTAAATATTGAAAACGTAGTAGCATCAGCTACACTTAAACAGACTATCGATCTTAACTCGGTTGTAAAAGCTTTTCCAAGTGTTGAATATAAACCAGAGCAATTTCCTGGTTTGGTTTTCAGACTTAAAAGACCGAAGACAGCCACGTTAATTTTTCATTCTGGAAAAATGGTTTGTACAGGTGCTAAATCCGCAAGATTGGTCCATAAAGCTGTAAGGAAAGTTGTTCAAGAATTAAAAGATAATGGCATATTAATCGTTGGTAAAGTTGAGATTACTGTTCAAAACATGGTAGCTTCAGCCTCTGTGGGTGGAAGAATCGATCTGGAAAAAACAGTTTATGCCCTTCAACATACGATGTATGAACCTGAACAGTTTCCTGGTTTAATCTATAGAATGGAAAAACCAAAAGTGGTTATCCTTTTATTTGCCAGCGGTAAACTTGTCTGTACAGGAGCAAAGAAGCAAGAAGATGTTTATGAAGCAGTGAGTAAGCTGCATATAACATTAGAAGAAAAGAATTTGCTTTCCTATGAGGAAAATAAATTCGTTTAAACAAATAGAAATTTTAAAACTGTATTAAAAAAGTGTTAGTAATAGTTCCCTTTTTTCCATGAAATATCATTATTTTAGTTATCAAAGAAGTGGAATTCATTTTGATTCTTTAACTTGTTTGAGAATGTCCATCATTTGTTCTTTAGTAATAATTTCCATTTTGAATAATGTTCTTGCTACATCAGTTATATTAATCAGATAATGTAAATGGATTCCTGCCCGAGCTAACGCTTCTCTACCCCCTTCTTCCCGGTCAATTAGAATTAAGGCGTCATCAACGATTCCTCCCTCTGACCGTATAGCCTCCGCTGCGGATAGAAGATTTTTTCCTGAAGTTATAAGATCGTCAATAAGGAGGATAGAATCACCTGGATGAAGAATACCTTCAACTCTTCTCTCTCTACCATGAGATTTAGCGTCTTTGCGTATGTAAATGAAGGGTTTATGAAGTAAAAATGCTAGGACAGATGCAAAGGGAATGCCTGCTGTGGGTATTCCAGCTATTCGCTTGAATTTAGTTTCATTTACATCTTTTAGAGCCAGTTCATGATAAAATTTTTGAATTCTTTCGAAAGCTCCGGGAAAACTAGGAATAACTCTTAGATCAACATAATATGGGCTTAATTTTCCGCTAGTCAAAGTGAATGTTCCAAATCTTAAGGCATTTATTCGAATTAGAATTTCACATATTTCAGCTTTATATTTTTCCTTTTCTATCTGCCAAACCAAGAAATCCACATCTAAGGGTATAATATACGTTTTACTTATATGTAATTTTCTTTTTAACAGAAAAAACAGAAATTCACATAATTATTTTATAGTTATTAACTAGTGTAATATATCCTAAGTTGAAAATGAAAGATTATCAAAGCACTAGTTCAGCTCTAGATTTTTCTATAACCATATAATACTCAAACGTTTCGTTTTCTATAGTATTTTTTAGTCTTTTTTAGGGTGATAGAATCACTTCAGTACATTAGGCTTAAATTATTCTTATTAATACTTTTACTGAATGTCTGGTGATAATTACTATGGTCGAAGTTTGGCTTCCATATAATAATACTGAAGTCGTTGCAAAGGTGCCTAATGAAAATTTTTTAGAGATAATTAATGGAAAAGAAGTGCGAGGAGTAGATAATCCTTCAGAAGTAATCAGTAATTCAATTGATAATCCTGTTAGTGGATTAAAGTTAGAAGAAAGTGTAAAATCTGGAAATAAAATTGCTATTGTGATCGATGATGAAACAAGACCTTTACCTAGTCACATCATTATACCATGTCTCATCAATAAATTGAATCATTTAGGCATTGAAGATGATAATATAACGATTATTGTCGGTAGTGGGATGCACTTATCGAGCTTGGATAAAATACGGGTGTTAATTGGTGAAGAATATTCAAAGAGATTTAATATTGTGATACATGACTGTAACTCAAATGATCTTGTGAATATTGGAAAGACAAGCTTTGGGACTGAAGTATACATCAATAAATATTTTGCTAATGCAGATATTCGCATCTTAACAGGTGATATCGCTCTTCATTATTTTGCAGGGTATGGTGGTGGAAGAAAAAGTGTCTTACCGGCAATAACCGGTATTAAAACCATCCAACAAAACCATAAGTTTCTTTTAGACCCGAAAGCTAGAACAGGAAATCTTGATGGAAACATAGTTCATAAAGATATGTAAGAAGCTGCTAATCTCGCGAATGTTAATTTTGTAGTTAATGTTGTGTTAAATCCCCAGAAAAAAGTAATTCAATCCTTTTCAGGAGATTTAACTCAAACTTTTTATCAGGGAGTAAAACTTGTCGATAAGCTTTATAAAGTGCCTGTTGATGAAAAAGCGTCCATAGTTATTGTTAGCCCGGGAGGTCACCCATATGATGTTGATTTATATCAAGCCTATAAAGGCGTTGACTCTGTGCTCAATATCGTAAAAGATAATGGGATAATAATTTTAGTTGCCGAGTGTTCTCAAGGTTATGGTAATGAAGTTTTTTATGAATGGATGGTAAAGTATAAAACGATATCAAATCTTGAGAGAGCGCTCAAAAGAAAGTTTGTATTAGGTGGACATAAAGCGTATTATCTTATGAAAGCTCTAAAGAAAGTTAAAATAATACTTGTCTCAGCCATACCTGATTATTATACCAATAGTGTATTCAAATTGAATACTGCAAAGAGTGTTAACTCGGCATTAAATGCCGCCTTAAGAATGAAAGGGAAAAAAAGTAAAATATTAGTTGTGCCATATGCGGCCAGCATATTACCTATCCTTAGAAGATAAGTAGGAGAACAATTCAATATGAAGAAGAGTTTTACAATAAAACAGTTCGATGAAGAAGACATTGATGAAGTTACACTTATCAATTGGAACTGTCTTCCTGAACACTACACTAAACATTTTATACTTAAAATCAATCAACGTTTTCCTCAAGCCTTTTTCGTCGCATTAGTCGATAGTCAGATTGTTGGGTACATAATGTGTAGAATAGAGACTGGACTCTCAACCATTAAAAAATTTAGCATAGCTAGGAAGGGACATATAATATCAATAGCTGTGCGTCCAAACTATCGAAGAATAGGAATAGGGAAAGCTCTTGTATCTAAAATTCTGGAGATCGCTTTACCAGCATACAAAGCTGAGGAATGTTTCTTAGAAGTCAGACCTAGTAATAAAGAAGCTCTTTATCTATATGAAAAATTCGGGTTTGAGCAAGTGAAAACCATAAATCATTATTATCGCGATGGTGAATCAGCAGCCATAATGGCGGTCAACATTCAAAAAAAGGACACAAAGAAGATTCAATAAAAACTAAGTCATCCTTTAGTTTTAGAGTTAGCATATCCCTTACGATAAAATCACGTTTTTTTTACGTAGATTTGAAGCTTCCTTTTTTAATTTTTACGAGTGAAAAGATATCATTCTCGGTTCAAAAATTGTTTGCTAAAAGATTAGCTTTAATTAAAATTTTTCGAGAGAATTAGAATTTATGATATTATACAATAGAAAATAATCAAAGTCCAGCAGATTCTTATCAAGAAGTATTATAGGGAATATTAGGTAAAGACGTGGATAGACAACATTTGAAGTTGGATTAAAGAAAGGAGTTACACAATCTAATCAAAAAAGAATTAATGTTCTTATACTTTTTTAAATCTAGTTCTCAATAAACAGATCACTATTACTCAAATTGGTTAGGTTATAAGTTCATGAGAAAAAGAAGATATCGAAAGACAGAAGTTGAGATACAGATATGGCCTATATGTCAAAGTTGAAGAATTTAAAGAATGAGTTTATTAGAAGGTGACATGACGGGTGCAATAGGTTTCCTCCCGCCTAAGTTTCAATGTCTCGATTGTAATTGGACTGGTCGATTAATTATAATGGAAATCATTGATTTGCAAAAAGAAGATGGAGAGAAAGAAACATAAATCCTGGAGTCTTCTACATGCCAATCTCAGAATCTATTATTTGTTTCTTAAAGAATGAAAGATATAGTCCCTATTGATCATAGAAATTATTTTTTATTGTCTCCATTGGAAGATCATTCGTCTAACGCCATCTACGATGAGCAAAGTACTTAAAGTCCAGAAAAAGAATGGAATCACATCAATAATTTTTTTTGCTATAAGTGGAGGATAAATTTCTATCCACACTAGCTGTTTAGACCACCAATTCAAGAGAAAACCAAGCAGCATAAAGATGAAACCTGCACATATCTCCATAAGAGGTCTCTTTTCATCACCCATATTAAATAAACACACATCTTTACTTCTCATTAACTAACCAAGACATATTATATAGTTCAATGAATATTTTGTTCAACCTTTAAAGACATTATTTTCAAAAAATGTAAAAAATAAAAAATTCTAGTATATGTTTTAACTAAATAAATGATTTATTTTATGGAAACTATCACAGAAATAAAATCAAAAAATAAATCCTTCTCGTGTAAATAAAAACTTTAGAATGGAACCCTGCATTTTTCTATTAATGAACTTGTTAGCTTTGTACAAATTTTATATCTAAAATACGTAAGAAGAATCAATATAGATGCTTGAAGAGGTATGTGAATGATTCGTAAATTATTGTCTTTAAATTTCAATTCAATATTAAGTATCATTAACGATGCTGCACAAGCTTACAAAGACATTATCCCCGTTGATAGATGGAGAGAACCCTATATGCCGACTGAAGAATTGAAAGAAGAGATTAAGTCAGGTATAAGTTTCTACGGTTGGTTTCAAGATAGTTCTCTAATTGGAGTGATGGGAATTCAAACTATCAAAGATACAACGATTATTCGACATTCATACGTCATTACAAATTACCAAAGAAGAGGATTTGGGATGAAGTTATTAAAGTATCTTATAAGTTTAACAGAAACGCCTAATATTTTGGTGGGGACTTGGGAAGATGCATTGTGGGCTATTCATTTTTATGAAAAGTACGGTTTTACATTGGTTTCAAAGAAGGAAAAGGATAAGCTTCTTCGAAAATATTGGGATATCCCTGAGAGACAAATAGAAACTTCAGTAGTGCTAAAATTCATAAAAAATCTAAAATCAACGTAATTCATCAACATATTTAGTTTTTGGACTAATATTTTAATCCCAAACATAAACACACAGGTCTATAAAGGATAATTAGGGGGGCGCACAATTAAATAGCTAAGACTTAACATAATAAATAATATTATTCAAATAACATCTTTTTCATTTCAACTCTAATTTTTTTAAAAAAATGGAACATACCTTTAAAGGAGAGAAAGATCGCTACAGGTATATCTTCGAAAACTTTAACTGTTTTTATCTTTTTTTATCTTTAGTATTGAGTGACTGATTTGTCTAGGCTAACCGTATTCAAAGATAAGAGTAGGCTTTCTCCTCGATACGTACCAAAGATACAATAAAAAGAGATATTTGGAGTTTTCAGTTAGGGTAAGATAAATTGAAAAGTTGTTTTTCTTAAAACTTTTAAGAATTATTAATGCAAAATTATTTATTCAATAATTTCTATTTATTATCTTGATATAAATGGAAAAAAAATATAAACATCAATTTAAACCGACACAGGAAAGAATTGAGGAATATGTCAAGCATGTTGTAGATTGGCCACAAATACCTACAATGAACAAGAAACTTATCGTCGAAGGCAGCTCACCAGGACACTTCTTCCGCACCCTATGGCGCCGATTCGGCATCGAAAAAATGCCCC
>SDBS01001299.1_pt1 | contig 25302 bp, 28 predicted proteins | sample 2277091 | NCBI WGS metagenome assembly SDBS01 (sample SAMN10404972, study PRJNA504765) | marine sediment metagenome | isolation source: marine sediment core GS10_PC15, 163 cmbsf | place: Arctic Ocean: Southern Knipovich Ridge | collected 2010
TTCTCTTACCGCAGGATAAACTTGTGCAGGACCTCTGTGAATAGCATCTTCATGAAGTTTAATATCAACTAATGAGACTTTCATTTTCATACAAGGTTCACGTGCTAAAGGACCAGCATCCATAACCATTTGAAAAGCATCTAATACCATCTCAATAACTTCTCCAATGTGAACTTCCCCCCTTGTTTCATCTAAGAAGATATTACCTTTGTAAACATTTCTAACATTTCTAATTTGATCCCCACTCCAACCTAATTCAGATAAAACATCTGCAACAGCAGTACTTTTCTTCTTGACTCTTCCTTCTGGCAAAGCACCATTTCTAATTGCTTCATAAATATTATCTTCTAAAGGTTCCATTTTCAAATAAAAACTATTGTGCTTATTTGGACTTCTTCCTTCTTTTGTGTCAGAAGCTTTTGTAATTGTCTCTCTATATACAATAATAGGAGGAGATGTTTTAACATCTAATCCTTTCTCAGTTTTAATTCTATTTTCTATAATTTCTAAATGTAATTCACCCATACCAGACATTAAACTCTCACCAGTTTGCTCATTAATTTCCATTTTAATAGAAGGATCTTCTTTTCCAACTTGTTTTAAAACTTCAACTAGTTTTGGCAAGTCAGCAGCTTTTGTAGCTTCAATTGATTTTGTAACAACAGGTTCAAATAAATGTTTAATAGCTTCTAAAGGTTCCATTGGCTCTTTACTAACTGTTTCACCTGCAAAAGTATCTTTTAATCCAACAACCCCGATAATATTTCCAGCACTAACTTCATTAACAATAACTCTTTGTGCTCCTTTGTATACAGAAACTTGCTGAGCCCTAACATTTCTTTTTGCTAAATTCATATACAATTCATCGCCTTGTTTTATAGTCCCTGAAAATAATCTTCCAGCAGCAACTTCACCTGCATGTTTGTCTACTACAATTTTAATAGGCATAAATACAGGAGGACCATCTGGATCACATTTTATTAATGATTTTCCAACTTCAGAATCAGTTTCTCCATACCATATTTTTGGAATCCTATATTTTTGAGCATCAACTGGGTTTGGATGATGCTTAACACTCATTTCTAAAACAACTTCATGTAAGGGTGCCTTTTTAGCAAGTTCTTTATAATTATCATTATTATACGCATCAATTACATCTTTGAAAGTTATGGCTTTTTTCTTCATGTATGGGAAACTTAAAGCCCAGTTATGAAAAGCAGAACCAAAAGCAACACTTCCTTCACCAACACCAACTTTCCATTTCTCTTTATACCCCTCAGGAGCAATATTTTCAATTAATTCATTAACATGTTCAATAATAGAAATAAATTTTTTCTCCATTTCTTGCGGAGTTAGTTTAACTTCTTTGATTAATCTGTCAACTTTGTTTATGAAAAGAACCGGCTTAACTAATTCTTTTAAGGCTTGTCTTAATACTGTTTCTGTTTGAGGCATTACACCTTCTACAGCACAGGTTAAAACAATACAACCATCAACAGCTCTCATAGCTCTGGTTACATCTCCACCAAAATCAACATGTCCAGGAGTGTCAATCAGATTAATTAAATAATCTTCTCCTCCAACATTGTGAATCATGCTTACAGATGCAGAATCAATTGTAATTCCTCTTGAAGTTTCATCTTCGTGAAAATCAAGTTTCAAAGCTTTTCCTGCTTCTTCTTGCGACATCATCCCTGCACCAAGTAAAAGATTATCAGAGAAAGTAGTTTTTCCGTGGTCAATATGCGCAGCAATTGCTATATTTCTAATATTATCTTGCTTTTTCATTAATTTTACAAAATCTTGTTCTGTTGCCATTGAAAACAACCTCCAGGTTTTTTTCGATTTTCCACTCTTATTTGAAGGGAGATTTTTTAAATTGCCTCCGATGAAAATCACACTTAAATTGAATAATTAAGATTATCAAAATTAGTTTATAAAGATTTGGTAGGGTTATTAATAAAATATGTTCTCAATAGCTTTTTTATGATATTCTTCTTTTTTACCTTCTATCTTAAGAAGCAATCTTTGCTCAAAGCCAGGCACATATACTTTTACAATATAATTCTTGTCAATATCGTCAAAACCAATTACCTTAATTCCATTTTTCTTATTTGAATGGATATAGGGGCTTGTGCCAACAGAAACAACAAAATCTAGGTTTCTTATATTGGTTGCTATTGTAAGGAATTCTTTAGGTATCTTATGTTTATTGCTACAACTTTTATCGTTTAAACGAACCATTCTCTTTGAATTAGGTTTTGACATCTAAAGACAAGTTAAAAGAAGATTTATAAGAATTATTGTGATTACCGTGCACTATCTGCTTGAGCCTGGCTCTCTTTTTTCTTTTTGATTGCAAAGCTTTCTCCATTTTCTTCAGAAGCCATAATAATTTCTTCTGCTAATGATTGGAAAAACTTCTTCTTTTTATTAAAAGATTTATCTGATGAACCATGAACAAGATGCTTTAAAGCTAAGTTAACTCTTCTCAAAGGCGAGACATCAACTGCCTGAGGATATCTTGCACCTCCATATTCAATAACAGTAACTTCATCTTTTGGAGCTGAATTTTCAATAGCTTTAACTAATACTTGGACAGGATTTTGATTTGTCCTTTTTTCAATTAATTTAAGAGCTCCAAGAACAATCTTCATATTTCTAGTATATTTTCCTGTTGCTCTTCCAACAATAATCTTATGTTTTTTTCCTCTATGTCCTGCAACAGCAACTCTATTCATTAATCTTTCAACAATATTAACTTTTAATTGACCAAACTTTTGAAAATTTCTTCCATAATCTTTTAAAACAAGTTTAGGTTCAAGATTAATTATACTTTTTAATCCAGGATCTTCGATTTTTACCTCAGTAGTATCATATAGGTCGAATATCTTAAACACAGGTATAGTTTGTTGTTCAGTTGTCATTTTCTTTTGTTAGTAATTCTATTTCATTTAAAGTAATTGATGTTAGATTATTTGTAATTATTCTTACTAGTAAATCTTCTCCAATCTCTGTTTTAATTTCCTGATTATTTTGCAGACAATAATGTCCTTTATTACCCTTCACAACAGGCTCTTCTACAGACATATATTCTAAATATGGTACAATTCTTTTATCAAAATCCTTCTTTTTAGCACGAAATATATATTCAGTCATCTTCTACCCTTTTCAATCTTACCTTTAACCAATCGTGCTAAGGGCTGATCATTTACTTGAATAACTTGAAATCGAACACCAGGAATATCTCCTTTACTTCTTCCTTGTTTTCCGCCAATTCTTTCAATCATGACTTCATCGTGCTCATCAATAAACTTTTGAGCTAGATTTCCAGGAATAAAAGCCGTAACTTGCTTTCCATTTTTCTTAAGCTGAACTCTGCAACATTTTCTCATTGCTGAGTTTGGTTGCTTTGCTTCTTTTTGAACTTTTTGCAAGACAATACCCTTTGCTTGATTAGCACCTTCTAATGGATCTGATTTAGCATAAAGATTGAGAGTTCTCACTTTATATTGCCGATCTTTCCATCGGAATTTCTTTCTATTTTTCTTACTTTTTAATGCTGAATTAAGTCCCATGTTTAAATTCTCTTCGAATATACATTAATTGCAAAATCGGTTTAAAAACGTTGTGCTTGGTTGTTGAAGACAATAATGCTTAAAAGCAAGTGGAATATATATCTTAAATGGATAAAGAAATTTCTGTCTATAATAAAATAGCAAGAAAGTATTATGAAGATAAAAAAGGACTTTATCCTAAAGAGGATTTAGAAGAATTTCTGTCTCACCTCCCTCATTCTTCTTCAATTTTAGATTTAGGGTGTGGCCCTGGACAAGCATCTAAAGTATTTTATGAAAGAAAGCATATAGTAACAGGATTAGATTTCTCAGAAGAAATGCTTAAGATCGCTAAAAAAGAAGTTCCAAATGCAAAATTTGTTTTAGAAGATATTAGGAATTTAAATAAGATATTTGAAAATGAATCTTTTGAAGGCATATGGGCTTGTTCTTCTTTTTTAAATATGCATAAAAAAGAAATACCCTCTGTAATTAATCAAGTTTATAATTTATTAAAAGATAAAGGAATCTTTTATATTTCAGTTAAAGAAGGGAAAGGAGAAGAAGATTTTATTGATGAAAGATATAATAATATAAAAAGACATTTTTCTTACCTCAAAAAACAAGAAATAATAAATTTATTAAAATCCAATAAATTAAAACCAATATATTTTTCATCTAAGCCAAGAAATTATAGTAATGATCCAGAACACATATGGATTAATTTTATTGCTAGAAAATAATTGCCTTTAAGATCAAACAATCCTAAACTCTTTTTTAAAGAAATCTCTGACTATTTTTTGCATCTCTAAAAACCTTCTTTTGTTTCTTCCAATCAAAGCTGCTTTGCTTCGACTTCCTGCAGTTAAGATTATTTCTGTTGGAGTAATTTCTAAACCCTTAAATGTAACAGGACTAACAACAGATTGAATAAATGTTTTCGCATCTTGAATCACAAAAGGAGTAGCTATAATTTTTATTCTTTTACCTAGAATATGGCTCATTTGTTTTGCATTTTTTGCATTTTCACCAAGTGCTCTTGAAATTAATTTTCTAGGAACACAAAAAACAAGAGCTTCATTATATTTAAAACAATATCTTGTACTAACTCTTGTAATTTTTTCAAAGAGGTTTAAATACCTCATGTGTTGCATGTCAATAGTGCTCACCATATTTATAATTTCATTAGAAATGATTAGTTTTTAAACTTTTAGTTTTATTTATCGACGGTTTTAATAATCAAGGATCTAATAAAAGATATCTTTCTCTCCAATCTTTATTTGCTAAAATATCTCCGTAACCTTGAATTAAATCTTCAGCATCCCCAAACAAAGTCCTTTCTTGTGACATAATATTTCCAGCATCAAAAGATAAACAAGGCCCATCAACTTCTTTTAAAGTTTCTATTAATTCTGATTTAGTTTTCTCTATTTTTGTATCATCTTTATCTTTTAATTGTTCCAACCTTATTATCCCTACTGCCTTAACAGAAGAAGCTAAGTGTTTATTCCCAAGATACCCTCTTGTAATATATAAAAATGCATGATTGTCTGGAATCTTTGAATCTAATTCTTGATATCGATCTATCATTTTTTCTAATGTTTTTTCTCTATTAAATATCCAAACAGGACATTTCTTTTCAACTTTATTAAAATGTTCTTCAGGATCAGATAAATCTTCTTCTAATTTTTTCCAACCTGATATATCCCCTATATTCTCAACATTAGAAGCCTGAATTAAATATCCTAAATCAAACAAATCTGCTTCCTTGGAAGTAACTCCTTTTCCTGAATGGAAATAATTCAAATATTGGCTTAATGGCTCTTTATATATTGAAGAAGATTTTTGTTTTCCTCCAGATTTCATAAGTTCTACTTGTCCTTCTTGCACTTTTAAAACACCAATATTCTTCTTAATAATTTTATCAATATACTTGCTTACATTCTCAACATCAGAAAGCTCTAAACCAAATAAGATTCCTTCATGTATTAAGTGCAAGTTTGGCTTTACAACTTCTATTTCTAATTTACTCATAATCTTTTAGTATGTTAATAATTTATAAAGATTTATGCTGTTTGTTATATATTATATAAGAATTACTTATTAACCGCCTCAACGACTTTTGTCTTTGCTTCTTTTTTATCTTCGTCTTTTTTTGTTAAAGGTCCAACAACTTTAACAAGAAGTCCTGGTAAACCAGTACCAATTGGGACAGGCTGATTAAGTATAATATTTTCAATAACACTTGCTAATTTATCTCCACTTCCTTTCAAAGTAGCATTTACAAATTGTTTTACAGGTGTTTCAAAAGTTGCTCTTGCTAATATTGAAGATTTTTGAGCAATAATACCCATTCTTGTAACACCTTTAACTCCTCCAGTATTAGTCATAGCATCTGCAACTAATTTAAGATGCCTTATATCAATATCTAATCCCTGGCTCTTAAGAACTTCTGTAATCTCATTAATTATTAATTGACGAGCAACTTCAATCCCAAAAACATCAGCCATCTCATAAAAATCATTTGAGACTAACTTATCTTTATTAACTTCTTTCATAATTATCATTTCTTTCAAATTTGTTCCTAAAGTAGTTATTACAAAATCTCTATCTTTTTTCACAATTAAAACCTGTTTAATATTTTTAATACCAGAGATAATTGTCTCTTTTAGTTTTTCTTTAAGTTTGTATATCTCTCTGAATCCAAATTCAGAAACATTAAGAATTATTGAATTTGGTCTTTCTTTAACTTTAAATCCTACATCATTCAATCTCTCAACAACCTTCTTTATAGAAGTATGAGTTTGTCTTAATCCTTTATCATAAATTTTTATCTCAATTTTTCTATTTCCAAAATCAAGACCAATCTCAGAAGCAATTTCTTGCAACTTAACTTCTTTAATTTTTTCAGCAAATGTCTTTGCACTTCTTTCATTATTGAATTCTTTATTCAAATAAACTTCCATTTTTGGAGAAGAAGGTTTTTTCCTTGCATCAAAGATCTCTATAATTCTTGGTAATCCTTGAGTAACTTGCATCTCTGCTACACCTGCCATATGGAATGTTCTTAAAACCATCTGAGTTGAAGCTTCTCCAAATGATTGGGCAGTAACAATTCCTATTGCTTCTCCTGGATCTAACTCTCCTTTAATATGAAGTTTTGTAACATCTAATCCATCATCCCCATATATAAACTGAATAATATTATTATTACTATCTCTAATTGTTCCATCATATTCTTTTCTCAAATCTTGTAAAGCATTTGCTAATCTTCTATATAAATAACCTGATTTAGGAGTTCTCAACCCAGTATCCATAAGTGAATCTCTTCCTGTAATTGCTTGGAAAAAGAATTCATCTGGCCTTAAACCTTTAATAAATGAACTTTTAATAAATCCTCTTGATTTAGGAGATAAGTCTCCTTGTTTAAAAAATGAAAGAGTTCTTCCAGTGTAACCAAAATCTACTCTACGATTTCCTAATGCTTGCTGACCAACACAAGAGGCCATTTGAGTAATATTCAGAATATTTCCACCACCCCCTGATTTAATCATGTGGTTAACAGGATTTGTAGCTGGGAATTCTTGTTTAACAATCTCACCAATTTTTGTTCTTACTTCATTTAAAGCTTGTAATATTTTTATTTCTCTTGATTCTTCTTTTGTTTTTCCAGGAATACTTTCCAAACTACCCTCATTATAAGCCAATATTAATTCATCTGTTTTTCTCTCTGCTTTTTTAATTATTTCTTCACCAGCTTCGATAACCGATTCATCTAAATCTAAATCTTCTACAGAAGTTGTAATTCCAAAATCAGTAAGATAGTTTTTCCCTAAATTAAAGGCTCTTTTAATTGTTTCAAAAGTCTCTGTTCTTCCAACAGTTCTATCAAGTTCTTTAACTAAATCTCCATCTTCATCTCCAAAAGTAGTTTTATCTATAACTCCTTTGATAATTTCTCCTTCTTTAATAGTTATAGAATCATTTGAAAAGTTTATTTTAGGTAATATTTTTGAGAAGATTTCTAATCCTGTTGCTGTTTTCTTTGAGATTGAATAATCTAAACCAGACTTATATAAAAGTTGATTTGCGTCCTCTTTAGAGAGTTCATTAAGACCTAACAGATAATTCCCAGTAATTGCATCTCCAATACATCCCACAAGATTAGTATTATTTTTTGGAGACATAAGATTTCTTTTAACATCTAAAAGTATTTTTGCTTCTGCTCTTGCTTCTTCTGTTTGTGGAGAATGTATATTCATTTCATCACCATCAAAATCAGCATTATAAGGAGTTGCAGCTGCAGGATGTAATCTAAATGTTCTACCTGGTAATACTTTTACATAATGAGCCATTAAACTCCCTCTGTGTAAGCTTGGGTGTCTATTAAATAAAACAACATCGCCATCTTGTAAATGCCTTTCAACTTGATAACCAGGAGAAAGTTCACTAGTAATTTCTTCTTTTAAATCTTCTGTAATCTTCTTTCTTTTTCCATCAGGTCTAATAATATAATTTGCACCAGGATATTTTTCTCCTTTATTTATTAAATCTTTTAATTTTTTCATATTAATATCATTAGCAGTTTCAGAGACAGTAACAACTCTTGCAATTTCATATGGGATTCCAACTTCATTTATATTAATATATGGATCAGGAGAAATAACAGTTCTACCAGAATAATTAACTCTTTTACCTGCAATATTTTTTCTAATTCTCCCTTCTTTACCTTTTATTCTTTCTGTGATTGTTTTCAAAGGTTGACCGCTTCGGTGTCTTGCAGGAGGAATTCTTGTTGTTGTATTATCAAAGAAAGTTGTAATATGGAATTGCAATAAGTCCCATAGATCTTCAATAATAACTTCAGGAGCACCTGCATTTAAATTTTCCCATAATCTTTGATTAGCCCTTATAATATCTGAAAGTTTATGTGTTAAATCATCTTCACTTCTTTCTCCTGATTCTAATATAATACTTGGTCTTACTGTTACAGGAGGGACTAATAAGGAGGTTAGTACAGACCATTCAGGTCTGCAGCTCTTTGGATCAACTCCAATCTTTTTTAATTCATCATCAGGAATAGTAACTAGAATTTCTCTAACCTCTGTTGGAAATATTCTTATTTTTCCTTTAAAGAAATTTGTAGGTTTGTCTAATTTAGTTTTAGTTTGTGCTGCTTGACAATGCGGACATTTTTTAGAATCTTTTGCTTTTTTAGCTCTTTGACTTGGAGATAATCTTTCTAAATCCTTGTCTTCAATCATTAATTTCCCACATTCATGACAAAAACATCTTAAACAAGTTTCAATTAAAGGAACATATTTTAAATGAATAACAGGTCTAGCCAAATCAATACTTCCTGGATGCCCTAGACATTCTTTTAATCTTCCTCCACATGTTCTACATCTTACACCAGGATCAATAGCACCCAATCTTAAATCCATTAAACCACCATCAACAGGATATCCATCAATATCATAAAGTTCTGGAGTCACGATTTTTGCAGAAGATATTTTTTTAATCTGGTCAGGACTAATTAAAGCAAATCTAATTTCTGCAATTTTTTTTCTAACTGGTTTTGCCATTTTATTGGTTTATTTCAATTAAGGTTTTAATATCAAGATAATTTCTAGAACATGTTAAAGGATCAGAGCAATATACTTCTCCAACATAGTTTGCGCCAGATAATACAGCATGTGAATTTCCTGTTTTCTCTAAGAGAACTGAAACTCCATTAGAGAGTAATTTTAAAGCAACACATTCTTCATAGTTTTCAGGACATTCAAATTGATTAATTAAATTATTTTCATTCATTTTATTCGTATTTGTTTTTTAATTCAAATCTAGTGTTGATGTGTAATCCTTGTAATTCTTCTAATAATAATTTGAAAGCATATGAAACTTCAACAGGTTCGATATCCTCACTATTACACATAGGACAAACGACTTTATTTCGTATATTATCATCTATCCCAATTGATCCACATTTTGTGCAAATAGGTAAAACAACTTTATCAGAATCATATCTCTCTTTTAGTAATAATGAAGCACCATGAGCAACTAAAGCTTGCTGTTCCATTTCTCCTAATCTCAAAGCTCCACCTCTTGCTCTACCTTCAATAGGTTGTCTAGTTAATAATGCAACTTTTCCAGTAGCTCTTCCATGAAGTTTATTTCCAACCATATATTTTAACTTAAGATAATATAGATTTCCAACAAATATCTTTGATTCCATTCTTTTTCCAGTAACTCCATTGTACATTGTTTCTTTTCCATCAAACCTAAATCCTAATTTTTCTAATTCTTTTTCTAATTCTTTTTTACCTGTACCTGAAAAAGAAGTACCATCAACAATCTCACCTTTTAAACAACCAACTTTACCGGCAAGTAATTCTAATAAATAACCCACAGTCATACGACTTGGAAGGCCATGAGGGTTGAATATAACATCTGGTTTTATCCCATTTGAGGTAAAAGGAATATCGTCTTCAGGAACAATCATACCAATAACCCCTTTTTGACCATGAGAAGTTGCAAATTTATCGCCTAATTCAGGAATTCTTTGATCCCTTGTTTTAACTTGAACAATTTTATTTCCTTCAGAATCTTCTGTAAGAAAAACAGCATCAACAATCCCTTTTTCTTCTTGTCTCATTGTTACACTAGATTCTTTTTTTGTTCTAACTGAGATTTCTCTAGCTTCTGATAGGAATTTTGGAGGAGACATCTTTCCAATTAATACTTCTCCTTCACCAATTTCTGCTTCAGGGAAAACTATTCCATCATTTTCTAAAAATCTATAACTTGATTCCATTTTATAGCCAGAAGCATCTTTTTCAGGAATGGCAATCTCATCTTTTAATCCACCAGCATAATTCATTTCAACTGCAGAATAAGGTCTATAATAGAAGCTTCTTCCAACACCCCTATCCAAACTTCCCTTATTGAAAACCAAAGCATCTTCCATGTTATAACCTTCATAAGTCATTATAGCAACAACAAGGTTTTGTCCAGCAGGATATGTATTTAGAGTATCATAAATAAAACTTCTTACAATTGGTTTTTGAGGATATTGCAAAATACTTACATCTGTATCTGTTCTACATAAATAATTAGCAGCATATAATCCCAAGGCCTGTTTTTGTGTTTTACTCCCTCTATTTAATCTTGAACTTTGATCATGGTTTCCATATGGAACTAAACTAGTAACAACACCAAATAAAGCAATACTGTCTATTTCAAGATGGGTGTGCTCAGTAGTTAATTCTTCTTCATATAGAGCAACCAAAGTATTCTCTTCTTCAGCAGCATCGAGATATTCAATAATCCCTTTTTTAAGAAGATCCTCCCATTTTATTTCATCTTGTTCTAATTGAATTAAATGTTCGTTTTTTAATCTTGGAGCTCCGTTTTCTAAAATTATTAGTGGTCTTAAAACTCTCCCAGGCTCTGTTGAGATTGAAATAGTCTGGAAACCTTCATCATCTCTTACACTCATCTGAAGAGGTAATTCATCTTTTCTTCTTTTTTCTCTAATTTCTTGGGTAAATTCTCCATGATTTTCCACACTACCAATAAATCTTCCATTAAAGAAAACTTCTCTACCTTTAACACCTTCTTCATTTAATCCCAAAGATTCTAATTCTTTTAGGAATTTAGCTTCATCTAAATCTGTTCTTGTTGATACTTGGCTCAATAATGCAAGATTTTTTCTTAATCCAATTTCTGTTCCTTCTGGAGTCTCTATTGGACAGAATCTTCCATAATGTGTTGGGTGCAATGTTCTTGCCATAAAGTTTTCTTGATCACTTGGAAGCATACTTGAAACTCTCTGTAATTGAGAGATTGTTGCAAGATAATTTGTTTTATCCATGTTTTGAGTAATACCACTTCTTTCACCTGTCCAACTTCCTGTAGCAATTGCAGATTCAACTCTGTGAGAAAATAAAGTAGATTTAGCAAGAATTTTTATTGAGAAGAATTTTTTCCTCTTTGCTGATTTTTGCAAAGAATATTGAATATCTCTAATCAAAATACCAAGATTAACTCTAAATAAAGTAGCTAATAAATCACCAGAAAGTCTAACTCTTTTATTAGCATAATGATCTTTGTCTGTTCTTAACTGTGGATTTTCTTTAGCAATTAAGAACTGTTTAATTAATTTACAAAGAGTTACTGCTTTTTTTATTCTATCTTCTTTTTTATTTCCAATATGCGGAAAAAGATATGAATCAATCCTTTGCTTTGCCCTATCTAATATTTCTTTTTTTGTTCCTTGAAGATTTGTTTTTTCAGCAATATACATAATTGCATCTTCTTTTGTAGCTAAATTAACATATTCATATAAATTGACAATAACACTGTCTGTTTCTTTTCCAACATATTTTGCAATATCTGATTCTCTTGTTAAACCTAGTGCTTTTAATACAACAATCGCTGGAAGATCCTTAAACCTACTAAAGGATAATTCAAATATACCTTCTTTACTTTCTGATAAATTAACAGGAATTCTATAAGTTCCTTTTGAAGAGAACATCTTCAGAATTAATATTCCTTTATTATTTGTTTCTACAAATGGCTGGTTTTCTGCAAGATCTTCTGCCATAACCATAACTCTTTCATTTCCTTTAATTATAAAATATCCACCAGGATCCATAGCATCATTATAATTGTCAATTAGTTCTGTTTCATCCATTTTTGCAGTATTACAGACTTTACTCTTTACCATTATAGGGATTCTTCCGATTTCAACTGTTTCAGAGTCAACTTGATCATCTTTTCTAACTGTAATTTCTAAGGTAACAGGAGCAGAATATGTTAGATTTCTTAATCTTGCTTCAGAAGGCATGACTAATGAAGAACTTCCATCTGCTTCAATAACTCTTGGAGTTCCAACATTTATCTTTCCTAAACTAATTTCAAAGTCATCACTTTCTATTGTTTCTGAAATTTCATCAACAATTTCTTGCATCCTTTTTTGTATGAAATTATTAAAGGATTTTATGTTAGATTCAACTAAAGAATGATCTTTCAAGTATTTTTTAACAATTAAATGTTTATTATCTTTTACCATTAAACAACTGCTCTAAAGTATAAATTAACTTTATCTCCTTCTTTTCTCTCTATTCTTATGACATCTCCAATTTCACATCCTTCAGCCAATCCAGGGTCTGTAGAAAGAATTTTAGGTAATTGAGCTTTAGAAATATTTAGTTTTGTCAATAACTCTTCAGTTTCTTTCTCACTAAGTTTAGAATGTTTGGGTTGTAAAGCGTGCATTTCAGGGATTTTTAAGTGCAAATTGCATAGTTTTACCTAACAATTTAACAACTTTATAATAATAAAAGATACTTGATTTTAGTTTTTAAACCTTTCTGTATGTAGGGCTTTGCACAATAAGTAGCCTCGGAGAAACTCTTGCACAAAAAGTAATCTATCCCTTAGGGGATTATTTGATAAATATTGACTAGAAAACCCTAGGAGATATTAAGGAAAACCCTTATTTAACTTAAGTTTAAATTATTTAACATCTTTTCTATGTTTTTCTTATTCAAGAATCTTTTTTTTGGTTCTTCAATTGTTTTTGGGTCAATATATTTAACCCATCCATCACTATGTGAATGAACTTTAAAATAATCTGTCTTTCTTCCTTTGGAATCCCCATCAGTATATTCTAAATAAATTGTTCCATTAGCAACTCCAAGAAACTTATATGGACTTCCAATTCCAGAATTGTCTTGATACGCTGGCACATCCATTTCCATTCCAAGATTATCATTCAATTGTTTATGATAAATTTGAGTTGGAGCTATTCTAGTAATTAAATCTCCTTCATTGAACTCTGAAATATGTTTTGGGATTTGTTCTTCCATAATTTTTTAGGAAATTTAAAGTATATAAATCTTTCTATTTTGTTACAACTTTATAGTAACAATGTAACCCTGAGAGATTTTATGTCATAACATCTGTGTTGTAATTCAAGAAGTTTGTGAATTGGGAGTTAAGGCAGAATTTAAAATGGAGGAAACTTATTAAGAGATATGGACATTTTAATTTTAGGGCAAGTAATTGGGTTAATTTTAGGAATAATAGGAACCTATTTATTAATTTTTTCTACTAAAATTATAACAAATAAGGGAATTAGATTCGAGGGTATTCCTGCTACTATAACACAAATAAATCAAAAGAAATTCAGAGGTGGTTTAATCCTTATGTTAATTGGGTTCTCATTACAAGTAATCCCTTTGATATTCCAGTTTATTACATCTTTTTGAAAGGGTAATTTTTAAAACTTATCTGTTTAAAAAGTTATTATTAAAGAATTATTGAATATGATTTGTGAAATTATTTCATCCCTCTTATTAAGTCTACAAAAACTGAATATTCTTTGGGAGATTTATTCTCCAAATAATCAATTATATTTTCTTTACCAAAAATTATCTTTGTGTTAAGATCTATTGAACAATGTTGAGTAATTGAAGACCTAAGTGAAGTCTGAACTTTTATCATGTTAGGTACAATTGAACCATAAATATTTCGTGGTTTAAGAAAGTATGATTCCCCATTTTCAAATTCTATGAAATTTGTTTCATAATTATTTTTATCTGCATTTGAAAACTTTCCAAGTCTGTAAGACTTATTTTTTCTTTTCTTATGAACTAAAACAAGGTCTCCTTTATCTCCCAGTCCAATTTCTTTTTTCTTTTCGCTTACGACCTTTTCTGTCAAAGTTATTTTTTCTAATCCCATGATTCCCCCACAATTTTATGGTTTAAAAGCCTTTTGTTTTGTTATAATTATTGAGTAATGAATTTATCAGGTCTTCTGTTTAATAAGTCAAACGATTTAATCACTTCTTAAACAAACCCTGTTGTTTGGCTTAAAAACTAATTATTTTGTTTCTGGTTTTTTATTCCAAGGATATCTTCCTCTAGACATAAACATATTGAAATTATCTAAATTAAACATATCTTCCTTAGGAACTTCTTTTTGTTCTGTTGTTACTTTTATGCTTAATTTTAAAGTTTTTGGATTTAAAGTTGGAAAACTAAGAAACCTATCTAAACCTTTATCATCTCCATTTGCATAATTAGGAGATCCTAGATTTAATTTCTCAACTTGTTTCAAATACTCTTTACGAGCACCATATCCAAATCTTTTTTGAATATTTTCTTTTGTATCATGCTCATCTTCTACATCACTATTAAAATTAAATTCAGCATACAAACTAGTTCCTCTTTTAGTTGGTCTATATTTTACACTCTTCTTATGGATCATTTTTAGGATATTCTCCTTTTGCTATAAATAAATCTAAATCATCCCACCTAAGAATTTTTTCTTTAGAAATTCTTCTTGGGGTATTTATATTTAATCTTAATGTTAAATTTTTTTTGCTAATTTTAAGATTTCCACGTCTTCCTAATCTTTTGCCATCTTTATCAAAGGAATGGGATGAATTTAACTCCAATCTTTCAACTTTTTTTAAATAATCTTTAAGTTCATCATTATTATCTAAATCTAATCTTCTTTGAATGTTTTTTTTTGCATCAACTCCTAATCTTACTTCATTTCTATAATTAAATTTTCCAGATGAATTAGTCCCATATTTTCCTTTTATGTGTTTTATTTTGTCTAAATATATCATTGTAGTTGCAAGAGAATTAAGGGGTTTATAAAAATTATTATACTAAAAGGCCACCATCCACCCCACCACATTCCACAAAGCAGTTTAATTATTAATAGAATAAATATCCATAAACGAGTAAAGCGAGTGCAAAAATGGCCCCGAAGGGATTTGAACCCTCGACACCTGGATGGCTTTGCCAATCTTATTTTTGCGCAAAGTACGCAAAGATATTTTTTCAGCGTAAAAGTCCAGTGCTCTGCCAGGCTGAGCTACGGAGCCGTATCTCTGTAAATTAAATTAGATTTAAAAGGGTTTCGAATCATGATTAAACTTATATATTCTATTATTTCTTTGAGATTATGGAATTAGAGAAATTATTTCTAACAAAAGAAGAATTACCAATTCTCTATGAAAATTGTTTTCAAATACCAATTCATCCAAGACTTTTAGATGAAAATATAAATATTAATAAAAACATCGCAAAAAATATCTTTCCTAAAGTAGCAGAAGATTGGTATAATGATTTAAAAGAACATGTAAAAACAGAAAAAGACAAAGAAAAGAGAAGATGGATTAAGGAAGTTTTTCTTAAAGAAGAACCAAAAATAACAAAGGAATTTAATGATCAGATAGTGAATGGATTTTGGAAAGATGATTTTTGGACTATGGATAATGGCTTTGTAACAGGGTTTTCAATAAGTAGAAATGCTGGAGGAAGTTTGTATTTTAATAAAGACGATTTTAATTGTGAAACACTTATCCCTGGAATATATATTAAATTTTCAGAAAGTAAAGTAAAAGAATTTGAATGCGAGAAAATTAAAGAATATTCTCAAGTTTTCACTTATGCTCCTCACAACATAGATTATTATCCAGGAGCATTATTTTTAAGAAACTGGGCTATTAGGTATATGAATGAAGTTTTCAAAGAAGTATTTAAATAAAATTAACTTCTTCATCGAAAAACCATTGAAAAACTAGGAAGAATTCCAAATAAACCTTTCCTCTCTTTATCTATTGGAGCATAATTTTGACAATAAAAATCTATACCTTCTTGAGTAAATTGATATTTATCCCCTTTTATAATTAAATAACCCCCTGTTTTAAACAACTCACAAATCCCTTCATTTATTTTCTCTAATTTAGAGATTTCTCCAGTTTGATTATTAACTAAGAATTCGACTGCTTTTTTTGTAGAATTTATCTTTTTCATCTTAGAGGTGTTTATTCAACTTATCTTCGAGTTCTTCTGCAGGCATTGAACCTACAAATTGCTCTGCCACCTCTCCATCTTTAAACAATACAAAATTAGGAATAGAACTAACTCCAAACTTACTTGCAATATCTTGATTTTCCCCAACATCTATTTTACCAATCTTAACTTTTCCTTGAAGTTTTTCTCCAACTTCGTCTAATATTGGAGCCATCATTAAACAAGGCATACACCAATCAGCAAAAAAGTCAATCAATACAACACCTTCTTTAATAAAGTCATCAAACATACCATTTGTTAATTCTTGTACTGTTTCCATAATTTTACGTAGAAGAAAATGATTTATAAAAGTTTCTTATTTAGAAGTATATAAAATAAAATAATTACATTTATATATTAATTTAAAATATTATTTTTATGGAATTTAGACCTCTTTATTATCAAGATCAACTAAAAACAATTAATCCAAATGGGTCTGCAGGAATTATTACTTTATGGAGTAAACCAGAGAAAATTTCTGAAAAAATAGAATCTTCTTATCCTAATTTATTTTCTCAATCATCTCCCTTAGTTACAATAACAAGCCTTTATGGAAATGGGTTAGCTCAAATGTTAGCAAATTTAGCTTACAATCCTCAAATAAGTAAAATTGCAATAGTAGGAGAAGATAGCAAGCTAGTTCCAAGTTCAGAATATTTTATTAATTTTTTAGAACAAGGGGTTTCTAAAGAAAAGGTAGGAGGAATTGATATGAACAAAATTAATGGAACCTCTTTCTACATAGACCCCCAAATTTCACCAAAAAATTATTCTAATATAAAATTTAAAAGATTTCATTCAAATAATTTAGAAGGGCTTGTAGATTTTCTAACACAAAAAAATTCAAGAATGCCAAGTGAAAAAGATCGAACTAAAATTAAATTATCTCAACCTGAATTTAAAGATTTTCCTTCTGATTTAACTGCCCACAATATTTATGCAGAAAGTATACTTGAAGCTTGGAAAGAAGTAATGTATCATATAGACAGGTTTGGAAAAAATATATCTCTTGAAAAAGGAGATAGAAGAGCCCTAATCAATTTAGATGTGAATATAAAAAATCCTATTTTTGAATCTAATGAAAATTTACAAAAGTTTGGGTTTTGTTCAGAAGAATTAAAAAAATATCAACAAGAAATTTTAAATTCAGATTTACCTGAAGAATTAACTTATACTTACGGAAACAGAATAAGGTCTTATTGGGGAGGAGATTCTTTAAAAAAGATAAGTGAAATGTTTGAAGAAGATTCAACTCAGAGGCATGGCTTGGTCTCAATTTGGGATACAAAAAAAGACCTCTTAGAGAGAAAATCTTCTCCTTGTCTTACTGATCTATATTTTATGCAAAATCCAAGTGATGGAAAGTTGATGTTAACTGCAGGTTTTAGAACACATAATGCAGTATCTGCATGGGTTACTAATGTTTATGGATTAAGAGCAATTCAAGAAAAAGTTGCAGAAGAATCAGGTATGGAACCAGGACAAATAAATGTAAGAAGTAGGTGGATTGGAATAGATCCAGCAGATACAAAAGTTAGTTCTTTACTTGGACTAATAAAATCAAATAGAAATGTTAAATTAGATTTAAAGGATCCAAAAGGATATTATAGAATAGCTGCAGATGTAGATAAAAATGAATTGATTGTACAACATCATAATACTCAAGGATTAATGTTAGAAGAATTTAGAGGACCAAATATGGAATCTATTAAAAAACAAATAAGACAAATTGATGGTTTTTCTAATACAGATCATGCAATTTGGTTTGGAATGGAACTGGCAAGGGCTCAAAAAGAACTTGACAAATAAAACATGTTTTTATAATATAGTTTCTAAAATAATAGTTTTTAAAAAGAGAACATAACTCCATTGAATTATGGAATTTATTAAATCTGTTGGATTTGATCTTGATGGGACCCTTTATCTTTTAACTCCAAAAATGAATAATGTGGTTAGAGATAAAATTTCTGAAAAAATTCTTGAGAAAAATTCTCATTTAAAAAATATTAATAATGCTAGAATGTTTTTTGAACAGGAGTATGGAAAAATACAAAGTGCCACAAAGATTTTAGAAAAATTTGGATATGATAATGCATCTCAAATAATGGATGAATGCCTTGCACAAGCAGATATTTTAGATTTGATTCCTCAAAACGAAATATTGGGAAAACTCTTCAAAAAAATCTCTATGAAGTATGCTGAAATTTATTTATTAACAAGCAGTCCAGAAGAATTATCTTTATCTAAATTAGAAAAAATAGGTATTGATAAAAATGCATTTTCACATATGGTATACAGCGATACTCTAAAGGGTGGTTCAAAAAATGGTGGAGAAGCATTTGATTATGTTTTAGGTTTATCAAACTTTCCAGCATCTAAACATATTTATTTTGGAGATAGAAAACAAGCAGATATTTTACCTGCTAAATCAAGAGGGATGAAAACAGTAGCTGTTCACAACGAAATTCAAGAAGCAGATTTTAATATTTCACATATAAATGAAATAGGAGATTTATTACTATGAGTGATGAGACTTGTGTTAAAATTGAGATAATAAAAGCAATTCCTTTTTTTGGAGAAGGAGATAGTCTTGAAACAAGATTAAGAAATATGTCTTTAAGAGGTTTTCCTGATGTTAAAATATATAAAAATGCTAGTTTTAAATATGAATTTTTGACACCTAAACAAATAGTTGATAAAATTCATACACCTCAACCTTCAATTTATAAAACACACTTAGATAAAATTGATTCATTAAATAAACTTTTTTTAGAAAAAGGAATAAATATACTTAATTTAGACAATGCTTATGATTATATAGGTTTTAATAGCCAAGGTAGTCAAACAGAATGGACTATATTGTCTCCTGTAACTGAAACATTTGAAATTCCCAAAAATATTCAAGGTCAAATGGATTATTCTTCATTAATTGGATCAAAATTATCAGAATCATTAAAAGAAAAAGGACTTGGATTTAATCAAGAAGTTTTAGATCTTCCTTATCCAAATTCTGGAGGACCTATAAATCTTATCAATGATGGTTCTCATAGGGTTCATTATGGATTTGAAAATGGGGGGATAAAAATATTAAAGATAACTGGAATGACCCAGGGTTTTCCTTATTATGCTGCACCTCAAAAATATTCTAAAATTAAAGTTCACAAAGAAAGAGATGATTCTGCAATAGAAACAAAAATACATGTAGTTGATGCACCAGGACATAAAAACCTTTACAGGTTATTTCCTTCTGGAGGAATTATGTCTGGAAGTGTACGATCTGATAAAAAAATTACAAATTAAAATTATTTTTTTAAATTAAATTGTGTTATAATGTATATCTAATAATATAAATTCTTTTAAAGGAAAGCTTGGTAAATTTAATATGCCTATAATAAATAATTTAGTTTATGAACCTGAAATTAAAAAAATAGAAAAAGAAGAACAAGTAATTGAATTAATTAAAAAGATTGGTGGAAATCTTCATGAATTTGGGCTGTCTTTTTCTACTGATTCATTAAAAGGATATTTAGCGATTATAGAACAAGGAGTATATGTAGTTCCAAAAAGAAGGAGCCCTTTTATTAATTCAGTTGATTTATCAAGTGCAAAATCATTAATTGATCAATACAGAAGAAAATCTGAAGGAGGGTGCCAATCTTGTAAAGAACGTTATTCTCATAAACCTTTTCCAGAAGATACACTTTTTTATTGTAATTTATCTGAAAGCCCTGAAGAATTAGGTATGATAGGGGATTCTCCAAAGGTAAATAAGTTCTATAAAAAAGGATGTGAAGATAGAAAACCTATTTTTTCAAGAACAATTGAGCAACTTTTAGAAGAAAATCAATTCTAATAATTTTAAGGCTGATATTGGCATTTTATTCATTAAAAACCTCTTTTAATAAGCCTGTACATCTTTCTATATCTAATTCTAATTTTCTTACTTTTATATTTTTTTCTTCAAATAATTCTTTTGTTAAGGAATTAGGCTCCCCGTATACCTTAAGATAAACCACTTCTGTTATCCCATTTGCAGCAATTGTTTTCGCACATTCTGAGCAAGGATAATAAACAGTATATATTTTTGAACCTTTTAATTCAGCTTTTGATTTTTCATCAAGGGCATTAGCTTCTGCATGTCTTCCTCTGCAAGTTCCAGTTCCTTTTAAGTCAAATTTAATTCCTAAGTCGTCTTTTCTACAACCTCTTTCAAGACAATTTTCTGTTCCTTCAATAGCACCATTATATCCTTCTGCGGTTATTCTTTTATTTTGTACAATAACAGCACCAGTATGCAAATAATGGCAACTCGAACGAGAGGCAGCTTTTAGAGCACCCACCATGTGTTTCTCATCCCAATTCAATCTTTTATCTTTCCACTCTTTCATGGGAAGTATTAATTTACATCTTTTTTAAGAATTATTGTGATTAACCACATTTTCCCTCACAACCACAAGTTTCACAACCATCTTGAAAGATTATTTGATTATTACACTCTTTACAGATTTCACCTGAATCAGTGCCATCTGGAATATATTTTTTTAATGCTCTTTCTACACCACTTTTCCAAGTATTAATTCCTTCTGTTCCATCATCAAGTTTTTTAACTATCCTAACAAGATTTGGAATAGGGGTTCCTTCTCTTAAATGTCCAGATACTAATCTTGCAAGATTCCAATATTCTCTGCTAAATTGATGAGAAATACCTCCAATCACATTGTCAAAACCTACTTCATTTACATATATAAAATCATACCAAGAACCTTTTTCATTAACAGATTTTTTGATCTTTCCTTCCTTAATTATTTTCGGAATCTGTAACATAGCTCCCTGTGAACGTCCTGTAAATATCTCAAAGGGTTTTTCATTTATTTTTCCAATAAAAGCAATCCAATCTTCTCCACCATTCTCATCATTATTTTTAAATCTTAAAATGTCTGCATCTAATTCACCAGGTCTTTCTTTAGGGAATTTCACTTTTCCTTCTAAATCTTCATCAGAATTTAAAATAGCTCTCCCTCTAGAACCTTCCCTGTAGACAGTCATACCTTTACACCCCGAGTCATAAGCTTCCATATATACTTTTGCAACAACTTCTTTAGGAGTATCTTTTGGCAGGTTGGTAGTAGCACTTATAGAATGGTCAATCCATTTTTGAATCTCTCCTTGCATTTCAACTTTTTTAATCCAATCAACATCTTTTGAAGTAGCTCCATAATAAGGAGATTTTACTACAATTTCTTCAACTTCTTTTTTAAATTCTTTAGTATCCATTTTTTCAAGTTTTTCAGAATCATAACCATTGATTATTAACCATTCTTTAAATTTTGGATGGAAAACATTGTAAGTATGCCATTTAATTCCTTCTTCTATATAATCCACACTTGTATTTTTATCATTAGCTTCAACTTTTACATTTCTTTTATATATTTCAGTAAAAGCAGGTTCAATACCCGAGGTTGTTTGAGTCATTATACTTGTTGTTCCTGTTGGAGCAATAGTTAAAAGTGCGATATTTCTTCTCCCATGTTCTACCATTTCTTTATAGAGTTCAGGATCTGCTTCTTTAATTCTCATAATAAAAGGATTATCTTTTTCTTTTTCTGCATCATAAATTTCAAAAGCCCCTCTTTCTTTTGCTAATTCAACAGATTCTCCATACACTTCTAGTGCAAGAGTTTTATGAACTTTAGTTGAAAATTCAATAGCCTCATCACTTCCATATCGAAGTCCAAGAGCAGCCAACATATCTCCTTCTGCAGTAATTCCAATTCCAGTTCTTCTTCCTTGATTAGTTTTCTCTAAGATTTTTTCCCATAATCTTTTTTCATTGTCTTTAATATAATCTGGTTCTGGATCTGAATCTATTTTTTTTAATATAGCCTCAATTTTCTCCTTTTCTAAATCAATAATATCATCCATAATTCTTAATGAATTACGAGCATGTTTTTCAAATAAATCTCCTTTAAATTTTGATTTGTCAGTAAAAGGGTTTTCAACATAATTATACAGATTAATTGCTAATAAACGACAACTATCATAAGGACATAGAGGAATCTCTCCACATGGATTTGTAGAAATTGTTTTAAAATCAGCGAGGTTTCTTGCGCTTCCAAAAACTTTTTCATCTTCTGTAGTAATCCCTTCTAAGCCTTCACCATATTTTTCTTTTAATCCTTCTATTATTTGTATTCCTGCTCTAGCATAATTATCTGGAATAGCCTCTCTTTGGATAGTATCCCAAAATAAAACTCCTGGTTCTGCAAATTTCCAAGCATTATGAATTATTTTGTCCCACAAATCTGTTGCATTAATCTCTTTTGTAATAGTCGGGTTATCAGAATCAACAGGATATTGTTGAGTATATTTAGTATTATTTTTTACAGCTTCCATAAATTCATCATCTATCTTAACAGATACATTTGCTCCTGTAACTTTCCCTTTAGTCATTTTAGCATCAATAAAATCTTCAACGTCTGGATGTTTTATAGATAAACTAAGCATTAATGCTCCTCTTCTTCCATCTTGAGCAACTTCACGTGTTGAATTAGAATATCTTTCCATAAAAGGAACTACGCCTGTTGAGGTTAAGGCACTATTCTTAACATCTCTTCCTTTAGGACGTATATGAGATAAATCATGTCCTACTCCTCCTCTCCTTTTCATTAATTGAACTTGTTGCTGGTCTGTATCAATTATCCCTCCATAAGAATCAAAATCATTTCCTAGTGCAAAACAATTAGATAACGAAACTATCTGGTTATTATTTCCTATTCCAGACATATTACTTCCTCCAGGAATTAAGTACTTGAAATCTTCAAAGAGAGAATAAATCTCTTTTTTAGAAAGTTGATTTGGACCTTTGTACTTTCCTTCAATTCTAGCAACCTCATTTGCTAGCCTATGGTGCATTTTGTCAGGAGAATCTTCGTAAATATTTCCTTTAGAATCTTTCAAAGCATATTTTCTAATCCATTGCTCTGCAGCTAAATTATCTCCTTGAAAATACTTTAAAGAAGCAGCTTGCGCTTGTTCAAAAGTGTATGTTTTTCTCTCTAATTTTCCTTCTTTTTCCACCATTTTTACAATTCTTTTAATTCCTTTTTAAAATGTCGGAAATCAAGATTTCCGATCACTGTCAGAAACGTCCTTTAACACGTTTCTGAAGTCCTGTATGTCTTCAAAGTCTCTATAGACTGAAGCAAACCTAATATATGCAACTTTATCCAGTCTTTTTATCTTTTTAGATACTAAATCACCTACAATCGAACTCTTTATTTCTTTTTTACCTTTTTTTCTTAATTGCTCTTCAATTTCATTAATCATCTGCTGAATTTTTTCTCTTGAAACAGGACGCTTTTCAAATGCTTTTTCAATTCCAGATTCTAGTTTGTCTCTATTGAATTTTTCTCGTTGACCCTCTTTTTTTATAACATAGAGGTCACCTCTTTCTGTTTTTTCATATGTAGTAAATCTCTTTTTGCACTTGAGACACTCTCTCCTTCTTCTTACTCCTTGCGGAGACTTTCTTTTATCAGTTACTTTTGATGATTCATGTGAACAATACGGACATTCCATAATATTGATAACATACCATATATTGTATGTATAACCTCCTCTTATTACTATAAGTTGTATAGCAAGATTATATCAGAAATAAATACTATTTAAACCTTTAGAACTATCTAAGAAAAGTAACACGATAAGACGGCGTATGAGGTTTAGATTTTAGAAAACTATAAAATTGGGGATTAACTTTTCTTTCCTTGAGCAGCATTTTTAAAAGCTTCAATTAGCCTTTCCTTAATAATTTCTAGATTAGTTATTGCCAAGGAAATATCTCCAGGAATACAATTTTCCCATTTTGCATCAATTTTAGCATGCCCATTAAGTACAGTTATTGCAATGGCTAATTTACTATCCTTTTTTCCTTTTTCCATAATAATTCCTTCTATATATTCACTAAGACATTCATCCTTAAAATCTTTTTGTTTATCATCTTCTCTTACTTCTCGTTCAAAAAGAAGGTAACTTTTTTATATCAGTTACTTTCCGTGCAAGCTCACACGATAATTTTTTAAAGCATTTCTTCTTAGATTCTTTAGGAGGTGAACATGGCTTATTTTGAAGACATTGCTGCTCAATTAGGAATTGCTATTTGGTTAATTGTTATAATCATGCTTTGGTCTTTAGTTTGGAAACTATTGGCTTTATGGAAATCAGCAAGAAATAATCATTTAGTATGGTTTATTGTAATGGCTGTAGTTAATACAGTGGGTATATTACCAATATTGTATATTTTTGTATTTTCTAAGTCGAAATCTAAAAAGACAGCAAAAAAACCAGCAAAGAAAAAGAAAAAATAATTATTGTTTTATAGACATTAATTCACACTTTTTACATATTTTGTTTCTAGCAGGTTCTCCACATAATTGACAATAAGTTATTCTATCAATTAATTTGTCAAAGCCAACAAAATCTTGCTGATTCTGTGATTTTGTGGCGCCAAAAAATCCTATTTTTTGTGCGTTATTAATTATATTTTCCTTATCTTTTTTAGATAAAGTGTTTAAAAACTTTCTAACTTGAATCCTATAAGAATCTAAAGCACATGGACATGGTTCATAATTAACAGGAAGTTTTTTTCCCTTAGAATATTCTCTTATGTCATTTTCAGCAACATAAAACAAAGGTTTTATTCTTGGAATAAACTTTTTATCAGGAATGTTTAATGTAACTGGTCCTGAATTAGCACTTAATTTTGGACTACCTTTAAAAATATTCATTAAAAAAGTCTGAGCTTCATCATCTAAATTATGTCCTGTTGCAATTTTATCTGCTTTTAATTTTCTAACTTCTCTATTTAA